>VOFE01002224.1_pt1 | contig 38001 bp, 64 predicted proteins | sample 5384071 | NCBI WGS metagenome assembly VOFE01 (sample SAMN12384724, study PRJNA508395) | human gut metagenome | isolation source: healthy gut D | host: Homo sapiens
GAAATGTAGAGCTGGGTGTTTTTCATATCCATATAGACCCGGATGAGGCGCTTGTCCTCCGGCAGCTTCATGCTGGCCTCAATGGCGTTGTCGAAGAGATTGCCGAGGATGCAGCAGAGATCGATCTCCGAGGACTTCAGCCGGACGGGAATGTGCGCATCGGCCATGACCTCGATGCCCTTCGCCTTTGCAAGGGAGATCTTGGAGTTGAGGATGGCGTCGGTCATGGGATTGCCGGTCTTGATGACCGTGTCCACGGTTTGCAGGTCGGTGTCCAGCAGGTCGAGGTAGTTTCGGATGGCGTCCCAGTCCTGCGCGGCGGCGTAGGCCTTCATGGTCTGGATGTGATTTCGGTAGTCATGCCGCCAACCGCGAATTTGACGGTACATATTGTCTACTTCGCGATAATGCGTTTCGATCAGCTCCTGCTGATAGGAGGCGAGCTGCTTTTCGATTTTCTTTGCAAACAATTCCATACGCCTTACCTCATGTTGATAATGGCACGGTTGACGCCCTCATACGCGCCCCGCGGCAGCGGGATGGCGGTTCCGTCGCTCAGCCGGATCTCCGTCTTGGTGACGCGGCTGATCTGCGTCAGATTCACGAGCGCAGAGCGCCCCACGCGGTAGAAGCACTCGTCGAGCTGCTTTTCAAGCTCGCCCAATGTCATTTTCACCGTCACATCCGTTCGCGCGTGAACGGTCACATAGTTGCCAAGCACATCTGCATATCGAATCTGATAAATCGGCACACGCACCATTTCTCCGCCGGCCTCGAAATGCAAGACCCGTTCGTTTTTTGTTAGCTTTTCCACGGCGCGGTCCAGCACCGACCGGAGCTTTTCTTCCTTCACGGGCTTCATCAGATAGTGGAGCGCTGCCACCTCGTAGCCCTCTGAAATATAATCGGAGTAGCCGGTGATGAAAATGATCTGCACCGTGTCGTTGCTCTTGCGAAGCTCTTTTGCCATCGTGACGCCGTCCATCGCGCCCATTTGCTTCATCAGACGCGAGAGGTTGCCGCGCTCGTTCTCGTCAAGCTTCATGACGATATAGCGAATGGTCTCCTGCATCTGCGGGATCATGACGTACTCGAGCGCGTTTACGCGGCGGCGCGTCTTTTCGATCTCCGACGCGAGCAGCTGCGCGGACTTCTCCGCCTCGGCAAGCCGGAGCATCAACCCTAAAGCGCCGTTTAACTCCGAAATGGCGGCGTCCAGCTCGCCGGACGTCGCGGCGAAGCCGTGGGGAAGATCTCGGACGGTTCGTCGTTTTTGAGCTTGACCGTGTATTTCGGCACATCGACGCTCATCACGTTTGCAAACGTCATTTCAAGCGACACCGCCTGCTTGGGGTAGAGGAGGGACTGCTCGAGCATCTCGGGCGACATGACGGCCGCCGCCACCGTGAAACGGCGGTAGGCGTCGGTCAGCGCCTGCTCAACCTGGATGCGAAGCGCACGGTTTTCCCGCACAATGTCGAGAAACTGCTTCATCATCTCGTCGAGTTTGTCTTTCAAGAGCTTGTGCCCTCGGGTAGCGGTTTTCAGCCGCGTTTTGAGCCTCGTCAGCTCCATTCGCGTGGGATTCACATTCATGACAGCCATGGCGGCTCACCTCCTGAAAACCGTAATCATTCCGCGCTCTTTTCGGGGAAATATTTTTCGATAAACTGCGGCTTGATACGCTTGAGCTCGTTTTTCGGTAGAATCGAGAGAAGCTCCCAGCCGATGGCAAGCGTTTCCTCAATCGTGCGGTTCGTGTCGTACCCCTGCGAGACGTAACGATTTTCAAACTCGTCGGCGAACTTCGCGTAGAGCTTATCAATATCGGTCAGGGCGGCCTCGCCCAGGATGATCATCAGTTCCTTCGCGTCCTTGCCGCGGGCATAGGCGGCAAAGAGCTGGTTCATGACGTCGGCGTGGTCGGCGCGTGTCTTGCCCTCGCCGATGCCCTTATCCTTCAGTCGGGAGAGGGACGGCAGAACGTCGACCGGCGGGCGCAGGCCCTTGCGGTACAGGTCGCGGGAGAGGATGATCTGTCCCTCCGTGATGTAACCGGTCAGGTCGGGGATGGGGTGGGTCTTGTCGTCTTCCGGCATGGTGAGAATCGGGATGAGCGTGATACTGCCCTCCGAGCCTTCGCGCCGTCCGGCGCGCTCGTACATGCCGGCCAGGTCCGTGTACATATACCCCGGATAACCGCGGCGTCCCGGCACTTCCTTACGGGCGGCGGAGACTTCACGCAGGGCTTCCGCGTAGTTCGTGATGTCCGTGATGATGACAAGGACGTGCATCCCTGGTCAAACGCCAGATACTCCGCGGCGGTGAGCGCCATGCGCGGGGTGGCGATGCGCTCGATGGCCGGGTCGTTGGCCAGGTTCATGAACATGACCGTCCGCTCGATGGCCCCGGTGCGGCGGAAGTCGCTGATAAAGAAGTCCGCCTCTTCAAACGTAATGCCGACCGCGGCGAAAACGACCGCGAACTGGCTCGAATTGTCTAAAAACCTTCGCCTGACGCGCGATCTGCGCGGCAAGGTCGGCGTGGGGCAGGCCGGAGCCGGAGAAAATCGGCAGCTTTGCCCGCGGACGAGGGTATTGAGACCGTCGATGGCCGAAACGCCCGTCTGGATGAACTCGGACGGATACGCGCGCGCCGCCGGATTCATCGGCAGGCCGTTGATGTCGAGACGCTTTTCCGGCAAGAGCTCCGGGCCGTCGTCGATCGGGTTGCCGAGGCCGTCGAAGACGCGGCCGAGCATATCGACCGAGACGCCGAGCTCGATGCCGTGGCCGAGGAAGCGGACGCTCGAACCCGCGAGATTGATGCCGGTGGAGGACTCAAAGAGCTGTACGAGGGCGTTGTCGCCGTCGACTTCGAGCACCTTGCCAGCGGCGGATCTCACCGCTTTGCAGGCGGATCTCCGCCAGCTCGCCATAGGTGACGCCCTGGACGTTTTGGACGAGCATCAGAGGTCCCGCGATCTCCTGTATGGTCCGGTATTCTTTAATCATAACTGCTCGCCTCCCTTAGCCGCCAATTCAGCGATCTGACTCTGCATTTCGGCCTCGATCCGGTCAAAGGCCTTACGGTAGTCAGGCTCATTTTTGGCGCGGCCGATGTTATCGCGCGCGGGGATGGAGAAAAGCGCGTTCATATTGGCGCCGCGCGCGAGCGCTTCGCGTCCCATGTCGTAATAGGAAAGGATGAGCTTCAAAAGACGGAACTGCTTTTCAGACGGGCAGTAGGCGTCCGTGTCGCTCATGGCGTCCTGCTGGAGGAAGTCCTCGCGCAGCATACGCGCCTCTTCGAGAATCAGACGGTCCTGCGGGGAGAGCGCGTCCACGCCGACGAGCTGGACGATTTCGTTGAGCTCCGACTCCTGCTGCAAGAGGGAAATCGCCGCGGCGCGCAGCTTCGGAAACTCGGGGCTGATATTGTCGATATACCACTGCTGAAGGCGGTCCTCGTAGAGCGAGTAGCTGTTCAGCCAGTTGATGGCGGGGAAGTGACGGGCATAGGCGAGGTTGGAGTCGAGACTCCAGAACACCTTAACGATACGCAGCGTCGCCTGCGAGACAGGTTCCGAGATATCGCCGCCGGGAGGGAGACCGCGCCGATGGCGGTGAGCGAGCCTTCGCGGTCGTCGCTGCCGAGGCAGATCACACGGCCCGCGCGCTCATAGAACTGCGCAAGACGCGAGGTGAGGTAAGCGGGATAGCCCTCTTCGCCGGGCATCTCCTCCAGTCGGCCGGACATTTCGCGCAACGCCTCCGCCCAACGGGAGGTCGAGTCCGCCAGAAGGGCGACGGAATAGCCCATATCGCGGAAATACTCCGCGATGGTGATCCCCGTATAGATGGACGCTTCGCGTGCCGCAACGGGCATATCGGAGGTGTTCGCAATGAGGACGGTACGCTTCATCAGGCTTTCGCCGGTACGCGGGTCCTTCAGCTCCGGAAACTCGCGCAAGACGTCCGTCATCTCGTTGCCACGCTCGCCGCAGCCGATGTAAACGACAATGTCAGCCTCCGACCACTTGGCGAGCTGGTGCTGCACAACGGTTTTGCCGCTGCCGAACGGGCCGGGGATCGCCGCCGTACCGCCGCGCGCAATGGGGAAGAGCGTATCGACGTTGCGCTGGCCCGTAATCATCGGGACAGTCGGGGAGAGCTTTGTCTTGTAACGGCGGCCCTGACGGACCGGCCAGCGCTGTATCATTTGAAGCGGCACGACGGTACCGTCCGCGGTTTTAAGCTCCGCGACCGTCTCGTCAACCGTAAATTCGCCCGCCTTAATGCCGGTGAGCGTGCCGGAAAGGGTGGGCGGCACCATAATTTTTGTGTCCACCGCGGCGGTCTCCTGGACATGGCCGATGATATCGCCGCCGGTCACCGCATCGCCGATCTTGGCGGTCGGCTCAAACTTCCATTTCTTCTTGCGGTCGAGCGACGGGACGTCGATCCCACGCTGGATGGAGCTGCCGACGGATCGCGGATCGTCTCAAGGGACGCTGGATGCCGTCGTATATCGTCGTAATAAGGCCGGGGCCAAGCTCGACCGAGAGCGGCGCGCCGGTTGTGGCGACCTCATCTCCCGGGCCGAGGCCGGCGGTCTCTTCGTAAACCTGTATGGACGCCTGGTCGCCGCGCATTTCAATGATCTCGCCGATCAGACGGTCGCGTCCAACGCGGACGACGTCGAACATGTTTGCGTCGGCAAGACCCTCGGCGACAACGAGCGGGCCGGAGACCTTTATGACTTTTCCATTGCCCATGTTTTTCTTCCTTTCGAGTTAGTCCCCATCCCGGGGGAGATGATGTCCGCGCCGACCGCGCGCTCGACGGACTTGCGCACCGCGTCAAGGCCGATGCCGAGGCTGCCGGACTTACCGGGTATCAGAATCACGGCGGGGGTCAGCCTGTCTTTATAGACGGCGATCTCCGCCTCCATATCCTGCGCCAGTTGCTCGGTGAGATAAATGACCGCAAATTCATCATGTGCAAACCGGCGCAATTCCTGTACCGCCTCGGCCGAGGTGTCTGCAAACGCCACCTCAACGCCCAACGCGCTGAAACCGAGCACGCTGTCCCTGTCTCCGATAGCACCGATCTTATACATAGGTACTCCTTAATCTCGCGGATGGCCTCCGGGGAGAGCCCCGAGGCGCGTCCGGCCATGATGATGCGGATCTGCGTCATTTCAAATTCGCGCGCGGCAAGATAGGCCGCCGCAGGCTGCTCGCCGAACGTCACGAACTTCGCCTCGCGAATATACGCCACAAGCGCGTCGTCGCAGAGTCGGTCGACGGACGACATTTCCGCGCCCGCGGCTGCCGCTGCCGCCGCCGCGGACAAAAGCCCGGTAAAGCGACGGAAGCGCGTCCTCGGCGGCGTCCAGAAGCTTCTCCGGCGCGACGGTTCCCTCGTCCGAGAGGGCAAAGCGCGAAGAGGTCGCGTCCGCGTCCCATACGACGCGCGCGGGAAAGCGCGCGCAGGTTCGCGGCGTCGGCGGAAAGCGCCACATAACCGGAGAGAAAATCGCTGCCGGTTTCCCGCGCGACGCGCGCCTGGCAGACAAACATGGCGCGGTCGAGCTCGAAGTCGACGAGCTGCGGGTCGCCCGTGCGCGCCAGCGTGTCGGACGCCGCGGCAATCGCCTCGTTTAGCGGCGCGGGGACCGCCGGGTTTTTGCCGTCCGGCACGGAAAGCAGCAGGATTTTAATCGGCACCGTTCCGGCGTCGATATAAAGCCGCGCGGCGTCGTACCCGCGCGCGGCCGCTTTCACAGCGGTTTTGATATTATGGAAATCGTATTTCAAGCGAAAAACGTCAAAACGTCGGGAACGGGGATATAACTCTCGAGTGAAACGTAAAGCTCGCGGCGAAAACGCGCGAGCGCGTCCTCAAAGGCTCGGTTCCGAGGAGAGCACCTCCTGGTACCCGCAGTCGTAGAGAATTTTCAGCGCATCCTCGTCCGTTTTGGCGTCAATCATGCGTTCAATGCGTTCGCGGCCCAAAAGCTCGCGCTCAAGGGAGCGTATGCGGCCGGTGGTGAACAGAAAATCTTCGTTTCGTATTTTGGCCACCTGAACCCCTCCCTTTTAAAATAAAATTTTGGCTGCCTCTGCCGCGAGCTCTTCGCGCTGGTCGCCGATCAGCGTGTCAAACGCACAGTTCACTTCCACGCGCCCGTTGCGGACGATCACGCCGCCGGGAATATTCCGCGTCTCAGCGGAGAGGGAAACGGCCGCGCCGCCGATTTCAGCGCGTCGTTTACGCGCCGCACGACGGCCGCGCCAAACTTTTCGCGGTCTTTTTGCGGAAAAGACCAGCTCCGCGCCGTCCGCGGCGGCGTTTGACGCCAGCGCGGTCAAAAAGCCCTCATAGTCGGCGTCGGGCAGGAGACGAGCTTCGAAAGCGCCTGGTCAAAGGCCTGCTGCAAGAGCTTCTGCTTGAGCTCCAGCCGCATTTTCCGTACGTCGAGCCCCGCCATACTGACGGCGCGGCGCTCAATCTCGGCGCGTTCGCCCTCCGCCGCCGCAATGGCGGCTTCTGCGGCGGCGTGCGCGGCGGCCTTTGCGTCCGCCAGGATGCCGTCGGCCTGCGCCTCCGCCTCCGCGAGGATGCGGCGGTACTCGGCCTCGGCGTCCTCGTTGATTTTTGCTACAATTTTTCAATGCCTGTCATATCAGCCACCGATTAGATAGCGATACCGTTGTAGATCAGGAACGCGAGGAGCAGCGCAAGAACGGCGTACGTCTCGACCATAACGCCGTAAACCACGCACTTTACAAGCTCTTCCGGCTTTTTTCGCAATGCAGTTGATGCCGCCGACGCAGACGCGCGCCTGATGGATCGCGGACATCCAGCCGGCGCCGCCCATGATGAGGCCCGCGCAGAGGAACTGCAGTCCGGCTGTGGTGGAGATGGTCGCCATGGCGCCGTTTAAGAGGCCGGTCTTCATAACGATCAGGAAGCCGATGAGCAGGCCGTAAACGCCCTGCGTTGCGGGGAGCGCCTGCAGGATCAGGGTCTGGGAGAACTTTGAGGAGTCCTCGGAGATGACGCCGGAAGCGGCCGCGCCGACCATACCGACGCCTTTCGCGGAGCCGAAGCCTGCCAGGGTAACGGCGCAAGCTGCGCCCAGGATTGCGAGAAGAAAGTTTCCGTCAGCTAAGATAGGCATAAATGTTTCCTCAAAATTGTATGTTGTTATTTCAGGTTCACGTACTTTGTTTTGTTGACCGCCGGCTTAAACTGACGGCCGCCGGATTCATAGAAGCGCGAGAAAAACTCCACGTACTGCAAACGCAGCGCGTGCACGGCGCCGCCTAACACGTTGATGACGAGGTTAAAGACGTGGCCGACGAGGAATACGACGATGAAGAGAATGGTGCCGGGAATCGTAAAGCCCGCGATGGTCGCCATGATGTTCATGACGCTTGCCACGACGCCGGTCGTGAGGCCGAGCGCCAGCAGGCGGGAGTAGGAGAGGATATCGGAAAGGTAGCCCGAGATATCGTAAAGGGACGTAAGGCCGCCCGTAATTTTGCCCAAAACAGTCGGCTTGTGCCGTCCGCCGAAAATCAGGATGCCCACAACGCCCGCAATGGCGATATAGAAGCCGAACGTAACGCCGACCAGTCCCAGAACAAGGCCAATGAGCACCAGATACCAGAAGCCCTCGTCGCAGAGCGCGTCGAACGCATGACCCTTCTTGATCTTACGCCACGCGGAAAGGCCCATGCCGGTGAAAATATGGACAAAGCCGAGCCCCATGCTCATGATGAGCATCGGCATGGGGTTTTGTGAGCGGGTCGAAGAGAACCGGCGAGATTGCATACGCCGTGCCCGTGATCGCCTTGGAGATCTGCTGCACGGCGTCGCCGAACCATGAGCCGAGCAGGATACCCCAGATAATCATGGAGATGCCGCCGTACATGACAAGATGCAGGATGTTGTCGAGCATCCCGCGCGGTTTGCCTTTTTCAGGATGACGAAGCTTGCGATGGCAAATACCAGCCCATATCCACGTCCGCCATCATGATGCCGAAGAAAAGCAGAAAAACGGCGCGACAAACGGGTTTGGATCAACGATGCTCGAATACTTCGGCATACCGTACAGCTCGGTGAACACGCTGAAGCGCGAGACGAATTTGTTGTTTTAAAGGCAACCGGCGGCTGCGTGGACTCGTCGTCCTCGTCGTACGCCGGTTCCGCGATTTCGTAGGCGCAGCCGTGGCGCTCGAGGACTTTACGGCCTCCGCTTCCTCTTCGGCGGGCAGCCAGCCCTCCATAAGCGTGACGTTTTTCGTCGCGATCAAATTGGCGCGCAGTTTTTTCGCGGTCCTCGTCGAGCGACAGACGGTCGTAGTACCGCTCAAGCTCTGGCAGGATATCCGCCATCTCCGCAAGCCGTTTTGCTGAGACTGGATAGCGGCCTCGCGCTCGGCAAAACGCGCCTGCAACGCGGCGATGTTTTCCTGCGCGGTGCCTTCAAAGTTCGGATAAACGCGCAGCGCGCCGTATGTGCGCAGCGTGTCCCACATCTGCCCCTCGGCGGACCTGTGCGAAAGCGCGACCATATAGTGCAGCTCGCGGTCTGTCGAGGCAAGCCGGATCTCGGCGGGAATATCCGCCGACTGTACGGCGTCCATCGCCGTGCCGGCGTCCACCGTGGTGGGAAGGGTGAAGAGCCCGGCCGCGAAGCTGCGGCCTCCTGATAGTCGAGCGGGAGGTCGATTCCCTCCCAGGGCTTTAATGAGGCAATGTCAAGCTGTATCTGTTTTTTCGCCGATTCGGCGGCAATTTGTGCCGTGATATCGTGTATTTCCTTTGCGTACCCGAACTGGCGGGAAAAGTCGGCGTCAAAGCTCGGATTCCGTGACCTTTTTGCGCAAAAGCGGCTTTTTCGCCTTGTACGGGGACAGCGCGTCGATTGCTGCTTTGACCAGCCTTTTTTTTCGGAAATATCCTGCGTATTTGGTTCGCAGGGCAGGGCAAGTCCCGAAAAATTCGGATTCCCGACAGGCTCGTTCAGCTCAACGCAGCCAAGCGAGGTCAGGTCCCTGAGCAGCATATCGGTCTGGTCGGAAAGGGATATCACGCGCAAACGTTTCATCTGCACGATAGACATCAGTTACCCACGATCCTTTCCGCGATATGAGTTGCGGCGTCGCGCATATGGGCGGCCGCGGAACGTTCTATCGACGCGCATTCGATCTTAGCGTTTTCAAGGATTGCATCGGCCTGTGCCTGTGCCGACTTGCGTGCGGCGCTCAAGATGCGTTCCGCTTCCACGCGCGCCTCCCGTTCCGCCTCCGCCGATGCCTCCCTGGACCGCCGTCTCGCGTCCGCGAGAATGCGCTCCCGCATCCTCGCGGGCTTTGGCGCGCTTCGCGGCCGCGGCCTCTTCTGCGGATGTCACCATCGAAATTCCATCCATCGTATCACCTCGCTTATTCATGTTTTTATGTCGGCCTCGTCACATTCCCCGTGGGAAGGGCAGCACCGGCAGTTTCCGCTGCACGCCGCTCCACGGCTCATGATCGAGGGGCCCGCCTCTTCGTGGATTTCTACAAGCGCCGTTTCGCCCACCCCGGACAGGGGGTGCCACCGGCTTCGTGTTCCTGTTCTGTCAGTGCAAGTTTAAACTTGAAACCGCAGACTTTACATTGGTAAACTTTTCAATCATAGGGAATGACTCAATACTTACGCATTCTTAATTATTATAATACGGGATGCGTCAAAGGCAAGGCGTTTTTCACACATCTGTAAAAAAATATGCTTTGTAATACCCGGCGAACTATGCTATAATTCCGGTATGCTGGATGGTTCGACGTCTCCTGCGCCGAATCGACAGAATACGGGGGGTTAGATGAAAGGGGCAGATTCCGAAAGCTGGCGGCGTTTTTCTGGCTGCGGTAATGCTGGCGTTGACGGGAAACACGGGAGCCGTGATCGTGAACGGGCAGTGGGTGATCTTTACCATTGCCAACGACGAGCTTTTTGCCGCTGAACGCTGCCACCATGCCGTATATGTATAACAGCGTCGTTTATGTCCCGTATTCCGTGTTCACAGATTACCTGGGCATCCGCTCCATGTACAACGCGAAGGACGACGTGCTGATCCTTGTGAACTCGGAAAAAACGCTTTTTTATGATATGAAGAACGAGACCGCATATGATGACAAGGACTATGCATACGCGCGCAAGGCGTTGACCTATAACGGGCTGATTTACGTTCCGGCGCGCTTTACGGCGGAGTTTTTCGGCCTGACGTATTCTTACGATTACGAAATCCCCGTCGTGCGGCTGCGGGACGCGGATACTACCTATTCAGACGCATATATCAAAACGTATTACGAGCAGGAATTTGCGGCGAGGCTCGAGGCCTATCAGCAGGCCCCGCCTGAGGAGCCGGACCCGGAGACCGCAACGCCCGCGCCTGTCTATTTGATGTTCACAGGGGGAACTAAACGACTACACGAATACGATTCTTGATACGCTGGAGGGCTATGGGATCAAAGCCATGTTCTTTTTTAAACGCAGAGACCATCCGCGCGCATGAGGATATCGTGCGGCGACTTTATGTGGCCGGGCATATGATTGGCGTTTCGGCGGCGAACAGCGTCCCGGAGTCGCCGGAGTCGTTGCTTGCGTCGTTTGACGCGGCAAAAGGCGCTGTTTGCCGTTTTGCGAACGGTCGGGCGCTGCGTGTACCTGCCGGGCGGCAGCCGCAGCGAGGTGTACGACGCGTCCTATTTTGACGCGCTCGCGGCGGAAGGTTACCGGTACTGGGACTTTACGGTCATCGCGGAGGATTATTTGGATTATGCAAGCGGCGCGTCTGTACGCGACAGCGTGATTGAAGCGCTCATTTCCGTGGAGTTCGTGCAGACGCTCGCCATGCACAGTACGCAGGCGGCGGCGGAAGCGCTGCCCGGCCTGCTCGATTACATAATCGAGCGGGGAGGGAACGGTGGTGTCGGCGGACCCGTTGACCGCGGCCGTCACGTTTTTGACCGCGTGTTCGGCCTGTCCGTGACGAGGGGAGAACGTTTCTGAGAAAGCTGCCCTGCCGGACATTTGCCGGAGGGATCAGGAAGTCCGAAAGAGATTTTTTCAGAGACAACGTTCAGAGACTACGAAGCTCGTTTTGCGCGGGATCTCCGCTTGCGCGGAGGGCTTGCAGCTTGATGGACGGCGCCCGTTCCCGGGGATTACCGTTCCTGCCGATTTTAGGAGAAATGTCAACTGTATTTTGAATCGCCGCTGATACGGCCATTGGCTATCCTTCCATAAAGAACGCCTCCAGGTATTGCCTGAAGGCGTTTTCGTTTGTCATTATGGTGGCGCTGATGGACAGTAACAGCTACTGTCCGTTAAAAAGGCAAAAAGCGGAGGATGGCCAGAGGCACAATTATCACGTAATCACGACGTTTACCGCGAAGCGCCAGGGAAACGAAAAAGTATATGGGAAATTGAGTCTGAAATTACCCAAAAGTCCTATTAGGTTACGCCGAAAGTCTTTGCCACCGGGAGCCTCCACTCCGGCCTTGGCGTAACTTTTGTTCAATCGTTTTGGGACGGGTATATCTCCGGTATCAATTCAATGTTGGCTGTTCGGACGGCAGGTTCCATTTTGCCGGCAGAACGGCATAGCCTATTTCGGCTGACAATTGCATAGGACCGGCCTTTAGCCATAAAAAGGCGCGTCCGGCCTTAACGCGCGCTCCAAACGCCACGTCTGTCAAAGCATGGTGCGGCGCAGTTCCTCCGGCGTTTTCGGGGAGAGGAGCCACGGCGCGATATCGAGCACCGTACGCGCCTTCGGTCTCGCCTGCGGCGGCCAGACGCGTTGCGGCGCGGGCGTAGGCGACGATGACACTGGCTGTAAACTGGGGGTTGGAGCCGAGTTTTAAAGAATATTCGATGGAGTACGGCTCGCCCTGCGCGGTACGTCCGTTGCGGGATGATGAAACCGCCGTGCGGCATCCCGCCGTGGTCGCGGCGCAACTCCTCAAGGGAGATAAAATGGACGGTGGTGTCGTACTCGGCAAAATAGTTGGGCATGGTGACAATCTGACGCTCGATCTCGGCCAGATCCGCGCCCTCCTCCGCGACGACCCAGCATTCGCGCAGATGCTTATCGCGCGTAGTCAGCTCCGGATTCTCGCCCGCGCGCACGGCGGCGACCGCCGATTCGACCGGCACGGTGTACTGCTTGGCATCCACGACACCCGGGATGCGGCGGATGGCGTCGGAGTGGCCCTGACTGACGCCGCGGCCCCAAAACGTGTAATCGCGGCCGTCCGGGAGGATGGCGTTTGCCATCATGCGGTTTAAGGAAAAAGGCCGGGGTCCCAGCCGACGCTGATGACGCCGAGATGACCGGACGCCTTCAGCGCGGCGTCCATTGCGGCGTAGTATGCGGGGACGCGCGCGTGCGTGTCAAAGCTGTCGATGGTATTGAAAAAGCTTTGCGTACGCGGGGCCCTGGACAGGCAGGTCCGTCGCGGAGCCGCCGCAGAGTATCATAATATCGATGCGGCCGGCGTAGGCGGCGGCGTCCGCCTCCGCAACGACCGGCACGCCGGACGTCGCAAGGGCAAGCGACTGCGGGGTCGCGCCGCGTAAAGACGGCGGCAAGCTCCATATCCGGGCAGAGGGTCAGCGCGGACTCAACTCCGCGGCCTAAGTTTCCGTAACCTGAAATCCCAACTTTTATCATAGATACCTCCCATTATTCTGTAATTTCACACAGATTACCGTTAATTTGGAAATCCTGTGGTTTTGTGATTTATCCCACTAAATTATAACAAAAAAAGACGGCGTATTGCAAGAGTAACCTTTCTGTGCCGCGCTTATAACGGTTCTCCTGATAGCCGCCGTCCCAGCAAACGAGGGGCTCTCGTGGGAGGCGCTATGACGTCCCCTCCGCGCGGACTATTCGTATATCCCATAACGGAGGGACCATTTAGCGGGATTCGGTCTTCTGCAAGCCCTGTCGTGCGCCGTTCTAGCGGCCCGGTATTTACGCGCCGCGCGTTTCCTCCTTTTGCTCTTGACGCTTCCGCTGCGTGCGTGTCCCCCGTCCGACAGCGACGGCTTACCCGGCGGCGTAATGCTTTTTCCAGCGTGTTTCCGGTTGCGCAATTCGCGCATCCATGATAGAATCAGGAAAATCGGCGCATCCGCGCCGGATTATAGGACGTGGAGGACTTCGTGAAGATCGCGAATGTTTTGATAAATGGTTACGGCGCGCTGGCCCCCATGGCAGGCGTCGCGGACGCGGCGTTTTCGCCGCGTGGCGCGGGAATTCGGCGCGGCTTATACCGTGACGGAGATGATCAGCGCCAAAGGGCTCATGTACGGCGACCGCAAGACCGCCGAATTAATGCGTCTGGCGCCGGACGAACACCCCGTTGCGGTGCAGATCTTTGGCTCGGACGTGGAGGCGGTGCGCATTGCCGTGCCGCTGGCCGTGGATGGTTCCGGCGCGGACGTGCTTGACATCAATATGGGCTGTCCGACGCCGAAAATCGTCAATAACGGCGACGGCTCCGCGCTGATGCGCGACTTGGCCCGCGCGGAGGCAGTGATCCGCACGGCGGTTTCCGCCTCACGCCTGCCCGTAACGGTGAAGTTCCGGCTCGGCTGGGACGAGGGGAGCCGGAACTGCGTGGAGTTTGCGCGCATGGGCAGGCGGCGGGCGCGGCGGCTGTGTGCGTCCACGGCCGGACGCGCGCGCAGCAGTACGCGGGCCGCGCGGACTGGGACATGCTGGCGCGCGTGCGCGAGGCGGTGGACATCCCTTTATCGCAAACGGCGACGTTGCGACGGGCGCGACGCCGCGGCGCTGCTGCGGAAAACAGGCGCGGATATGGTGATGGCCGGGCGCGGCGCGCTCGGGAATCCATGGCTTTTCCGGGAGATCGAGGCGGTAATGGCCGGACGCGAACCGCCGCCCGCGCCGGACCTTGCGCAGCGTCTGTCCGTCGCCGCGCGTCAGATCGAATATGCGGCGGCTGATAAAGGCGAACGCGTCGCCATGCTGGAGGCGCGCAAGCATCTGGCCTGGTACTTGAAGGGTTATCGTGGGATGGCATCCTACCGGGCGCGTTTTTCGTCCGTGACGACGCTTGCGCAGATGTACGCGATTATGGACGAGATCCTGGAAAGGAGGGAGACTCTTGAACGATGAGATCAACGTCAAACGGCTGAAGGCCGGGGACGCGGCGGAATTTGAACGTCTGGTCAGGACGTGCGAAAAACGCGTCTATAACCTCGCGCTCCGCTATACGAATAACGAAGCGGACGCGGCGGACATCTCGCAGGAGGTGTTCCTGCGCGTCTACCGCGCGCTGCCGGACTTTAAGGAAGAGAGCTCCGTCACGACCTGGGTGTACCGCATCACGGTCAATACGGCGATTGATTTGACACGCAAAAAACGCGCCGCCGTGAAAACAGCCTGACGGGCTACGGCGACGACGACGAGGCGCCGGAGCGCGATATTATCGACGAGAGCTTCTCGCCGGAGATGCAGTACGAAAAAACGGAACTGCGCGAGGCGATTGGCGCTGCGATTGCGGGATTATCCGAAGAGCACCGGAAGATTATCGTCATGCGCGACGTGGACGGTATGAGTTACGGCGAAATCGGCGAGATTCTGTCGCTTGGAGAGGGAACGGTGAAGTCGCGGCTTTTCCGGGCGCGCGACCGCCTGCGCGCCGTACTTGAAAAACCGGGGAACATTTCGCCCGGTTTCGCGTCTAAAAAAAGATGAAAGGGGGAACCTGTGATGGCTGGCTGCGAAAGATTTGAACTGGATATGATCGATTGTTTGGACGGCGCGCTGGACGGCGAACGTCTTGCGGCGCTTGAAGAGCATCTTCGCGTCTGCCCCGCGTGTTCCCACCGGCTTGAGACAATGCGCGTTTTGATGGAGGAAACCGCCGCGCTCTGCGTGGACGTGCCGGACGGCCTGCACGATAGGATCCTGCAGCGCGCGTCGCACGGGAACGCAAGGGCGGGCGCCTGCTGCGTTTTGCCTCGCGCCGCACGATTGCGGCTGCCGCGGCCGTTGTGCTGGTGTGCGCGGCGTCGGTCTACGGCGTATCCCGCCTGTACGGGCAAAAAGGCACGGACACAGCCTCGCTGGAACGTCAGCTCCTGGCGGAGAACTATGCCTCATCCTCCACAGGGGACGGCGCGGCGAGCGGCGATGCCGACGCGGGTGACGCTTCCATGGACGGCCGTCGTATTCGCATGACGAAGTTACGCCGGAAAACGGCGAGGTTATAAATGATGCGGCGCCTGCCGAATGCGACGCGGCGGATATCGCGGAGCGCGATCCGGCGGATACGTCCGGTATGGCGGATTCAAAGACGGGCCTTTTCTCCAACCTCGCGGAGGATGCGCGCTATGCCTCGGTCGTCGTCATGGACATCGAGGAGGTGCCCGCGCCGCTTGCAGCGTATACGCTACAGCCCGGCGTTCAAAGCGATTTGGAAAAAGACGAGGAAAAGCAGGACGAAGTATACTTTGTCGTCGTCTCTGTGGAAGAAGCGGATGAAATTTTAAAGGAGTGCCAGGCTGAGGAAGTCAAGCTGACCCTTTATGACACGGAAAACCCGGTGCCGGACGAAGAGCTGATCGACACTTCCTCGGCGGAAGCGCTTTTTATCCTGCAAATTACAAAGTAGCGTCCCACGCGCTCCCCACGTCTACCCAGTCGATCGCCCGGGCGATCGTGAAAAGCTCGTCGCAGGTAAGTTCGATTGCGGAATTGGAGCTGCCGCAGGCGGGGAATACGGTTGCAAAGCGCTTTAAGGAGACGTCCAGATAGACGCGGACGTTCTCCGGCAGGGCGAAGGGGCACACGCCGCCGACGGCGTGTCCCGTATAGGCAAGGGCGTCCTCGGGCGAGAGCATCTTCGCTTTTTCCCCAAAGACGCCCTTATATTTTTGTTGTCGATGCGCGCGTCGCCCGCCGCGACGACAATTGTGGGACCTTCGCGCGTCATAAAGGACATGCTTTTTGCAATCCTGGCCGGGATCACGCCCGCGGCGCGCGCCGCCAGCCCGACCGTGGCGCTGGACTCTGAAAATTCAGGATGCAGCCGTCTTTGCCGTAAGCCTTTAAATATTCGCGGACATTTTCGATGGACATAATTGCCTCCAAAATTCGTACTTTTACAGGAAATAGTAGCACGCATACGGTGTTATGTCAATCGGCTGAACGAATTTCGGACATTTTTCATTAAAGTTATGGAAACAAAAGAGGAAGGTTTATAAATTTTTTAACATATTACCTCTTGTCTGCGGTTAAACTGTATTATATAATAACATTATCATCAATACAGGAGGAATATCCATGTCTGTAAAAGTTGCCATTAACGGTTTCTGGTCGTATTGGCCGTCTCGCTTTCCGCCAGATGTTCGGCGCTGAAGGCTATGACGTTGTTGCCATCAACGATCTTACCAGCCCGAAAATGCTTGCTCATCTTCTCTGAAGTACGATTCCGCTCAGGGCAGATACGGCAAGGCCGTCGAGTCCACTGAGGATTCCATCATTGTCGAAGGCAAGGAAATCAAGATCTACGCGATCAAGGACGCCGCTGAGTGCCCGTGGGGCCAGCTCGGCGTTGACGTCGTGCTCGAGTGCACCGGCTTCTACACCTCCAAGGAGAAGGCTTCCGCCCATATCAAGGCCGGCGCCAAGAAGGTTGTCATTTCCGCCCGGCAGGCAATGACCTCCCGACCGTCGTTTACAATGTCAATCAGGACATCCTGAAGGCCGAGGACACCGTGATCTCCGCCGCTTCCTGCACCACCAACTGCCTCGCCCCGATGGCGAAGGCCCTCAATGATTACGCGCCGATCCAGAGCGGTATCATGAGCACCATCCATGCCTACACCGGCGATCAGATGATTCTGGACGGCCCGCAGCGTAAGTGGTGACCTCCGCCGCGCGCGCGTGCCGGCGCTGTCAACATCGTTCCGAACTCCACCGGCGCCGCCAAGGCGATCGGCCTTGTTATCCCGGAACTCAATGGCAAGTCTCATCGGCTCCGCCCAGCGCGTACCGGTCCCGACCGGCTCCACGACGATCCTTGTCGCGGTTGTCAAGGGTAAGGACATCACCAAGGATGGCATCAACGCCGCTATGAAGGCTGCTTCCAATGAGAGCTTCGGCTACACCGAGGAAGAGCTCGTTTCCAGCGATATCGTTGGCATCACCTATGGTTCCCTTTTTTGACGCGACTCAGACCATGGTTAGCAAGATCGACGACGATACATATCAGGTACAGGTTGTTTCTTGGTACGACAATGAGAACTCTTATACTTCTCAGATGGTTCGTACTATCAAGTACTTCGCAGAACTGAAGTAAGAAACGCGTTTTTCAGGAGCCCTCCGGGGAAAAGCTCCCCCGGAGGGCCATTTCTGATAGGACATGCATTTACAGGTTTCCAAAAGTTCGGCTTTTCTGGCAGAAATTCCAGCTCTGTAGCTCAGGTGGATAGAGCAACTGCCTTCTAAGCAGTGGTTCAGGGGTTCGAGTCCCTTCAGGCGCGCCAGTCCCTTTTATAGCTTCATATGGTGGGTGTAGCTTAGCTGGTTAAAGCGCCAGATTGTGGCTCTGGAGGTCGCCGGTTCGAGCCCGGTCATCCACCCCAAAGGCGGTGGAGAGTGGTTTTTCACTCTCCATCACACTTTCACTATAATGGGATGTAGCCAAGCCGGTAAAGGCACCAGACTTTGACTCTGGCATGCGTAGGTTCGAATCCTGCCATCCCAGTTCGGTTTATATATGACTCAGTAGCTCAGTCGGTAGAGCAACTGCCTTTTAAGCAGAGGGTCCGGGGTTCGAATCCCCGCTGAGTCACCAAAAGCGAGCCAGACGAACACCTCATGCAATTATTTATATGATTGATGGGGTGTTCGTTCTGGCTCAATGTTACGAAAGCCGCCTAACAGACAACTCATCTGTTTGACGGCTTTTTTCATACAATTTGACGGACGTTTACTCTCATGACAGTCTCATCAGAAATACGAAAATAATAGCAATATGATAAAACGTATGGCGACAAACTGGCTTTTGCCGTCTGAAATTTGGCGGGAGAGACAAAAACCTCATTTAGGGTATATGGGAATTTAAATCTGCATTAACATGGATTCCGTAGCATCGGCATCTTTATTATCTGGCTTCGGCGTCGTTTTGGTTTGTTTCTATGCTTGCAGATAAATTGTTAATTTCTGACCCGTCAACGCCTGTCGATGCGATGTTACGAAGCGAACTAGTCTCTCCTTGTCAGCCGGACAAGCAGTTTTTACCGCGTGTTTACCGTAGCACCTGCTTCACGGCGCAAGCTTTAAGTCCGCCAGTGCTGCGGCTTTTCCGTCCTCTTTTTTTACAGCGAGCAGCCAGCCGGCGTCCGACTTTTTGCGGAAAACAGTCAGCTGCTCTCCTTCATAGCAGGGCGTGGAGAAGTGGATTTCCAGTTCGCGCACAGGCATACCGGCCAGTTCCTCCGCCGAAAGCTGTCGAGCAGCGCGCGCACATAGGCGACATTGTTCATGTGCCCGCCAAAGTCCGTGTCGGAGGCGCGGACGACATGCGTATAGACGGCGTCACCACCTGTAAAATCATCGGTGAAGCGCGTGAGCGGCTCCGGACAGACGATTTCCTCCGCGTAGGGAAAGTCAGCAGGGAAACCGGAGTCCGAAATCGGGCAAAGACGCCCGGTCTTTGTGTTGATGATCGCCCATTCCGTTTTTGCCCAGGGCAACGACACGATCCTTGCGCGTCAAACGGTAATACCGGAAGCAGCGGCGGTCGTTCGGCTTGCAGACGCCGGGCCAGGTGCTTGCGCTAAGGCCCTGCATCATATACGCTTTTCCAAAAACTGTACGCGCGTATGGACGGTCAGCCAGAACACGTCGCGCGCCGCCATTGCGGCGCCGCCGACGCCGATTTGTTCCGCGTGCTCGGAGGCAATGTCCTGAAAGAGCGCGAAAACATTGGCGTGGCCCAGCGCGCCTGTTGCATCGCACATACTGGGGTCAACGATCAGGTCTTTTATAAAAATTTGATCCATAAAAGCAATTCCTCTCAAAATGATAACCGCGTGAGCCCCCGGCTTCGCCGGACGCACACGGCAAGACGTTATTAGTATAGAGCACTTTTTCGCAAAAGACAAGCTGTACAGCGCTTTTTTGACACCTGTACGGCGAAATTTACGGAATCGTTACAAACGCTTTGGCGATCCGCATGGAAGCGGGAAAAGTTGGTTTTCGCTAAAAAGTGCGCGTCTCTGCATATGTGGCGCTTTTCAACCGACACGCAGTAGATCTGCGTAGCCGCGGGCCTGTCTGTGTGCACGACCGTATCTCAAACGCGGCGCAATCGCCCGTGCAGCGACACAATAGCGATAAAAACGCCTCTCTGTGCGTAACTGTCACAGGGAGGCGTTTGTGCTAAATTCTTATCGCTCCTGAAGCGGGAGATACCCGGATTCTTCGAAACGCTCATATAGGACGGCCGGATAATCTTATCCATGTTGATCAGTTCTTCGAGCCGGTGCGCGCTCCAGCCGACGATACGCGCCACAGCGAACATCGGCGTAAAAAGCTCCTTCGGCAGGCCGAGCATCCCATAGACAAAGCCGCTGTAAAGTCTACATTTGCGGAGACCCCCTTGTAAATCCTGCGCTTGCGCGCAATGACCTGCGGCGCCAGCTCCTCGATCATCGAATAGAGCGCAAAGTCTTTTTGCAATCCTTTTTCTTTGGCCAGGCTCGCGACGGACTCACGGAAAATCAGCGCGCGCGGATCAGAAAGGGAATAGACGGCATGTCCCATTCCGTAGATCAGTCCCTTGCGGTCAAACGCCTCGCGGTCAACGAGCTTTACCAGGTAATTCTCAACTGCGTCGCGGTCGCGGATATCGCGTACATTTGCCTTCAGGTCGTGAATCATTTCAATGACCTTAATATTTGCGCCGCCGTGCTTTTGGTCCCCTCAGGGGAGGCAAGCGCCGCCGCAACAGAGGAATAAGTGTCGGTGCCGGACGAGGTGACGACGTGCATGGTAAAGCTGGAGTTGTTGCCGCCGCCGTGTTCCATGTGCAGTACGAGCGCCAGATCGAGTACGCGCGCCTCAAGCGCCGTGTACTGTTTGTCCGGGCGCAGCATACGCAGAATATTCTCCGCGGTGGAAAGCTCCGGCTTGGGGCGATGGATGTAAAGGCTCTTGTCCTTTGGTAGTGGTTATACGCCTGGAATCCATAAACAGCCAGCATGGGGAAGACGCCGATCAGCTTGACACACTGCCGGATGACGTTTTGAATAGAGATGTCGTCCGCTTTTTTATCGTAGTTTGCGAGGGTCAACACGCTGCGAGAGAGCGTGTTCATCATGTCGGCGCGCGGCGCTTTCATAACAACGTCGCGGACGAAATGCGTCGGCAGCGTACGGCTGGAAACAATCAGCTTTTTTAAAGTTTTCGAGCTCCTCTGTATTCGGCAGCGAGCCAAAAAGCAACAGATAAGCGCATTCCTCGTAACCAAGCCGGCCTTCGTTCATAAAACCGTTCGTCAGGTCACGGACGTCAATGCCGCGATAGAAAAGCCGCCCATCGCAGGGTATTTCTTCGCCGTCCACTTGTTTCGTGGACTGTATTTGCGAAATCTGCGTGAGTCCAGCCAATACCCCCTTACCGTTGAGATCGCGCAGGCCGCGCTTCACGTCATACTTCCCGTATAACGCTTTGTCAATCTGATTGTCCCGGAGGCACAGTTCCGTCAGCCTCTCGATTTCCTGAGCGGAGGACCAATGGTGTGTTTGATTCAAAATTTGCCCACTCCTTTCGTAACTCTTGGGCCACATAACCCCTTACTATATTCACATTTCAATTATACAATAAAATTATTTCTTCATTTTGCCTAGATTGTAAATGAAATGTGAATATTTAAACGAATTGTATAAGAAAGGAATGGAAAAACAACATGAAAAAAGTGAAGAGCATGGGCAACATGATTTATCATGAAATTAGGAACAGTTTTATATAACATATCGGTACGTAACTTGGCAACGTTTTTTATAAGGAATAACTTTAGGTTTTTATGTAAGGGCTGCGTATGTATAAAGTTCGATACACAGAATGACCCGCTCTGTTCTCGAACAAACGGCGGCGGTTTGTTGACGGCTAGAAGAAGGATACCGCTTGAACATTCCTGCGGATAAGTGAATGCTTACCGTATCTCATATTTACCGAAAAGCGTATTTGAGAAGTTGATTTGTTTAAGATAAATATAAATTTGGTTATTAAAATGTAACTTTCAATAATGATAATGGAAAATAGTCGGTAAACGTCAGTCAGTATAAACTTGGATAATTTTGTTTAACATTTATTAAATGTAAAATAAGCATAAAAATAAGAAAAACGCCTTAAAATTAAAACAATTTTTTTAAGGCGTTTTTGGAGCTGGTGGCCGGACTCGAACCGGCGACCTGCTGATTACGAATCAGCTGCTCTACCAACTGAGCCACACCAGCGTGCCATATACAGCGTCAGGTTTTGCACTCCCAACGCTGATATATCTTAGCATAAAATACGGCTTAAGTCAAGCCTAAATTTTATTTTAATTGATTAAAACGCCCGGCTTCGCCGTAAGGAAGTCCGAAGCGCTGTTTGCCGGACACGGACGGCATAAATAAACGCCCTCGTAAAAGGGAAGGAGCGCCGCGTACGCCGCATGTGCGCGGCTGCTGTCCGCAAAAACACCGAATACGGCCGGCCCGCTGCCGCTCATAACAGCACCCAGCGCGCCATACGACTGTAACTTCTCTTTGATCTCCTCAATTTCCGGATGTTCTGCCGCCGTGACACCCTCCATGACGTTGTAAAGCCCGGCCGCAATACCACGGATGTCCCCGCGGCCAAGTGCGCCGGACATGGCGTCCGCGTCAGGCCGCCGCACGATCTCCGTGCGGTCGAGCGCCGCGAACACATACGGCGTGGACATGGAAAACCCGGGCTTTACAAGCAGAATCGCACAGTCCGGCATGGGCGGGAGCGGGAGAGCAGCTCGCCAATGCCGCGCGCCAGCATGGTGCCGCCGGATATGCAGAACGGAACGTCCGCCCCCACGGTAAGGCCGATCGCTTGCAGCTCTTTTTCCGTAAAGCGTGTGTTGTGGATGTAGTCGAGCGCCCGAATGACGGCCGCAGCGTCCGTACTGCCTCCGGCCAGTCCCGCCATGACGGGAATCCGCTTTTCAATCGCCACCGACACGCCGCATGCCATAATCCCGCACGCATCGTAAAAGGCACGGATTGCCTTGAAAACCAGATTACGTTCATCGCAGGGAATATCTTTCGCATTGCTGCGCAGCTCGATGCCGCCGTCCGTACCCGTCTCAATGGAAAGCATGTCGTGCAGGCTGATGCTTTTGCATGACCATCAATAGTTCGTGATAACCATTGGGGAGTTTCCCTAAAACGTCCAGTGTCAAATTGATTTTGGCGTGGGCCGCAATGCTCACCCGCATATGGCGTCGTCCTCCCGTTAGTCAAAAATCACAGGCTCATGCTGAGAAAAGTATGACACGACCCGAAGCCCGCAGGCCTCCGCGAGCGCCTTTGCCTCCCGAATCCCGGCGCCGACGTCCGAAGCCCGGTGCGCATCGCTCCCGGTCGTGACGAGTTCGCCGCCTAAGTCGCGGAAGAGCGGGGAGCACCCACTCCGGCGGCGAGACGCGGCGGTACCAGTTGCGCAGGCCGTGCGTGTTGATCTCGAGTGCAACGCGCGCGCGGCCATCTCCCGCAGCAGCTCCGCGATCTGCTCGCGGTATGCGGTCAGGCCGATATCAAACGCCATACCCCGCATGAGCCGCACGGGCTGGTCGATATGCGCGATCGCGTCCGCCGTGCCGGAACGCACGACGGCCAGCTCCAGCTCAAAGCATTCGCGCATCAGTGCGTCGATATCCACTTGCGTGTAATCGAGCGTGTAATAATCTTTGCTGTCACCGTTTAAGTGCTCGGACGCCAGCACAAAGTCAAACCTGTGCGCGTCAAGAAACGCACGCGTCTGCACAGGGTCAAGCTGCGGCTGGCCGAGGTCCACGCCGTACAGGATACGCAGGCGCCCGGCGTACCGTTCCCGCGCTTCCTCGATCTTGGGCAGGAGCTTCTCGCCGTGCAGCGCCCAGAAATCCCTTGAATCCATGAAGTGCGGCGCGAAACCCGCGTCCCGCACGCCGGGCGGGAACCCGTCCCAGTGGTCGGTCAGCGCGATCGCCCCAAGCCCCTGCCGCAGCGCGGCCTCGCAAAGCGCGCCGACACTCTCGCTGCCGTCGATGGACAGCCATGTATGCATGTGCAGATCAGATAAAAACATAAGGCTCCTTTATTCAGGCTGCGGCCCGTCCAGGGGCGCGTCGTCGCAGAAAACGTCGATACCGGCCGTGGAGACCGGCCGCGGCGGCTCACCAAAACGGCGGTATTTCACGCCGAGCGCCTGCCTGCGGCGGGACGAAAGCGGTTCCATCTTGCTGACGGGCACGCTCTTGCGGTAAAGGTCGAGCTCGTAGGAGAGCGACGCGAGCCTGCGCCGCACGGTCTCACAGTCGAGCGCCGGTAAAACGCCGCGAGCGCGGCGACGGCGTCCGTCTGGTTTTTCAAATACCTGCGGCGCATGGACGCCGCGCGCGGGATGAAGTCGCGGTACGGCATCAAAAGCTCCGCCGCGCCCTCGTCCGCCTGGTATTCGATGCCGCCGTCTTGAAACGTCGTGCCGCCCGGCTGCCGTAATGCAGTTCAAAATGCACGATCTCGTGCGTTAATGTAAAACGCCGCTCGGCTTGCGTCAGGCGCGTATCCAGAATCACGCCGTAATGCCTGCCGGCACGCACGAGTATACCACGAAGCCGCTCGTTTGTAAACCTGTGCAGAACAATCCGGGATTTCCTGCGACTCCACGAAGGCATAAGGGTCGAAAACACCTCGAATGCCGTATTTCCGGCGCATGGAGTCGATACGGTGATAGAGCGCACCGCGCGTCATGACCGCCATGTCATTTCCTCCGGTCGCGGTCCTTCAGCCGCTGCGCAAAGTCCAGGATAAAGTCGATGTCGCGGTCGTTGAGCTTCAGGTCGCGGTCGCGCGCCGCACGCGCGAGATTCAAATAGACCTCGTCCAGCTCGTCATTCTGCAAGTCGTGGCCAAGCAGGTAATCCAGCGAGACGCCGAAAAAGTCCGACAGCGCGCGGGCGCTTTCAATGTCGGGGTCCGTGCGCCCAGTCTCCCATTGCGAGACCGCGGTTTGGTGCACTTTCAGTTCGGCAGCCACCTGCGCCTGAGAAAGCCCCCGGCTTTTCCCGTAATTGCCTGATACGATTCATACCCCCACCCCATTACCTATATAATAGCACAACTACTTTTCTATATGCAATAAATTTCGAAGGAAAAATTTGAAATTTGTTGTAATTATTTGCGATATTCGTCATAGAGGAGGCTTTTGATGTTAAAATGTGCGTTTTGCACAAAAAACAACTCCCCGGGAGGAACAAATCCTGCCTGGGGAGTTGTGTGATAAAGGGAAGTTTTGCAGCGCGCGGAGGCGCGCTTACGCCTCGTCCTGAACGGCCTGTTTTTCCACCAAACCGGCCTTCCATTTGCGCCGCAGCCATAACGTCATCATCGAAAGGCCGCGCACCCACTCGTCGGTCATCTGCGCGAGCCATAACCCGACGGCGCCAAGCCCGCAAACGCTGGAAAACACGTAACCGAGCCCAACGTTGCAGACCCAGATGGAGCAGACGGCGATGACCATGGGCCAGAATACGTAACCCCGCTGCGCAGGCCGTAGTTAAAGGAGTGGTTGAAGGAGCGCCCGAGATGGATGAAGATATCGACGAGGAAGAGCCGGCGCGCCAGGGCGACGATCTCCGGATCGGCGGTAAAGAGCGACATGAGCTGCGGGGAGAAAAGGTACATTAAAATCCCGAACACGGCGTTGCACAGCGCGATGTAACGCCAGTTGCGGCGCACGAAACGGTATGCGCCGTCGAAATCCCCGGCGCCCATCATATGTCCGGCCATGATCTGCGTCGCCTGCCCGATCGCCAGGCCGATGACATAAGCGTAGTAGTCCACGTTCTGGACGTACACCTTCGCGGAAAGCGCCACGGTGCCGAACACCGTGAGGAAGCTTGTCGTAACGACCTGTCCCAGAGTGTAGGAGATGCCCTCCATGCCGGACATCAGGCCCATGCTGACGATCCGCCGCACGCGCGCAAAGCGGATGCGGACGAGGTCCCGCAGCCGGAACCCAAAGCGTGAACGCACCATCATCACCGACTGGAACAGCAGGCCGACGCATTCGCTCGCCGCGCGCACGGCTGCGACGCCCGCCACGCCGGAAAGCGGCGTCTCAAAGGGCCGGAAGATGACAACGTACGTTCCCGCGATATTCAAAATATTATTGAGGATGACCACCGCCATCGGCACGCGCGCGTTGCCGTAGCAGCGGAAAATCGTGGACATCATCGTGGAGAGCGCAAGCACAAACGCCGCGCCGCCGGTGATGCGCAGATAGCTCACCGCGTCGGGCCTCAGCGCATCCTCAAGCCCAACCATGCGCACGAACTGCCCGTCGAAAAGAATCAGCGCGACGCTGACCAAAAGCCCCAGCCCCGCGGACGACGTTATAGCGTTCATGCTGACCGCCGCGCCGTCCTCGTAGCGTTTTGCGCCGAGCGCGTGGTTGACGACAATTGCCGCGCCTGCGGAGATCATCGTAAAGGCGATGACGACAACATTCATAATTTGGTTCGCCACGCCGACGGCCGCCACCGCGCCGTCTGAATAATTGCTGAGCATAAAGACGTTGACAGTCCCCATTAGGTTGCGCAAACCTGCTCTATCAGAATAGGGATTGCCAGGGATAGTATGCTCATCTTCCGTACAGGTGCCTGCATGTCTGCCTCCCAGCAAAGTTTGATGCGGCGCCGCGCCGCCAATAGAAATAGTGTAGCAGAAGAAGCGCTTGTCTGCAATGGGCCGGGCGAAACCTGCGCAAAAATTCCGAAAAAGCACCGCCGGCATAGCGACGTCTACCGTAGGACCTTTTAATTAGGCACACGAAAAATTACGCGACAGCGATAGTTGCATAGCGCGAAAGGGGATTGCGGCGGCTCCATGCACGGAATGTGACGCAAAGCAGCCCGGACATACCAGTGTCCGGGCTGCCAGCCTCGAGAGCTCGTATACAGGGGGAACGTTACTACGGTTACCTTTTCCTCTGCGTTTCGCCAGCGCCCCGCCCTGCAACCTGCTGCTGAAGCGGTTCCTAAGCTTTGGTGACCGGCACCCACATGCGAAAACCATCTGAACGCCGCCGCTTTGTACCAGCGCTTTGAGAAAATATGCTCCTCATAAAAAATCCCTGCGTTGCAGTCGAATGTATATCCGGGTGTCTGATCTATAAACTCCACAAATGCTTCAGATGCCTTCATCAGACTGCGCGCCATGTCGATATCGCCGTTTTCGTCGTACTGATTCAGCGCGGCCTCGTTTACGAGAAACAGTCCCGCGGGTGCATCCTCAACCTTCTTGCCAAAGAACTCCGTTTGGCTGCATTCGTCTCCCACAAGATACATCATGGCCGTGTATGGATGGCAGACGTGTTCCGATGCGTTTGATGCTCTTCTCCCTGCGGGTGGTGTCCCAGCGGCGCAACGCCAAGAAACCTCCGGGCGGCACAATCCGGTAGGTTCTCTCTGCACCATTTCGACAATTCTCCCCAGGCGGCGTCTTCCGGATCAACGCAATTTACGGAAAAGCAGACGACTTTTTCATGATGATGTTCTTCTATTCGCACGAGCGCAGTTTCGTTCACAGTCATTTCTCCTTCGTTTATCTGGACTTGAAAGTGCAGGCGGGGAAAGCAAACCGTCGTGCCGTTTTCTCGAATCCGGCTTGGCGAACATCCGGTGAACCGGCGTATGGAGCGGAAATGCCGATGCGGAATCAAATCCGCACTGCAAAGCGATGTCAATGTTCTTCTGTCGCTGTCCGTCAATTCACGCAATGCATATTGCAGCCTGCGTTTTCTTTACATACTCGTCCAGCGTCATGTCAGCGACAGCCAGAAAGAAACGCTGAAAGGTTGATTTGGACATGCCCGCTATTTGGGCCGCACGGCTATAGTCGGGCGCGTCAAAGAGTTTGTCCTCAATATAGGAAATCGACCGGTTCAGTCCTTCCAAGTAATCCATTTGCTTTCCTCCTGCTTGATATGTTAACGGACGCAAATGTAAATTGCTATGCATAAAAAGTCATTTCAGGCACAGTTGCATAAAAAAGAGGCTGCCGCAAAGTCAAAAAAGGCGGTTTGCCAAACGAATCGAGGTCTTGAAACCGGCAAAGCACAGGAGTAGTCAGGCCAGCCAGAAGGGGTAAGTATCGTGTCAGTATCAAGGTTAGCGTAAACAAGCGAAAAAATACGCCATGTTCCATCGCAGAAGTGAAACATGGCGTACTCTTTTCGTTGCCCAAACCTGCATGACCGTGGGGTACTACGTCTTACGTACAACCGCCGGTTCCGGCGGGACAGCCCGCTATGCGCTGAGGGACTCTTTTCCTGCGCGTGCCGCGCTTCGTTTTTGGCAACGATGCCTTTTTTCCATACGCGCCGAATCCACATAATCAGCATGGAACCGCCGCGTACCCACCTCGTCCGCCATGATGCCCAGATAAAGCCCCGCGACGCCAAGCCCAAGCTGCACGGTGAAGAGATAGCCAAGGCCCACCGTACAAATCCAGATCGATGCGACGCAGAGCAGCATGGTGACAAAGACATACCCCTGCGCTGCGCAGTCCGTGACCCGCGGAATGGTTGAAGGAACGTCCGATAAACGTAATAATGTTGATGAAGAATAACTGCCGCGCGACGGCGATAATCTCCGGGTTTTCCGTAAAAGGGACATGAGCTGCCGCGAGCAGAGGAACATCGTGATAGTGAAAAAGAGGTTGCTGGCGACGATGTAGCGCCAGACGCGGTTCATGTAGCGGTACCCCTCTTCATACTGTCCCGCGCCCATCATCTGGCCGACGATGATCTGCGCTGCCTGTCCAATGGAAAAGCCCAGCGTGGAGGCGTAAAAAATCCACACTCTGCACGTACACCTTCGCGGAGACCATGACGGAACCAAGCCCCGTGATAAAGCTTGTGGTGATGACCTGCGCCATATTGTAGAAGATGCCTTCCATGCCGGTCATGAGGCCGGTGGAGACGATATCGCGGACGTTTTAAACCGCAGGCGCACGCAGTCGGAGAACTGGAACCCAAACTGCGAGCGTAGCAGGAAAAAAAGAGCAGCACCAGCAGTCCGATGGTCTCGCTGCCCATGCGGACGAACGCAAGGCCGTTTGACCCCACGAGCGGCGTCTCAAAGGGCCGGAAAATGACGATGTACGCGCCCGCGATGTTAAAAAATGTTGTTCAGGATCACGACGAGCATGGGAATGCGCGCGCTGCCGTAGGAACGGAAAATGTTCGCCAGCATGAAGGAGAGCGCGATGGGGATCGCCGCGCCGCCCATGATGCGCAGGTAGCCCGCGCCAATGGGGATGAGCGCGTCCTCCAGGCCGACCGCGCGGATGAAAAAGTCCGCCCCGGCGATCAGCGTGACGCTGACGGCCAGTCCCATCACGCCCGCGACGGTAAGCGCGTTCATACTGAGCCTTGCAGACCCGGATACTTGCGCGCGCCGATGGCGTGGTTGATTAGCACCGCAGCGCCGACGCCCAGCATGGTAAAGGCGCAGATGACAATGTTCATGATCTGGTTTGCCACGCCGACGGCGGCGACCGCGTCGTCGGAGATGTTGCCCAGCATGAAGACGTTCACCGTGCCCATCAGGTTTCGCAGCACCTGTTCCACCAGGATGGGAACCGCCAGCGCCGCGAGGGAAAGCTTCTTTACGGGTTCGTTCATAAGTACAAGTACCTCACACAACTCTTTTCATGATCCGCATACGCCTATCTCTATACGTGTATATACAAATCTCCCGTATTATAACATATCGGATGAAACAGTTCAATACATAATTATGCAGGATCGAAAAAGTTGTCCGGTTTCGCCGTCAAATGTTGAATTGCCCTACGGTATCTGGTATGATAGGTGCGAAGCCGCGCTGCGGTTTTACTGAATTGGCAAAAAGGGGAACGGTACTTGTGAGAATCGTCGTGAAGGTGGGCACGTCCACGCTTGCCCACGCAAATGGATTTTTGAATATACGCCAGATCGAGGGGCTTTGCAAGGTCCTGAGCGACCTGAAAAACGCGGGGCATGAAGTGATCCTCGTCTCGTCCGGCGCGATCGGCATGGGCGTCGGCAAGCTCTCGCTGAAGTCCAGGCCGAAGGATATCCCGACCAAGCAGGCGGCGGCGGCCGTGGGACAGTGCGAGCTGATGTATACCTACGATAAGCTTTTTGCGGAGTATAACCACACCGTCGCACAAATTCTGATTACCGGCGAGGACGTGGAGCACGCCGGTCGTCTTACGAACTTTCAAAATACGCTGTTCCGGCTTTTGAGCTGGGTGCGCTGCCCATCATCAACGAAAACGACTCCGTCGCCCACAGGAGATCGTGATTGGCGACAACGACACGCTTTCCGCGATTGTGGCGATTGCGGCGCGGGCCGACCTGCTCGTCCTCCTCTCGGATATCGAGGGGCTCTACACCGCCGATCCGCGCCGGGATAAGACGGCGCGGCTTATCCCGCTTGTGGAGAACCTGACGCCGGAAATATTCGCGCTGGCCGGAGGCGCGGGCAGCGAACTGGGCAGCGGCGGGATGGAGACAAAGCTGCACGCCGCGCAGATGGTGACGCTGCAAGGCATTGACATGATTATTACAAATGGCGCGCACCCGGCTGTCCTTTATGATATTGTGGACGGAAAGCGCGCCGGCACACGGTTTGTCGGGAAGGGAGACGGCGATGACGACAAATGAAATCCTGCGCGCGGCAGCGCGTGAAAAATCGTTTTTAGCGTCCGCGGACGCCGCGTCGAAAAACCGCGCGCTCCACGCGATGGCAGACTGCCTTTTAAAGGATACGGACTGCATCCTGGAGGCAAACGCCCGGGACGTGGCTGCGGCGCGGGGCCGTATTTCGGACGTGATGATCGACCGGCTGCTGCTCACGCCCGCGCGCATCGAGGCGATGGCCGCGGGCGTCCGCGACGTCGCGGCCCTGCCGGACCCCGTGGGCTGGGTCCTCTCGCGGGACGTGCGTCCGAACGGCCTGATTGTGGAAAAAACGGCTGTGCCGTTTGGCGTGATCGCTATTATTTATGAGAGCCGTCCGAACGTCACGTCGGACGCGGCGGCGCTTGCCGTGAAAAGCGGCAACGCCTGTGTGCTGCGCGGCGGCCGCGACGCGTTTCAGTCCGCGCTTGCCATCACGGCGGCGCTGCGGCGCGGCCTGCGCGGCGCCGGTTTCCCGGAGGATCCGTCTCAATGGTGCGCGATACGGATCGGAAGAGCGCCACGGAGCTGATGACGGCGGTGGGGCTTGTCGATCTTTTGATCCCGCGCGGCGGCGCAGGGCTCATCCGCGCCTGCACCGAGAACGCAAAGGTTCCATGCATCGAGACGGGCACTGGTATTTGCCATATCTATGTGGACGCGGCGGCGGACCTCGACCGGGCGCTCGCAATCGTCGATAACGCGAAAACGAGCCGTCCTTCGGTCTGTAACGCGGCGGAGGTCTGTCTTGTGCACAGCGCGGTGGCGGAGGCGTTCCTGCCGCGTCTGAAGGCGCGCCTTGTGGACGAACGCGCGGCGGCGGGTCTTCGGCCTGTCGAGCTGCGGCTTGATCCGCGCGCGGCGGCCGTCATTGACGGGACGCCCGCGAATGAAGCCGACTTCGACACGGAATTTTTGGACTACATGCTCGCTGTGCGCGTTGTGGACGGCGTGGAAGAGGCGGCCGCGCACATCGCGGGCGCACTCGACCGGCCACAGCGAGTCGATCGTGACGGCGGACGAACGCGCGGCGGCTGTGTTTACGTCCCGCGTGGACAGCGCGGCGGTGTACGTCAACGCCTCCACGCGGTTTACCGACGGCGGCGAGTTCGGCCTGGGCTGCGAGATGGGGATCTCCACGCAAAAGCTGCACGCGCGCGGCCCAATGGGGCTCGAGGAGCTGACTTGTTATAAGTACGTCATCCGTGGCGACGGACAGATCCGCTGACGCGGCGCGATGGGCCGGGCCGCATAGCGGCGGCAAAAAACCGGCGGCCGTGGAGACCGCCGCGGCTGTCTATAGAAAAGCGCCGCGAACGAAGCGGCGGTTTTGTTAGGAGAAGAAGCAATGAGCAAAATTTTCGGATTTATCGGCGTTGGCAACATGGGCGGGCGCTGGCGCGTGCCGCGTGCCGTTCGGCTGGCGCGGAGAACGTGTTGGTGTCCGACTTAATGCGCGAGAAAGCGGAGGCGCTGGCCGCTGCGTGCGGCTGTACCGCCGTGGACGCGGTAGAAGTCGCCGCGCGCGCGGACTATATTTTCTTAGGCGCGAAACCGCAGGTGATGGGCGCGCTGCTCGAGAGCGTCCGACCGGCGCTTACGGCGCGCGAAGGGCGGTTTGTGCTTGTCAGCATGGCGGCGGGGCTTGCCGTTTCCCGCATTGGGGAACTTTCCGGCGCGGACTATCCCGTGATCCGCATCATGCCGAACATTCCCGCGTCGGTCGGGGAGGGGATGATCCTCTATACGGCGACCGCGCTTGTGACGGAGGCGGAACTCGCGGCGTTTACGGAAGGCATGCGCGGCGCGGGACGTTTTGACAGGATCGACGAAAAAAGCTGATCGACGCGGCGAGCGCCGTTTCCGGCTGCGGCCCGGCGTTTGCCTATCTGTTTATCGAGGCGCTTGCAGACGGCGGCGTGGCGTGCGGCCTGCCGTACGACAGGGCGCTTGAATACGCGGCGCAGACGGTCGCCGGCTCCGCGCGGATGGTGCTCGAGAGGGGACGCATCCCGAGGCGCTGAAAACGCCGTATGCAGCCCCGGCGGCACGACGATTGCGGGCGTGCACGCGCTCGAGTCCGGCGCGTTTCGCGCGCTGGCGATGGACGCCGTCTGCGCCGCGTACCGCAGGACGCTGGAACTCGGGAAATAGGCGCGGCTTTGCGTTTCGCGCGTGGCGCCGGAACGGCGTAAAAAGCGCTGTTTGAAGTAAAAAGACGGTAGGGCGTTTTTCTTTGGCAATATTTTGTCTCCCGCCGCGGGCATGAATTGGCTGTGGATGCAAAAAAACTATAAACGACTTTCGAGTAAAGGGCGTTTTTATGTTTAAGCATGAGAAGCAGTTATTTCATCCCGTCGAGGTGGAGGGCCCGAACCCGCAGTACGCGGCGCTGATGCAGGAACAGCTCGGCGGCGCAAACGGCGAGCTGAAGGCGGCGATGCAGTATCTGTCCCAGAGCTTCCGCATCAAGGACCCGGAGATCAAGGATTTATTTTTGGACATTGCGGCCGAGGAGCTTGGCCATATGGAAATGGTTGCGACGACGATCAATCTGCTCAACGGCCATGACGTGGACTTTAACGCCGTTGGCGCGGGCGAGATCGAGACGCACGTCCTTTGGGACTCAACCCGGGCCTAATCAATGCATCCGGCTACTCCTGGACCGGCGATTACGTGACCGTCACCGGCGACCTGTGCGCCGACCTGCTCTCCGATATCGCGTCCGAGCAGCGCGCGAAGGTGGTTTATGAATATCTCTACCGCCAGATTAACGACAAAAAAGTGCGCGAGACCATTGACTTCCTCTTAAACCGCGAGGAGGCGCATAACGCGATGTTCCGCGAAGCCTTTAACAAGGTACAGGACACCGGCTCAAACCGCGATTTCGGGACGACGAAGGCCGCAAAAATGTATTTCAGCATGTCGAACCCGTCGCCTGCAAAACAGTCCGTTTGAGAACCCGACGGTGAAGCCGACGAGCTTCGCAAACGTTTGACGCATTGACCGGAAACGGAAAAAGACCGGCGTGGGTTCAGTCACGCGCCGGCCTTTTTCCTGTGTGCTCCACGGTTGGTTGCGCGTATTTGCAACAAATGGTTGCGCTTTCGGGCGTTTGGGTTCCCGCGATCCTACGCATGGTTGCTTGTTATTTTGCGGCGTAATTGGTTATAATGCTGCCAGGCGTTCAAATTTCCGCCGTGACGGCGGGCAAACAAGAGGTGAGGTATGAAGCTGAACAATTTAAAAGGCTCGCTTTCGTCGGCCTTGGGGATAAAACGGTACGCCGGCGCAGACGGCAGTTCGTACATAAGTTCTACGAACACAACAAGCTGTCGTTCACCATCGCCATGGTGACGCTGCTCATCAACTCCGCGCTGGACGTCTGGATTGCGTATATCATGCAGGAGCTGCTCGATACGGCGTCGAGCGGTACGATAGACCGCATTTTGCAGTTGCTTATCATGGCTTTGATTTATGCCGCCGTCTACTTTATCACCATTCTGTGCGCGAACTACACGCGCAACCGCTTCGTCCGGCGCGCGCTCGTGCAGTATAAGGCCTATGCGTTCCAGCGGATCACCGAGAAGAGCATCCGCTCTTTTTCGGAGGAAAACACGAGCCGCTATATCTCAGCGCTGACGAACGATGTGACGAGCATCGAGCAGAACCGCCTGCGCGCAATTTTCACGTTTGCCCGCGCGGACGCTGTGGTTTTTCGGCGCGCTGGGGATGATGTTCTGGTACGACTGGTCCATGACGCTCGTAGTCATCGGCCTGTGCATGCTCCCGGTGCTCGTGTCTCTCGCCTTCGGCGGGCGTCTCGTGCGCGAGGAGAAGGCGGTCAGCGACCGCAACGAGGGCTTTGTCGGCATGGTGAAGGACCTGCTGTCTGGCTTTACGGTTATCAAGAGCTTTAAAGCCGAGCGCGAGGTCACGAAACTTTTTGACGACGAAAATACAGAGCTTGAACAGAAAAAATACCGCCGCCAGATGACGTCCGCCACGATCGACGTCTTTTTCCTACGGCGCGGGCGCGCTGGTGCAGTTCGGCGTGTTCTTCTACGGCGCGTATCTCGCCGTCAGCGGACGTATTACGGCGGGCGTCGTCGTGGCGTTCGTGCAGCTCATGAACTATGTGCTGGCGCCGGTGCAGACGCTGCCGAACCTGTTTGCGAGCTTTAAGGCGGCGGACGGCCTGATCGACAAGCTCGCGGACGCGGTGGAGTCAAACGCCGGCCGCGAGGGCGTCCCGTGCAGCAAACGAGCTGCGCGAGGGCATCAAAATCCGAGATCTGACCTTTGGCTATGACGAGGGCGCGCCGGTTTTGCGCGACATCAACGTGACGTTCGAGGTGGGGAAGAGCTACGCCGTCGTCGGCGGTTCCGGCAGCGGCAAATCGACGCTTTTGAACCTCCTGCTTGGCAGCTTTGACAACTACGAGGGCGAGGTGCTCTTCGACGGCCACGAGCTGCGCGAGATCAGCTCGGAGTCGCTCTATGACATCCTGTCGATCATTCAGCAGAACGTCTTTGTGTTCGACAGCTCCATCCGCAGCAACATCACGATGTTCCGCACGTTTGACGACGCGCAGGTGCAGGACGCCATCGAGAAGGCGGGCCTGACCGCGCTTTTGAAAGAGCGCGGCGACGACTATAAGTGCGGCGAAAACGGCGTGGGCCCTGCGGAGGCGAACGGCAGCGCATCTCCATCGCACGCTGCCTGCTGCGCAAAACGCAGGTGCTCCTGATGGACGAAGCCACGGCCTCGCTCGACGCCGAGACGGCGTTTGCCGTCACCTCGTCGATTCTCGACATTGCGCAGCTGACACGCATCATCGTCACGCACCGGCTGGAGGAAAAACTGCTGGCACGGTACGACGAAATCGTTGTCATGCGCGGCGGCACGATCTGCGAACGCGGCACGTTTGCGGAGCTCATGGAGCGGCGCGAGTATTTCTACTCGCTTTATATGGTTTCAAGGCGGAGTAGGGCGGCTGCTGCCGCGCGCTGCCTGCTGGGGAAGGATGCAGGCGGTGCCGTCTTCCATAAAAAACGGTATGGTGAAACCATACCGTTTTTCGTGCGGCGGACGCGGAACGTCAGCGCCTGGGCTTAATATTGACGTTCACGCCTAGAGCGTCTTCCGTGTCCACAACAGTCCAACTGCTGCCGGGGTAGTAACCGACGGTGCGTATGGCGAAGCCCTCTTTGTCTTCGAGCTCGCCGATGATCGCGTCGCGGCGGTCCCCGACCTCAAATCCAAGGTGATGCACGCCGCTGCCGTGTTTTTGCAGAAACCGCGGAACGTGCTGGGGTTTTCGTCCGGCTCGACCAGTTCGATCACAAATCCGTCCGCCTGCATGACGGCCATTTTCATGCCGTACTCGGCGATTTCGCCGCGGTAAGTCAAGTCCGGGCTACGGGACGGCTTTGTGACGCTGATTTCGGGACGCGCAATGTTGAAAAGCGCCGTCCAGCGGTCGAGCGCCTGTTCAATATCCTCGACGACGATACAAACCTGGATAAAGCCTTTTACGTCTATTTTGTTTTCCATAAGCTGCGGCTCCTTTAATAAGATGCGACCATTTTAATACAAAGCAGGCGTAAAGCAAGCGCGCGAACCCCAAAAACGTGCTTCGCGCGCCGCTAAAACGTTAAAATTCGTGCGTGCAGTCCGTGATCTCGGTCAACGCCTGCGCGGCTTCCATATCGTAGATATCGCTGTGGACGAGATCCGCCAGCGAAAGAATCCCGACGATCCGCTCGTGTTCCACGACGGGGAGACGGCGCACCTGCTCGCCGGACATGATGTCCGCGGCGGTTTTCACGTCCTCGTCCGGGGAAACGCTGATGACGCCGCGCGTCATGAGATCCTGCACTTTGGCCTGCTTCGGATCGATGCGCGCCGCAACGCAGCGCGTGATGATGTCGCGGTCGGTCAAAACGCCCTTGTACGCGCCCGTCGCTGCCGCAGACGGGGGACAAGGCCGGTATCGCTGCGCTCCATGGTTTTCGCGGCGTCCGCGGCGGTAAAGTCCGGCGGTACCGTGACGACGTTTGTGCTCATAAGGTCTGATACTTTCATAAGAACCCCTCCTTTTGTCGAAATTAGTATTTGCAGTATCCTGATTTTGATTCATCATATAAAACGGCCTGTTTATTAGCGCGCACGGCCACGGATTTCCAGACGCAGAATTCTTTCGCGTAAAAATTCTCTTGATTTTTCAGAAAAGAGGCGTTATAATAAGAACACTGATTCGCAGGTGTAGTTCATTGGTAGAATGCGAGCTTCCCAAGCTTGAGAGGAGGGTTCGATTCCCTTCACCTGCTCCATTTTTGAAAACACCCTTTTTGCATGAGTCCCTGCCTGACGGCGAGGTTCGCAAGCCTGACGGGGTGTTTCTTTGTTTTATCCGCACCTCGTTCTGTAGGACCTTGGGCGAAGGACGGGTTGTGGTACGAAATGTTGCGCAGGCGGGGCTCAACTTCAGTCGCGGCCTTGCGTTAGAACGACGTACTTTGGGAGGTAAATCGGTACAAAAGTTGGTGTACTTGCGCAATAGCCGGGATTACGCTTAGGAAGGCGATATCAATCAAAATAAATATTTCACCCATATCAACGAGTTGCTGGATCAGGGCTGGAAAGTCGCTCATGTAACGCATGATGTGGTGGAGATCGACGATAATCAGCATCCGTCGCACAAAGAGACGTTTGTTGCATTTGTCTTGCTTGAAAAGCCCGAAGATCACTAAAAGCCCCCGTCTTATTATGAAACATACCGGAGCGGACGTTATGCGCCTGCTCCGGTTTTTTGTGCCGCGTTTACGCCGCCGGCGTCTGACGCTAAGCGGGGAACGTCCAGCATTCTTTGCCGGTCTGCGCTTTTGTGAATAACGCTGGCGGCAGTTCATTTTGCCGTACACAGCCCGTAACCGCGGTGGAACTTGCCGCGGCGCTTATGAAAAAACGGTAAACCTGAAACCAGGTATGCTAAAATTGTGTAAAAAATCGCAATAAACAACCTGTTGCATTCCACATTTTTATAAAAGATTCGCGAAAAAACCGCTGAAAATTATGGATATGACCAAATTTGAGTAAAAGCCATTCGGCGCGGCCCTTCTGCGATTGACATTCCGGGACAACTGTGATATTTTAGTGAAGTCGAATTGAATCGTTTGCCAATACAGGTTTGGATGTCTGGCCCGAATGTTTCTGCCGCGCCGCCCGAGACGCGACGATTGATTCTTTTGAAAAGGCGTATTGGCAAGACAGGCTTAGCAGTAAGTCTGTTTTTTTGATTTTTCAGGAGGTTTCTTGTGAAATCTTTAGAAGAGAGAATCCGTGCGGAGGGAACCGTGCTGCCGGGGAATATCCTCAAGGTCGGCTCCTTTTTAAATCATCAGATCGACGTGGATTTTATCATGGAGATGGGCCGTGAGATCGCGCGCCTGTTTTCGGAAAGCGGCGTGACGAAAATTTTGACGATCGAGACCTCCGGCATTGCGATTGCCGTGGGGGCCGCCGCCGCGATGCATGTGCCTGTCGTGTTCGCCAAAAAGCACGCGACCAGTAACCTGTCCGGCGACGTATATAAAACGCTGGTGCATTCTTATACGCATGGTACGGATTATACCGTTGTTGTCAGCCGCGATTATCTCTCCGCGCAGGACACCGTCCTGCTGGTCGATGATTTCCTGGCAAACGGCAAAGCGCTCGAGGGTCTGATCGACCTCGTCGCGCAGTCCGGCGCTTCGCTGGCAGGGGGCCGCGTGCGCGATGTTCACGGCGGACGAGGCCAAGATGGGCTACGTCGGCGCCTTTACCTATGCGGAAGTCATCTCCGGCTACACCTCTTTCTATCTGGGCGCCAAGTCCGTGTGCCCGACCGTGACCATGGACGTCACCTTCACCGGCTCCTGGTACGATGAGGCCCTCGAGAAGGAAGCTGC
>VOFE01002417.1_pt1 | contig 38001 bp, 48 predicted proteins | sample 5384071 | NCBI WGS metagenome assembly VOFE01 (sample SAMN12384724, study PRJNA508395) | human gut metagenome | isolation source: healthy gut D | host: Homo sapiens
AGAGATTCCGCGAGGAAGGCCTGTTCCCGCTCACCTGTGAGCATTCGCCGGGAGAATCGTCGGAAATGCTGCCGAGCTTCCAAGCGTCCAGCGCGTAGAAATCGCAGGGATAGACGCTTCCGTCGCTTTCGATGACGAGGCTCGGACCGCAGCGCCCGACCATCGCGCAGTTTTCCGGCGGCATGCCCATGAGCATGGCAATCCAGTTGTCAAAATTGCGGATGGAGACGGGTCGTCCCTCGGTGTAAAGCCAGATGGTAGCGGTCAAAGGTTTCTTTCAGAAAGGCGAGATAGGCTTCGCCGCTCAGGAGTAATCCGCGTCTGCCCGTCCAGGCCGTCGAGGCAGGGGATGAATTGATATTCATACGGAGCCAGCGCATCAAAGACCTCCGGACGGACGCTTTTGGCCACTTCGCCGTTGACGACGTACAGCACGTTGACGCTTACGCCGGCCTCGCGCAGGCGCTCGATGGTCTTGCGGACGACGGACGGTGGGCGACCCGCCGCGTCGGGGGCGCATCAGGTCATGCGTCTGCGCCGTTCCATCCAGCGATACGCCGACGAGAAAATGTTCTTTTGGCAAAGAAGGCGATCATTTCGGCGGAAAAGGTCATAGCCGTTGGTCTGCACCGCATTGGTTATGCGAAGGGCGCGCGTGTTGTATTTTTGCTCAAGCTGAACGAGCCGCTCAAAAAAGGGAGGCCGATCAGCGTGGGTTCGCCCCTGAAAAAAAAAATGCACGGCGGGAATCGGCGGAACGGATGACGCGACGCACCGTGACGTCGCGCAGCGCGTCGCTCAAGCGGGGGGATATGGCGACCCCTGCGGCGCTTCATTTCGTCGGCATAGAAGCAATAACGGCACCGCATGTTGCAGGCGCCGGATACGGTGGGCTTAATCATCACGGTAATCGGCGGCATAAACGATTCTCCCTTGGCATGTGAAATGATACGATTCCATTATAGCATATTCCTTAAGGACGATAAAGCAAATTGTGATTGGGGCGTGTTTATCACGGATAAAATTGTGGCGAGACCATCTTTTTGGGGACGCATTGAATCACCGGTTTAATGACAATGAGCGCGAGAGAGATACAATATGCCTAACGAAGCCTTTTGCATCGATGCAGAGGCAGGTCATACGCTTATCAAGCGTGTGACAGACTGCTAAAGGCCGGAGACGAGGGAAAAACCCGAAATCTGTTTTGTTGCGAAATGTGCATAATCATGGTATAGTTGAAGAAGTCCGAAAGGCACTAAATGCAGAGATCGGGGGGAACTACCGCAGTAAGCTATTACCCCTTCGCATTCCGTGCCATCTCTTTGCAGGCAGCATCTGCTCTCCTGCAGCAGGCCATCTACAAGATGACGGCATGCCTGCGGCTAAGCTGGGGGCTTACGGATCGCGGCATTCTGGCCGAGGGCAAGAAGGCGACATTCTGGTGATCGATCTGGAGCAGCTGCACGACAACGCCACCTACAAGGAGGACAAGGCGGTCTGCGACGGCATCGAATGCGTGATGGTCAACGGCCAAATCGCCGTTGAGGATGCGAAGGTGCTTCCCGTGTTTGCAGGCCGTGTCCTGCGCAAGGGCAGGGAATAAGGCGGACTGACCGCATCGAACATAAGCGTTCACCCCGGCGTATCTGCTTGGTATGCTGGGGTGGGCGTTCATCAGGCGTACAATCAGCATAGAAAGGAAGAGCACGATGGAGCGTTTGACGCAATTGATCTATGAGGACATGAAACCGGCTTTGGGCGTGACGGAGCCGGGCGCGATTGCATTTAGACGGCGGATCTGCTCTGCAACGCAGCTATCGAGGCGCGTGTCATTGGCCTGAATAAGGCGGCAATGAGCATCACCGGTTCCGGGCGCGCATGGCATTATTGCGACGATGCCGCTGTACGCCGCCTACAAGGGCAGGGCTACACGAAGCTGAGCAGCTTCTGCGCGCAACGGCGCTGAGCTATCTGGTCTGCATGTACATTAAGGAATACTCTGGCAAGCTGTCAGCGTTCTGCGGCTGTGCGATTGCCGCGGGCACCGGCATGGCGGTTGCGCTGGCGTGGCTGCACGGCGGCGACATTGGCGCGATGGAGCGGGTGATCTGCAACATGGCGTCAAGCATCACCGGTATGATTTGCGACGGCGGCAATCAGGGGTGCGTGATGAAAGGAATCACCGCAGTGGGTGTTGCATACGCGTCCGTTTGAGATGGCGCTCAAACAGGTGTCCGTTCAGTCTGTGCACGGCCTCAACGGCCGTACGCCGGAGGATACGATGCGCTACATGGGGCAGATTGCATCGCCGGGCATGAGGACGGAGGACAGGCAACCATCATGGACATCCTGCAGGGAAAAGCTGGAAAGGACATCCGGCGAATGACGGGAAGGCAGCCTCTCTGACGCTGTCAAACCAAATATATTTTTCGACCAGAGGAAGGGTTGAATTGTTGCCCGCAAAAGGGTCGTTGCAGAAGCGCGAATTCTGCGGCGGCCTTTTTAGTTTGTTTATAGCTATAAATGAGCATATTTGAAAAATGCACAAATAAATACAGAGATATCTCGACGTGGTGAATGATACAATGAAATTACTCAAAAAACCATCCGACCACCGCCACGAAGGAGATGCCTCATGCCTACAGTGTAAAACAGTTAGATGAAATTTGCAAGAGTAGATGATACGATTGCATCGCATACGGCGCCTTCGTCACAGGCGATGCACCTCATTGAAGCGGCGGCTATGATCACCAGTCACACATGAAAAAACAACAAAACAATGGACAGAGAGAGCAAGGTAATGTGCCCATGGTGTGACAAGGGAGAGATTTACGTTGAAGGCGCTGGGAAAGTCATTGTTTCGGTGAAATGCCCACGCTGCAAGCGCTGCTACAAGGTTCGACTGGATGATCTGACAGCGGTTCGCATCGCGCCGCACAGGAAACTTCCAACACCATCGATGAAGATATACCACGTGAAAGGGGTTCCCTTCACACATACGAACATTACTGACTGACCACCGGGGCGAACGCCACCATTAAGGCCGGAGTAATGACTGGACGAGTATGTCCAGCATTATTCCGGCCTTTTTTCCTGAAAAAAATTCTCAAATAGGAAATTACCACCCCGTGCGAGATTATCTGGAATCCCTTGTGTGGGACGGCATGCCCCGGCTGGATACGCTGCTCATCGATTACCTCGGCGCGGACGATACGCCCCTATGTGCGGGCAGCGACGCGCAAGACGCTGACGGCAGGCGTGGCTCGCATCTATGAGCCGGGTGTGAAGTTTGACTCGATCCTCGTACTGAACGGCCCGCAGGGGTTGGCAAATCCACACTGTTTGCAAAGCTGGGCGGCAAATGGTTCTCCGACAGCCTGACGATTTCTGACATGAAGGACAAAACGGCAGCGGAAAAGCTGCAGGGCTATTGGATTCTGGAGCTTGGTGAGCTGGCTGGTATCCGCAAGGTAGACGTTGAAACCGTGAAATCCTTTATCAGCCGGACGGACGATAAATTTCGACAGTCCTATGGCACCACCGTAGAAAGTCATCCACGCAACAACATCATTGTTGGCTCCACGAACAGCGAGTCAGGCTTCCTGCGGGATATTACCGGTAACCGCCGTTTCTGGCCTGTTCATGTGCCGGGCGGTTCAGCACAGACCGTGTTTGCCTTGACGCAATCTATGGTTGACCAACTGTGGGCGGAGGCGATTATCAAGTACAGGAGAAGAACTGTTCTGACTGGCGCTACGGCGGCACAGGCATATGTACAGCAGCAGGAGGCCATGGAGTCCGATGATCGTGAGGGTATCATTGCGGATTATCTCGATACGCTTCTGCCGGAGGATTGGGATGGGATGGATCTGTATCAGCGACGCAGCTTTCTCGGCGAGTGAGTTTGGCGATGCACAGCGCAAAGGGAACTGTGCGCCGCGAAAGTATGCGTTATGGAAATCTGGTGAGTGCTTTGGCAAGGAACGCCAGAACCTGAAAACACACAGATTCCTATGAGAGCGAGGGCATTTTTGCATCGCATCGGCTGCTGGGAGCGGATGACGGCTCCAAGACCGGCAAAGACGCATTTCCCCTGTATGGGCCGCAGAAGACGTTCGTCAGGCACAGCCCCCAAAACATAAGCATGTGCCCAGCCTGCTCAGCGGGCTGTTGGGCAGGCCGGTAGGCACGATGAAAAAGCCTGTTGCCATGGTGGTTTTCAGGCTTTTGTGCCTACTGTGCCCACCAAGCCTAATGAGCATTCAATCATAGTCAAAATAGGGATAAACAGGCACATACACGCGAGAGAGTTTAGAAGCCCAAAGCACAAAGTTGGGCACAACCCAAAAGGAGAAGCGCATGAGAGAGAAAAACGGTGGAGCAAAAGCTGGTGGCAGCGGTCAGGCATATGGGCGGTATCGCGCCCAAGTTCGTGTCTCCCGGTTTGGATGGTGTGCCTGACCGCCTGATTCTGCTTCCGGGCGGCAAAGTGGGATTTGTGGAATGCAAAGCGCCCGGAAAGCAGCTGCGTTCTCTGCAGGTACACAGAAAAAGGCAGCTGGAAGGGCTTGGGTTTTTGGTGTACTGCTTGGATAGACCGGAAGCGATTGGAGGGATACTGGATGAAATACTGTGCTCATGATTATCAGGCATATGCGACGGAATTTGTGCTGTCTCATCCATACTGCGGTCTGATTTTGGATATGGGTCTGGGCAAGAGCGTCATTACGCTGACTGCGCTGTGGGATCTGCTGCTGGACAGCTTTGATGTGGGCTGCGTTTTTGGTGGTTGCTCCCCAAGCGCGTGGCCGAGGACACATGGCCGAGAGAGATTGGCAAGTAGGGGGAACACCTGAAGGGGCTGACCTACTCGCTGGTGATGGGCAGCGAAAAGGAGCGCCGGGCGGCGCTTTCCCGGAAAGCCATGATCTATATCATCAACCGGGAAAATGTCAGCTGGCTGGTGGAGCACACCGCATGGCGCTTTGACGCGCTGGTGATTGACGAGTTGTCCTCCTTCAAGTCGGCTAAGGCGCAGCGGTTCAAGGCGCTCAAGAAGGTGCGTCCCTGTGCAGCCGGGTGATCGGGCTGACCGGCACGCCCGCGCCCAATACTCTGATTGACCTGTGGCCGCAGATGTACCTGCTGGACATGGGACAGCACCTCGGACGATTCCTGACCCACTACCGGGAACGGTTCTTTGTGCCGGATAAGCGGAACCGGGAAATCGTGTACTCGTATAAGCTGCGGGAGGCGCGGAGCAGAAGATCTATGAGCTGATCGGTGACATTTCTCTTTTTAAGTGAATCATCCTGAGACATCCCGGAGTACAAAACACTGAGATGTCTCTTGCTATATGCTGCTAGATTTGACGCTTACGAGTTCTCCCAGACTTGTAAACGAATTTGCGCATAATACTTGACGGTACCGCCGAAAATCAACTATAATTAATTTGCAAATACACATCTATCAAAGATATGGAGGGATCCTGCTGATGAATGCTGCTATGTTTAAAGACCTGCTAAGAAAAGTCAAGTAGAAATTTCAAGGTAATGCGGTGTGCAAAAGGGCCGCACCAAACCAAGCCGCTTCGCATCTCAGAAATGAAACGGCGGCCAGCCAAAACTGATTGTAATTCTCCTGACCATTTTTATTTGTGGAGTCTTTTCGATTTCCTCCGCAGAAGCTGTCCTTCGTGTACAACCTGGCGACAGCAGCACTGAATGGAGAATCAAATCAAAGACTGCAGACGGTACGACTACATCCGGTAGTGAGCAATTCTATTCATCTTACACCGCTAACCGCAATGGTGAACGTCACACCGTTACAGCTACTCAGAAATATACCGCAATCGTCACGGGGCAGTTTGGCGTTTCTATCGGTAATATCGAAGCTTCAGTCGGCTTTGATCATGGCGAAGGAGTTTACCGTAAGCACCTAAACTACTTCCGCTCCTTTGTCTTCAGGCGAAACCGTAGAAGTCTACTGGCAAAAGAAATTTCAGAAATATACTATTCAGCAAGAACAAATTCGATGGAAGATTGTTAATGTAGGTACTGATAACCAGCCTAATCTCAAACGTTGAGGAAGTTATAGCTAAAAGATAGCATATGCTTACAAACCAGTTGCTCCAAAATCAGACTTGAGTATTATAATACCAATGCACTCGGTCAGCACGTATTTATCCGAGGTGTAACTATTAACGAATGAAGCACAATCAGCACAGATACTTTTTAGTATCAGGTATATTGTTTTATTTCTTGTCCTCTATGTTGAACTTGTTACAATAACCGCTTCTATTGCACAAGTGCTTGATTTCCTAGACGATGGTAGATGGTTTAGTTCTTTAGCAAAATATGTGCCGCTCTCTAAAATGATAATCATTGGCGCATTATTGCTGATTGCTATTGTATTTGCAGCATACGCGACTACTCTCGGAATGATTAGGTGGCGCACAAAACGAGTTATCAAGTTGATAAATCCATTTTTAAGAAACATGGATATAACAATGATAGAGAATAGGTTCACTACAACTATGACCAAACAAGAAAGGATAATGATTTATGAAAAAAGGATCGCCTTTTTCATTACACTGATTCTTCTGGTGCTCCTCTGTAGTACAGTTTACGCTGAAACACGCATGCAGTATTGCGCGAGAGAAGCTTCTGACCATTCTTATGTAGCTCACACATCCGAATGGCAGCTTGTTCAAACTTATCGCGAGACCTGCACACAGCATTCAAACTGCGTCATCAACATAAGGTACTATCGTCTCGCGTGGAGATGCACTGTGTGTGGTTATCGAACGATTGATACCACGGAAAAAAATGAAACAACCCATGTTCCCATGCTTCGCAGTGCAGAGTATCCTCACTAAACAGGAGGGTTCGTATGAAACTTCTTATCATGTGCATGACGTTTCTGATGCTCCTGTGCGGTGCCGCTCAGGCGGAAGCGCCGGACATCGCGTTCGAAACCGATTTTGAGGAAGTATACCGGCAGCTGGTCGATGCCCAATGGCTGGACGCGCAGAGCGAAATTGTCACCACGGCGCTGGATCAGCCGGAGCAGTCGCTGAAACACGCAGCGGACAGCGGCGAGCACTACGCCGAGCTGATTCTGACCGAGGACGGTCTGCCTTTCCAATATGCGTTCTGCGGCGATTGGGAAAAACCCGAATCGCTGCGCCTGTGCATCGAAGCATGCCTTCAGGGCAACACGCAGGGGCTCACCGAGGCACTCGTCAGCGCGTATGAAGCCAGCGAGGACAGCGCACAGCGCGAGAAGAACAAGGAGCCGAGCGGAACCGCCGTGCGCGGCCATGTCCGCCTTGTGCTCGAGAGCGACTGGCTCTATCTGATGAACCTCGACGTGCTCGGCCCACAGAATCCGTAATCACCTCACAGCACAATCGACAGTTCTTCTCCGTCCTCCGCGGCGGAGAAATTTCTTTTCAATCCATGGCTGTCAATTAAACTGAGGGTATGATCGTAACTGTTCAAGATAAGGTACAATAAATTGCGCAAATTAAAGAAGACATATAAGCAGGGCAAGCAGATTCAGGCGCTGCGGGGCAGGAATCTGGGCTATCGGGCGATTGCGGTACAGATGGGAATCAGCCGCGATACGGTTCGAAATTACTGTGTCGCGCACCAGCTGTCCGGAGTACGTGCCGGGACGGATTCCAAACCTCCGAAAGCCTGCCTGTGCTGCGGCGCGGAGCTGGTACAGCCCAGCCGTGGACGCAGGCGAAAATTCTGCTCGGACGCGTGCTGCCGGAAATGGTGGTCGGAAAACCCGCAGGCGATTCGGCAAAGCCCGGAGGCGCTCTACGAAAGCACCTGCCTGAATTGCGGGAAGGTGTTCACAGCCTACGGAAACAGTCATCGGCGCTATTGCTGCCACCCATGCTATATCGAGCATCGATTTGGAAGCTGTGCTCCGGAATGATAAATATGCCTGCATTCGCTTGACTTTTTGCGCCTTCAGAGTGATGAATGGCATACCGAATGAAAAGGAGACGTGAATATGAAATTCATCACGACCGCACCCGACCGGCGCACGCTGGTCAAGGCCGTTGCAGCGCACACCGGCATGGAGCCGAGCTACGTTGGCCCGCCCACGTTCAACTACACGGTGGGCACGATTACCATTGACCGCGAAGGATATGTTGACGTGCCGGACGAACAGGCCACCGATTTGAAAGCCTTCCTGATCGCCAAGGGCTGGATGGAGCCGGAACCCGAACCGGAACAGCCGCGCATTCAGATTGGCGTACCGGCGAAAAGATCTGACGGTAGCGAACGTCACAAACCTGATTTACATTTGAAAGCCTGACACGCGCCAACGTGCTGCAACGTGCGCAACAAGAAAAGCCGCCCACAGGCGGCAATTCTTGATTTGAAAGCTGACGGCTCAATACCACCAGCCGGTTTGGCAGCTGTCGTTGCTGAAGAGCAGGCCGTGGTCGTCGATGAAGTGTCCGACCGTAGCGACGTACCTGGAGTTGTCCATGATGGCGAACTTGGACTTGGCCAGTTGCCAGATGAGTGCCAGTGTAACCGGGTCTCTGAGGTCGGCTTTCTTGCGGATGATTTTGGAGGGGTAGTCGGTGATGAAAATGGCTGTGTCGCTGTAGCGCTTGTTGTCTGGGTCGGAGGTCAGTTGGATGATTCCGTTGTGTGCGACGTCGCAGCGGCAGGTCAGGTCGAGCGAGCGCATCAGCCTCGGCTGATTTGAGAGCGGGAACGGATGCGTCATGGGCGCGTTCACGCCCGCTTGTGTGCTGATTCGGAAGTGGTAGACCACGCTGTCCTGCGGGGTGAACTGCTCGGCGTGTACCGCCGCGAGGAAATCCTCGATGTTCATGAAGCCCTTGTGTATGGTGACCTTACCGTCGCGGGCGTACATGTAGCCTGCGCCGTGGGGATTGCGCCGGAACATGGCGCGGAGGGTAATGTCGCTGGGCTGGCGAACGCCGGATTTGGAAACGTAAATGATGCACATGGTTGTATCCTCCTTTGTGATTGGGTGTGACATTCATCACTCTGTGCCGCCGAAAAAGCAACCCGACCGAAGCGACAAGGATTCGGGCGCAAAACAGCTCTGATTTGACAAGAGCCGCGCCCGGGAAAAAGCGCTTCCTTATAAGGCAAAAACGGGCTTTTTTTCGCCCGCCCGCCGCCTCTATCGCAGAGGTGGCCTGAAACCCTACACAAGCCGCGCTGGGTGCAGCCATTTTGCCCGCGCCGCCCGCCGCGCCCCGGCAACGGGCAGCCGCCCCGGCCTTACCGCCCCGCGCCCGCCGCCCGCCGCACTCCGGTGTGCCCCCAAGGGGGATCGAACTTGGGCCGTACCGGCAGGAGACCGCGGCCCCCTCTCGCGTGAATTTTCGCAAAATTCCGGGGTGGGGTATTGCTCCAAAATCAAAATTAGCCGCCCTTTTTCGGACGGCTGTTTGCATAGAAAATGGAGAAGGGTAAGCTCACGCCTGCCACCTTGACCACATCATCCCGCACAGGGGCGACATGAGGCTGTTCTGGGATGAAAGCAACACTTTGACGTTTTGCAGACTACGGTGGAGGTGAGGGCGGGCTCAGCCCGATTGCGGCGATTTTTCTTGATGCTGCATTGGAGGATAAACGTATGACACAGAAAGGCTTTGAAAAGGAAATCCGGTATCAGGCGATGCTCTCTATTTGCCGCGCTATGCTGGGAAGCGGCGTGATCTCCGTGGATGAATTTCGCAGCGCGGAACGGCTTTTTGCGGGAGAAGTATCAGCCGATTTTTTCTGCTTGTTGTTGATACAATTTAACTTGCTTTGTCCGGGCTTCAGAGGTAATATACCAGCTACCAAGGAGGTGAGCCGAGTGGCGAAAATCATTCATCAAACCATGCCGGGAGGCAGAAAGAAGGCCGGGAAAAAGCGCGTGGCCGCCTATGCGCGAATTTCCTGCGTAAAGGACGCGATGCTGCATTCCCTCTCCGCGCAGGTCAGCTACTTCAGCAATCTGATTCAGCACAATCCTGATTGGATTTTTTGCTGGCATTTACGCGGATGAAGTGACCGGCACAACAAAGGAACGAAAGGACTTCCAACGGCTGCTGGCGGACTGCAGAAACGGCCAGATCGACATGATCATCGTCAAAAGTCTCAGTCGTTTCGCCCGCAATACGGTGACGCTGCTGGAAACGGTGCGGGAGCTGAAAGCGCTGGGCGTGGATGTGTTTTTCGAAGAACAGAATATTCACTCGATGAACGGGGATGGAGAGTTGATGCTTTCCATCCTCGCTTCTTTTGCGCAGGAGGAAAGCCGCAGCGTTTCGGAAAACTGCAAGTGGCGCATCCGCAATGACTTTCAACGAGGCAAACCCAGCTTCTTTCGCATTTACGGGTACAAAATGAAAAGCGGAAGGTTGGAAATTGTCCCGGAGGAAGCGGAGATTGTCGGATGATCTTCCGCGACTATCTGGACGGCATGGGTCGGGAGATGATCAGCAAAAAACTGAACGAAATGAAAATCCTGCCGATGACCAGCGACCAATGGTGGCCCAGCGTTATTGCAGCCATGCTGAAAAAACGAGTGCTATGTGGGCGATCTGCGATTGCAGAAAACGTTTGTTGCCGATCATCTGCAAAAGAAGCAACTGCCCAACCGTGGCGAGCTGCCGCAGTATCTGGTACATGATGTCCATGAACCGATTATCGACCGGGAGACCTTCGATGCAGTGCAGCGTCTGACAGCAATTCGCATCGCTCATTATCATCCCAATCAGGCTGCGTCGCAGAGGTATCCTTTCAGCGGCCTCCTTCGCTGCGATCAATGCGGAAGCTATTACCGCCGTAAAATCACCATGGCAGGAACGCCCTATTCCAAACCGGTGTGGATATGCGCTACCTACAATATGAAGGGGAGAAAGTATTGTGGCAGCAAGCAAATCCCCCGAAAACCTCCTGCAGCAAATGACTGCCAATGTCTTGGAACTTGAGAAATTTGATGAGGAAGCCTTTGCAGCCGCCGTTGAACGCATCCATGTGACCGGCCCCAACAGCCTGCGCTATATTTTCCGGAGAGGGGCGGGAGCGGGAAGCCGTATGGCAGGATCATTCTCGCCGCGACAGCTGGACAGACGATATGCGAATGCAGGCTGCCCCCACGCCAGAAGGAGATATGACCATGAGTGAAAATTACGCTGCAAGCCCACGGATTACCGTTTTCCCGGCTACGCTCAACCGTTTCACAGCCACGCCCATTACAGAAAAGCGCAAGCGCCGCGTGGCGGCCTATGCCCGTGTTTCCACCAACAGCGACGAGCAGAAGACCAGCTATGAGGCGCAGGTCAGCTACTACACAGATTACATCAGCGCCAAGCCGGACTGGCATTTCGTACAGGTTTACGCGGACAAGGGCATCACCGGTACCAGCACCAAGCACAGAGAACGTTTTAACGATATGATCGCCGACGCGCTGGCCGGGAAGATCGACCTGATTATTACCAAGTCCGTTTCCCGCTTTGCCCGCAACACGGTGGACAGCCTGACCACCATTCGTCTGCTCAAGGAGCATGGCGTGGAAGTATATTTCGAGGAACAGAACATCTACACGCTGGATTCCAAGGGTGAGCTGCTGCTGACCATCATGTCCTCACTGGCGCAGGAGGAGAGCCGCAGTATTTCCGAAAACGTGACGTGGGGACAGCGCAATCGCTTTGCGGACGGCAAGGTCTCCATGCCCTACAAGCAGTTTCTCGGCTATCGCAAGGGCGAAAAACGGGGAACCGGAAATAGTGCCGGAGGAAGCGGATGTGGATCGCCGCATCTACCGCCTGTTTTTAGACGGATGACTCCCTACAAAATCAAGCTGACATTGGAGAACGAAGGCGCTCTTTCACCATCCGGTCGAAGCACATGGCAGCCACGAACCATTCTGAGTATCCTTACCAACGAAAAATACAAGGGCGACGCACTGCTGCAAAAGACCTTCTGTACGGATTTTCTCACTAAGAAAATGAAGGTCAACGAGGGCGAAGTGCCGCAGTACTACGTCGAAAACAGCCATCCAGCCATTGTGAGCGACGAAGTTTATGAGGAAGTGCAGCTGGAATTGGAACGGCGAAGAAAGCAAGGTCGCCAGCATAACAGCCAGCACTGTTTTTCCGGGAGAATTTACTGTGGTTGCTGCGGCAGCGTGTACGGCAGCAAGGTCTGGCATTCCAATGACAAATATCGCCGCACCGTCTGGCAATGCAACGCCCGGTTTGTCAAGAAAATTGGATGCCAAGCGCCGCACCTGAGCGAACCGATGATTGAGCAGAAGTTTCTGGCGGCCTTTCAACCAACTGCTGGCGCAACGGGACTTCATCGCGGACGATATGCAGGCGATTATTCAGCAGCTGACCGACACAACGGAACTGGATGCGGAAAAGGAATCCTTGCAGGTCGAGATGGGTATCGTATCCGAACTCATCCGGCAGGTCGTGAGTCAAAACGCCAACGTTGCCCTCGACCAAGCAGAGTACAACCGAAAGTACGACAGCTTGACAGAGCGCTTCCACAAGGCTGCGGATCGGGTCAAGGAGATTGACGCGGAATGCGCCCGGCGCAAGGGTCAGCGCAGGGAAATTGAAACCTTCTGGGATACTGTATTGGCAAACGACCAGCCGGTCACGGTTTTCTCAAATGAGCTCTGGAACGCAACGATTGACAGGATGACGGTCAATCTGGACGGCAGCGTGAAGGTGGCCTTTAGGAATGGGATGGAGATGACGGTGTGAGAATGGGTGTCGGGTTGCGTTTGCTGTAATTTAAGGAAGTGGGGTGTCTCGGCTGACGGAGATTACCAGTGGAGTAATTCTAGACGGGCCACTGGCGTATTGCCGGAAGTCTAGTATTAAAATGTTTCATTGCAAACGAAAGGCCCGCAGCAGCAGGATACTTTAGCACACTCAACTACTACGAGTTCTTGCATATATCCTACAACGACATCAAGGCGCTAATGGCGGACTTGAGAAGCATTTATGCTGCCGTTGACGAGCCTGCAGCACTGGACGCATTTTCAACCAAGTGGGATACTTGTTGGAATAATCTGTGGCTGTGAGCAATGGATAGAAATTAAAGACTTTGCACATGAGAAAGAGGCATGGCTGCGCGAATTTCTGGAGTTACCCAATGGAATTCCAAGCGATGATACCTATCGCCGGGTGATGGAGCGTATCAAACCCAAGCAACTGGAAGCAGCATACAGACGATGGGTGCTTCCCTACATAGGGAGCTGCATTGGCAAGCATATTGCTGTCGATGGCAAAACAGTTTGCGGGGTAAATAAAGGCGCTAGAGAAAACAAGTTGCACATCGTAAGTGCATGGGTACGGGAGGACGGTATTACGCTGGGACAAGTGCGTACTCGTGAGAAATCTAATCGAAATTACAGCAATTCCAGAATTGCTGGATGCTCGACATTCGGGGGCGACGGTAACGATTGACGCAATGGGATGTCAAACTGAAATTGCCAAGAAAATCGTGGCAGCGCAGGCAAACTATGTGCTGGCAGTCAAACAGAATCAGCCAAGTCTCTATGAGGCAATAGCAGCGTATTTCACATGGGCAAAAAACGATCCAACAGAAAAACAGACCTTGCTGCAGTTCAGCAGCTATGACGGCGAGCATGGACGCCATGTACATTGGACTGTTGAGGTGACGCATGATACAAATTGGTATGAATCTCAAAAAGAATGGAAGCAATTATCCTCTATGATTCATGTGACGCGAAAGAGGGAACAGCATGGAAACACGTCCATTGAACATGCATATTACATCAGCAGCGCTCGGTATGATGCCAAACACTTTGCTGAACTGATTCGCGGGCATTGGAGCATAGAAAACAATCTTCACTGGCAGTTAGACACACAATTTGGCGAAGATGCTTCGCAAATACACAAGGATCACAGCCCTGAAAATCTTGCTGTGCTACGCAAAATTTCAAAGCTATTGCTCCAGATGGAGCCTAGCTTTAAGGCAAGCATCCACCGTAAGCAACGCAAGGCTTTAATGGTTCACGACTATCTTCTTTCTGTTTTAGCCACGGCTCACCTTTTTGAATGAGGTCGCCCTGCTGTTTTTCGCTGAACGGCTTGACAACGAACAATTTAAAGCCTATAATAATTTTCAATCGGTTTGTGCACAAAACAAGAAAACAAAAATGGAGAGGGATACCCAAATGAAGAAGTTTCTTAGGCTTCTGCTCGCGCTGACGCTCATGCTGACCGTTTGCGCAGCCGCTTCTGCTGAGACGATTACGCTCAAGATCGCTCACAACTACGACTTTGTCACGATCCCGAATTCTGTCATCGCTGCCGCGGATCGTCTCAACGAGCGTTATGCCGCCGAGGGCAAGGACATCAAGATTGAGTTTGAGAAGGATTATCAGCGTATCGACTGGGGCGAGTATGGTCAGAACCTGATCTTCGCTTACAAGAACGGCGATTGCCCGGATATCTTCTCCGTCAGCGACGTGCCGACCATGGCGGCCGTCGGCATGCTGCTCGACCTGAGCGACCTGAATCAGGATGCTTTTGTTGACGGCGCGTTCAATTCGTTCAGCGTGAATGGTGTGCCGTATGCCATGCCGTTTGACCTGCCGGTCCGCGTCATCTACTACAACAAGCAGGTGCTGGTGAACTACGGCTGGACCATGGAAGAAGCCGAGGCTCTTCCGGCGAAGGTTGCCGCCGGCGAGTTCACTTGGGAAGACTTTGTGCAGCTCTGCGCGGATGTGAAGAATGCCGGCGTCTGCACCTGGGGTCTGTCCCATCGTCCGGGTGCGGGCAACGACTTCCTGACGTCATGCAGACGCTCGGCGGCCGCTACTACGATGAGAACGGCAAGCTGGTATTCAACGAGGAAGGCGTGAAGCGTTTCTTCCAGTTCATCTATGACGCCGCTAACACCCTGGAAATCACCCCGCACGACCTGAGCCAGCAGGGCTGGCCGGCCATCAACAAGATGGCGGGCGACGGCACTTGCTTCGCTTACTATGGACCGATCTATTCTTCCACCTACGTCGCTTCCGCGGTTGAGAAGGATCCGCAGACCTTTGCGGACGACGTTGCCCCTTCATGATGTTCCCCTGTTTCCCAGTACAATGACAAGCCGTTTGTCATCGCTGGGCCGCAGGGCATGGGCATCTGCTCCACGACCAAGTATCCGGAAATCTGCAAGGATCTGTTTGCTGAACTGGTCAACAACTCCTATGATCTGCTGGCTGACCATGCCAACACGATTTTCACGCTGTCTTCCGTGAAGGCTGCGAACGAGCTGGAAACCATCACCACCAATCCGATTGTGGCGGATACCACCTATATGGCCGATTACGCAATCACTGTGCCGTCCGTTGATGGTCTCAACACCTACACCAGCCTGCTTCACAACAACATTGTTCAGCTTGAGCTGGGTCAGATTACGCCGGAAGAAGCGACGGCCGACATGAAGATTCAGCTCGAGTTGAATCTGGATGACATCACCTTCGAGTAATTCATCCGCAGCCAATTCGATTATCATTTTCAGCAAGGCCGCTGCGGGAACCCGTTCCCGTGGCGGCTTTGTCTTTATCTGCCTGCAAAGCAAGAAGGATGTGATTCGATGAAAAAGAATAACCTTCAGGCGTATGCGTTTCACCCCGTTTTTGATTCTGGTAACGCTGCTCTATATTCTTCCGGCAGTGCTGACTGTGGTAATGGCGTTCACGGGGCTGGATAAAACCTTCGTCTGGAAGCTTGTCGGCATGAAAAACTTCCGCCGTGTCTTTATGGACCCGAATACGCCGATCATCGTGCGGAACACGCTGGTTTATGTCGGCGTGTGTATTTCCGCGACGCTGGTGATTGACCTGTTCTTCGCAATTATGACGACGTACTTCATCAAGTCCGAGCGTTCGGCAAGCATCTTCAAAGGTATTTTGATGATTCCGATGATTACGCCGTCGGTTGTCTATTCCGTGCTGTGGGTTTGGCTGCTCAGCTCTACGGCGGATGGCTTCCTCAATAAGATTGTAATGGGCGTTTCCGGCATGGCTTCGCCAATCAACTGGATTGCGCAGTATCCGATGCAAGTGGTCATCTTTGCCAAGCTGATGACCAGCATTGCCTATGGCACAATCATTTTTTTCCAGCGCGATTAAAGCCATTCCAGAGAATCAGTTTAAGGCTGCGCGTGTGGACGGCGCAAAGGAATGGGAAATCGTCAAGGCGATTATTCTGCCGAACCTGCGCTTCCATATCATGTTTATCGCGTTGTGGGATACGCTCGGTCTGTTGACCGACTATGTCAACATCCTGCTCATCACGGATGGCGGTCCCGGCAAGGCGAGCGAGGTATGGGCGCTCTCCGCGTATCATAAGGCATTTATCGACGGCAAGTATGGCTACGGCTCGGCGATTTCGCTCATTTTGATTCTGGTCGTACTGTACTGATGATTGCCATCGGCATTGTCAACGCCCGTATGGAAAGGGAGGAATCCGGATGTTCAGTCCTAAGCGTGATGAAACCCGCCCCGGCTATGAGATGCGCAAAGGAGCATATTGCCATCTGCGTGATGATTCTGCTCTGTCTGCCGATTTTGGCCATCTATGTAACCTTCTTTGCGCAGGCGTTTGTGGCGGACGGCAAGCTCTCGCTTTCCAACTTCCGCTTCCTGTATACAACTATCGTCATGGGACAGTACACCGTTCCGACGATGGGTCCGGCATTTCGCAATACGGTGGTTTTTACCCTCTGCGTAACAGCTTGCGCAGTGGTTATCAGCCTGATGGCGGGTTACGCGCTCTCGCGCATGCGCTTTACGGGCAGAAACTTTTTGCAGAAGCTGCTCCTGATTCTGCGCCTGTTCCCCGGTGTTCTGCTGCTCATCAGTATTTTGTATGTATTGATGTATACCAAGCTGCTCAACACGCTGCTGGGTGTTGTGATGGTCGCCATCGCGCTGCGTCTGCCCGGCTCGACCTTCATCATCCGTAATTTCTTCAACGATATCCCCCCAAGGACATCGAAAACTCTGCGCTGGTGGACGGCTGCAACCGTCTGACCGCGTTTTTCCAGGTCATCATCCACATGGTCAAGCCGGGCATTGCCTCCATCAGCATGTTCGCCTTTATGAGCGCATGGTCGAACTACCTGCTCTTTAATACCCTGATTCTGACGGGCAAGGTGCCAATCATGGCGACGTACCTGCGCAGCCTGAGCATGAATGACCAGATGATCGCTGATTACGGCGTGTTCTCTGCCATGGCACTGGTTTACATGCTTCCGGTTTTGTTTTCTTCATCATTTCTCAAAAATCGCTGATGAAAGGCGGTTTTCTCTGGAGGTAAGGGCATATGATTCGCATTGAAAAATCTCCGCAAGGAATACGACGCGAAGACCGTCGCGCTGGACGGCATCGATCTCGTCTTTGAGGATTCCACATTCGTCGCGCTGCTCGGTCCTTCCGGCTGCGGCAAGACGACGACGCTCAACTGCATTGCCGGTTTGCTGGAACCGACCTCCGGCAAAATCTTTTTCGGTGATAAGGATGTGACCCAGCTTCAGCCCAAGGATCGCAATATCGGCATGGTCTTTCAGTCCTACGCGTTGTATCCGCATTTGAAGGTCATCGACAACATCGCCTTCCCGCTCAAGCAGAAGGGCATGAAGAAGGCCGAGCGTTATGAAAAAGGCGCGCAAGATTGCCAAGATGCTGCAAATCGAGTATCTGCTCGACCGCAAGCCGACCCAGCTTTCCGGCGGCCAGCAGCAGCGCGTTTCCATGGCGCGCGCGTTGGTCAAGGAGCCGGACGTGCTGTTGCTCGACGAACCGATGAGCAACCTCGACGCGCGCCTCAAGATCGAAATCCCGCGACGAAATCCGCCGCGTGCAGCAGGAGACGGGCATCACCTCCATCATCGTCACGCACGATCAGGAAGAGGCCATGGCCATCGCCGACAAGATTGCGATTTTGGATAATGGACGCATTCAGCAGTATGATACGCCGGAACATCTGTATCACTATCCGGCAAACCTGTTCGTTGCCAAGTTCATGGGCAACCCGCCGATGAATTTCATCGACGCGGCACTCTCTGCGGACGGCACGCGCGTGGAAGGCGCGGGATTCAGCCTGCTGCTTGAGCAGCATATGGCGCAGGGCGGCAAGAAATTCGCAGGTCATGCGGTCAAAGTCGGCGTGCGCAGCCACTTGATGGCGGTGCATACCGAAAAGGTGCCGCAGGCCATGGAGATGCGTTTGCAGATTGCGGAGAACCTCGGCAAGGAGATTCTCATTTCCGGCATGGTCGGGGACAGCTTTGTGCGCGTGACCGTACCGGAGAACCACGATACCTTTGAGCAGTACAAGGCTATCTCACGCAGCGAAAAGCCGCTGGTCTACCTGACGATGACCGGCGTTTACAACATCTTTGACACGGAAAGCGGCGTCAACATTGCCCTGGAGAAATGAGCATGAATACCTTTGAAGCCATTCATGGCGGGGAAAACCACCACCTGTGGATCGGCGGCCATCGCGGCCACGCATCCGCCACGCGCGAAAATACCACGGCCAATTTCGCCGAGGTGCTGGGCATGGGCGTGGATTACATCGAGATCGACGTGCAGCTCACGCGCGACCGGCAGGCCGTGATCTTCCACGATATGGCGCTGGAAGAGCGCACGCCGCTGCATGGGCATATCCGCGATTACACGGTCGCCGAGTTGAAAGCGGCGTTTGAGATCGACACGCTGGAAGAGGCGCTGGCCTGGTGTAAAAGCGCACGGCATGGCGGTGCTGCTGGAGGTCAAGAGCTGCGAGCTGCTGATGCACGAGGATATGCCGTACCTAGCACAGCGCATCGTCGAAGCCCTGCAAAAGGCGGATTTCTTTGATCAGTGCGTCGTCTTTGGCGTGAATCACTGGATTCTGCGCGAGGTCTGCCGGCTGGACAGCCGCTGCAAAATCGCACTGATTGTGCCTCATGTGCCGGATGATCCCGTTGCGCTGATGCAGCATATGGGTGCAATCATTTACCTGTGCTTCATCGATAATCTCAGCCGCCCGCTGATTGATCAGCTACATGCAGCAGGCTATCTGGTGGATGGAAGCGTGATCAACAGCAAAGAGCGGATGAAGACTGCGCTGGAAATCGGCTGCGATATGGTGAAAGCGACACTCCTGATCAGGCGATTGCATGGTATCGCGAGCTGACGGCGGAGGCGAAGCAACATGCTTGATATTCTGGATATTCACACCCATACGGTAGCCAGCGGTCATGCGTACAACACCATCTACGAGATGGCGCAGTCTGCCAGCCGGAAGGGGCTTGCGCTGCTGGGCATTTCCGACCATGGTCCGGCGATGGAGGCTCTGCCAGTAAGCATTATTTCCGTTCCGGTCGCTGTATTCCGCGTGAATTATACGGCGTGAAGATTTTGTTTGGCTGCGAGCTGAACATCGTGGATTACGACGGCGGCATTGATTTGGACGAGGTTTTCGCATCGCCGCTGGATTACGGCATTGCCAGCCTGCACGATGTGTGCATCACGCCCGGAAGCCGCACGGAAAACACCCGCGCCTATCTCAAGGCGATGGAAAATCCGAAGGTGCATATCATCGGTCATCGGACGACGGTGCATTTGCGGTCGATTTTGACGAGCTGGTTCGCCATGCCAAGGAGCACGGCGTGATGATTGAACTGAACGAGGCTTCTGTCCGACCGGGCAGCTATCGTAGAAAATGGTTGCGAAAATGCGGCGGTTGTACTGGAACGCTGTGCGCATTACGGCGTGAAGGTTGTCGTCAGCAGCGATGCGCATGTTGAATGCGATATTCTGCGCCATCAATACGCGCTGAGCTACTGGAGGCGGTGCATTTTCCGGAAGAGCTGGTAGTCAACCGTTCTGTTGATGCGCTGTTGACTGCCTTGGCAGAAAAAAGTAAACTGAATCAGAATTATGGGGCTGTCAAGCTCATAAATCTGATATTTCAAGAATAAAACTAAGGAACCTTTGAATCATAAGCCCTGCATTCTGGTCAAACACGCCATTCAAGCGTTTTTTCAGAATGCAGGGCTTATATCTTTACACAAATATGCCTTTTTTCGCTGGTTAGCCGCTTCCTTTTCTGTATGGTGCTGTCGATTCAATGGATGGAGAGTGCTTCTTTTTGTCATGCCATACTGCAATACACAGGATAAGGTACAATAAATTGCGCAAATTAAAGAAGACATAGTTTACAAACTCTGGTAGAATGAAAGCTGCAACACACCATTCTGAGAGGAGAGTACAAGAAGCCGGAATGCCGCGCGCACAATCCAGGTTTGGCAGTAAAACCGAACGGGCGGCAAGTGACTTTCGCGAGAAGGCGACGGAAGAAAGGACTCATACTATTTTTTCTTCTAAAAAGCACGATAAATGTGTTATACTGTAAGTGGTGATGAAAATGAAGAAATACGAGATAACCACTGAAGAATATGAAGCAGTCGTAAAAAGGCAAGGAAAGCCACGCAAAACAAGAGAATAGCACGTCGGCTTCGAGTAATCGAACTGCGATACGAAGGAAAGACATCCAAAGAAATAGCAGAGAAACTTGATATGAACTGGATGTATATTTCAGAAATAGTCAAGCGCTTTAAGAGACAAGGTCTCGAAGAGTTTGCAAGGAATAAATACACTAGCCATAACAGAAAGCTCAGCTACCAGCAGGAAGAAGATATTCTTCAAGAATGCGAGAGAAAAGCGGAAGAAGGCCATATCACAACAGTTGAAGAAGTCCGCAAGGCACTGAATGCAGAAATCGGTGGAACTACCGCAGTAAGCTATGTTTATCGTGTTTTAAAGCGACATGGCTGGGTGAAGAAAATGCCGCGGCCGAAGCATCCAAAGTCAGCCGATGAAAAAGAGCAGGCTGACTCAAAAAATTAAGTCTCGATACGATATCTGTTTGAACAATTCGGATCGGAAAAAGGTGCTTTCTGAACCAGCTTTTCCAGAAAATCTTTTGCACTGGCTGTGCTGTGTTCTGCATACATTTCCCGGTAAGTCCAACGGCTGCATTCATCTTTTGCTGTAAATTGATAGTATTTCTCACCATTGACTACGCAGTAGGACGAAACAAACTTTACATCCATCTGAACTTTCTGGCCGGGATATTCTGCTCTTTGGTAGGGCTTGTTTTTTTCTGCTGTTCTTCCGCTTCTTGCCTGGATTGACTAATTTAGCCGCCGTTCTTTTTAAAACATCCATAGCTTCGTTCATAGCCGGAATTCAAAGCGTTTTTCGTACCCAAGCAACAAATCTCCGCATATTTCTTCGCGTAACGTTTTACAAGTTTTAGTTCTGCGCTTGTTTGTTTGCGTGCAATATGATGGGGTGCGCGAGAACGATCCTTTAAGCTTTCGATGCTTCCATCATATCTCTTTTTCTATTTATGAATGGTCTTTCGGCTGATCTTGTATCGGATTGACGCTTCCGTCACTCCGTGTTTGCCGCCCAATTCAAAATCCGTTGACGGTGGCATGCTTCCTGTGTTATTCTATCCATGGAGGTCCTCTCTGTGGTGGTTGGTTTGTTGACGCTACTATCTTACCACATAGGGGTCTCTTTTTCACTTTTTTCTTGTTACCTATGTATTATACCTCAACAAGGTTTTCCATAATCTGCTGATCGTTATTCATGGCCATCCCTCCTTAAACGAGCGCCATCAGGCGGTTGAAGACCTGCTGATGGGCGCTTTGAAGCTGGCGAACGCGCTGTTTGAGCTTCGGGTCGCTGAGCGCGGCCTCGGCTTCCCTGACACTGGGCGATGAGAGAAACTGCTCGTGGCCGAGCGCATCGTCGATATAAAGCAATTCTTTCGGGCTCAAAAAAAACACCTCCGGCGGTAGTTTGACCGGAGACAGAAAAATATGCGCATACGCGGATGATGGCGGCAGCCTTTCTTCCTCTTGTTGACATAAGCAAACTTGGCTTGGATAGCAAAATCAAGAAATTCAGCTATTCTTTCATTTGCGGAAAGGACTATTCTCCCCCTTCGAGGGGGGAGAATAACTTTTGTCTACAGTCTGAGCAGCCTTTTTTAGAATGGCTGCTTTTTGTGATTTTGAGCATTTCGAAGGTGAAAAAGGCATGCATGTGGAAGCATCCGAACACAGATGACAAAAGAAAAAGGAAGAAGTGACCGAAAATACAGAAACTTTTTTTGAAAAAAGTAAAATAGCACATTTACAAAACAGAAAATTTGGCTTATAATGCAGATGCATGGTAACAATAGAAACAAATGAAGTGCCTATGTTTCCATTATTCTGTGCTTCGGAGGACACAATGATGAACAATTATGCGAAGGCATGGGCGATCCGAAAGGATGATAAAACGCCTTATGTAGAGCAGCTTGTCAATAATATTCGATGGAGTATCTTTACGGGAGAAATTCGGTGGACAGAGAAGCTGCCCCCGATTCGAAACCTTGCGCAAGATCTTGGAATCGGTGTGAATACCGTGCGCAGTGCGTACAAGAGGTTGGAGGAGCAGTCGCTGGTGGTCACCAAACCGCATATCGGCACGGTGGTTCAGATGGAGACGATTGATCATCAGAGAATCCGTTCAGAAATCGTTTCGACGGTTAAGAGCGCGCTGCACTACGGCGGTTCTGTCGAGGATGTTCGGAAAATTGTTGAGACGACGCTGGAGGAGGCAACCCGAAATTGTAAAAGCATGTGATTTTTGCATATGAGGATCCGGTGATCAGCCACCGGTATGCGGAACAGATTGCCGCCGAGGTAGGCGTACTCGTTCAGGAGGTTCCGGTTCAAAAGCTTCGCCAGACGATCGAGGAATACGAGCACATTGAGAATTTGGACGCTATCGTAACGACCTATTTCTCCTATGCTACGGTTCGCAGAGAATGTCCGGATATGAAGGGGATCATCTGCGGCATGACCGTCGAGATTTCCAAAGAGGTGATCAATGCGCTGAACCTTTGCAGCCCGGAGATCGGATTACGGTGCTTTGCAGGGAAGACGAGTCGGCGGAAGGATTCATCAATTTGATTTACCGCGATTATCCGTCTCTTGTTGTTGAAATTTACCACGAGAACAAGCACAAGGAATGGGGCGCTCTGACGAACGACTCTGCGGCTGTATTTGTCAGCCCATGCTTGATGCCCGTCGTGCTGAATTGCGAGTTCCACCCGAAGGTGTATGAGATTTGGAATCGACTCAACGCTCAATCCATTCAGATGCTCAGGGATCATTTGTATTGATTGAGTAAATATATACGGGAGGTTGAGACAAGAATGAGCGAAAAACTACTGGAGATTAAGAACCTGACCGTTCAGTACAAAACCGATGATTCAATTGTACACGCGGTCAATGGGATTAATCTCCTTGGCTCGGGGAGAAACGCTTGGGTTGGCCGGCGAGACAGGCGCCGGAAAGACGACAACGGCGCTTGCAATCATGGGGCTTCTTCCTAAGGTCACCGGCTCTATCCCAGAGGGCGAAATCATTTTGAGGGAAAGGATCTCGTAAAGACCCCGAAAGCGAAATGCGCAAGGTGCGCGGCGAGAAGATTTCCATGATCTTCCAGGATCCGATGACAAGCCTGAACCCGGTTATGACCGTTGGCGAGCAGATTGGCGAGGCGATCAAGCTCCATATGAACCTGACGCCCGAGCAAAGGGAAGCGCGCGTGGAGGAGATGCTTCGTCTGGTCGGCATCGTTGAAAGCCGTAAGAACGAATACCCGCATCAGTTTTCCGGCGGTATGAAGCAGCGTGTGGTTATCGCGATGGCCTTGGCCTGCGAGCCGAATCTGCTCTTGGCAGATGAACCCACCACTGCGCTGGATGTGACCATTCAGGCACAGATTCTGGAACTGATGCAGGATTTGAAGAAGAAAATCAACACGTCTATCCTTTTGATCACCCATGATTTGGGCGTTGTGGCAGAAATCTGTGACAAGGTTGCCATCATGTATGCAGGCGAAATCATTGAGTATGGCACGGTTGAGGATATCTATAAGAGCAAGGAGCGCCACCCCTATACCGAAGGGCTGTTCGGTTCCATTCCGGATCTGAAGGTGGAGAGCCGCCGCCTCCATCCCATCAATGGCCTCATGCCCGACCCGACGGATCTGCCCACGGGCTGCAAATTCCACCCGCGCTGTCCGGTAAAGTGCATGGAGATCTGCTAAAAAGCAGTGCCCGCCTCAGGTGGTTGATGGCAGCACATATGATTCAGTGCCATCTGTTCAGCAAGAAAACGGAGGTTGAGAAGAATGCCTGAGAAGGTCATCCTCGAAACAAAGGAACTGAAAAAATATTTCCATACCGGCGCAGGCGATCTTCATGCCGTGGATAATGTGTCCATCAACATTTTAGAGGGACACACGCTGGGCGTCGTTGGCGAATCCGGCTGCGGTAAATCGACGCTGGGCCGGACGATCCTGCGCCTGCATGAGCCGTCCTCGGGCAGCGTGCTGTTCGACGGAAAGGACATTACCAAGGCGACGCCCAAGGAAATGCAGAAGCTCCGCGCGGATATGCAAATCATTTTCAGGATCCTTACGCATCCCTGAATCCTCGCATGACCATCAGCGAAACCATTGCTCAGCCCATGCTAGTCAACAAAATTTGCAGACGCAGCGAGGTGGAAAAGAGGGTTCGCGGGCTCATGGAACCGTGGGTCTTGCCTCCCGCCTGTATAATGCTTATCCCCATGAGCTGGACGGCGGTCGTCGCCAGCGCATTGGCATCGCCAGAGCGCTTTCCCTGAATCCTCGCTTTATTGTCTGCGATGAACCGGTATCCGCGCTGGATGTTTCCATTCAGGCGCAGATTCTGAATCTGCTCATGGATCTTCAGGAGGAGCGCAAGCTCACCTATATGTTCATTACACATAACCTCTCCGTTGTCAAGCATATCTCTGATGAAATCATGGTCATGTATCTGGGACAGTGCATCGAGAAGGCGGAAAGCTCGGAGCTGTTCAAAAACCCGAAGCATCCGTATACGCAGGCGCTTCTGGACGCGATCCCTGTTGCGGATCTGGACAGCCGGCATACTGAGCGCAAGAGCATCAAGGGCGAGATTGTGAGTCCTATTGATCCTGCGCCGGGCTGCCGCTTTGCGCCACGCTGCCCGTATGCCCGCAAGGAATGCACCGGGTGCAATATCTCGCTGAAGGAAGTCAGTGAGAATCATCAAGTCGCATGTGTTTTGTTCGAATAAAGCCAAATAACAACAAGGAGGATGGACAAATGAAACGCATGAACGCCCTCGCCCTGATCCTCGCTCTGATGATCGCGGCTACCTTCGCCATCGGCGTCGCGGAGACCAAGGATACCGCCAAGATCGCGGTTTACTCCGATTTCGCCGGCTTCGATCCCTACAACTCCGGCATGGACTTGGATAAAGTCGTCTATGACAACATCTTCGATTGCTTGCTCCGCTTCTACGACGGTGAGTTCGAGAAGGTGCTGTGCACCGATTATACCGTCAGCGAGGACGGCAAGGAATACACCTTTGCCCTGCGCGACGATGTGACCTTCCACAATGGTGAGAAGTTCACCGCTGCGGACGTGGTTTTCTCCATGAACCGCGCCAAGGAATCCAGCGAAATGTCCAACTACACCAAGAACATTGTTGGTGTTGTCGCGCTGGATGATTACAATGTCAAGATTGTTCTGGATGCGCCGTATATTCCGTTCCTGACCTCCGTTGCCGCGCAGGTTTGCATCATGAACGAAAAGGCGGTCAACGAAGCAGGCGCGAACATCAAGAAGGCGCCCTGCGGCACCGGCCCCTACATCTACAAGGAGTGGGTCTCCGGCTCCAAGGTCGTGCTGGAGCGCAACGAGAACTATTACGGCGAAAAGCCGCAGATCAAGCACGCGGAGTTTGTTGTCCTGACCAATCAGGATACCGCGCTCAACGCGCTGGGAGACCGGTGAGATCGACCTGACCTACACCGTTCCCTCCATTGCCGTTCCGATGCTCCAGAAGAGCAAGAAGCTGACCATGGATTTGAATCCGACCTGGGCAGCGGCTACATCGTCATGAACCTCGAAGCGGACTGGGTCAGCGATCCGAACTTCCGCATGGCGCTTATGCTGGCGCCGAACCGTGACAACATCATCATGATGGGCATGGACGGCGTCGCGGCGCTGTCCACCCATATCTGGGACGAGCGCACGGTTGGCTTCTCCGGTCAGTATGACAGCCCGGCGTATAACATTGAGCTTGCCAAGGAATACCTCGCCAAGACCAGCTACAACGGCGAAACGATTCCGTTCATCGTCGGCATGGAGAACTACAAGAAGATCGCGGTCGTCTATCAGGAGGACCTCAAGCAGATCGGCGTGAAGATTGACGTGCAAATGCTGGAGACCAACACTTGGGTTTCCAACATGAAGAGCGGTGACTTCGCCATGTCCACCATCGTTCAGACCTTTGGCCCGGACGTTGACCTGTGGAACACCGTCTTCGCCTCCAGCGCGATTGGCGGCTATAACTTCTCCCGTCTGAACAGCGAAGTGGTTGACAATGCTTTTGCGCAGGGCGCCGTTTGTCAGGATCCGATCGAGCGTGCGAACATCTATTCCGCCATCGAGAAGGAAATCTATGAGGGCGCCGTGGTTATCCCGGTGTACAACCGTGTCGTAACCTGTGCGCATGCGAATGATCTGATCGTTGACCGTGCGTATACCTCCGGCTTCTCCACGCTGTCTGATATGCACTGGAATTGATGGCTGGAAAGCGGGAGGGGAGAAGGGTCGCTTCGGATTAAGCCCACCCATTCCCGTCTAGCCATTGCAACATCGTTCTCTTCGTATCCCATTGGCTTCCGGCTTAAATGAATAAAACACATACGCTGTTTGTCAGTCTCCATCCTGCCTGTTTTCGGGCAGGCAGGATGGAGTGGCAGGCAGAGCGCCGGTCTTTCGAACGGGACCTGCGCTGTCATGGAGGATATGATCATGTCAAAATACATCATGAAGCGAATCCTGCTGATGCTGCCCATTCTGCTGGGCGTGTCATTCATTGTTTTCGCGATCATGTCGTTTACGCCCGGCGACCCTGCGTCCGCCATTCTGGGTACATCTGCCACAAAGGAGCAGATTGAAAAGCTGAATGAAGAACTCGGAATGAACGATCCGTTCCTCATTCGATACGTCAGATATCTCGCTGGTGCCTTACACGGTGATTTCGGCACCTCCTATCGTACCGGCGCACCGGTATTCGATGAAATTTTTTCCCGCTTCGGTATCACCTTCCGTATCGGCCTTCTGGCCATCATTCTTTCCATTGTCATAGGCGTGCCGATAGGCGTCATATCGGCGGTGAAGCAATACTCGGTGATAGACTTCGTGAGCAGTATTCTTGCGATGTTCTTCGCTGCCGTGCCTCAGTTCTGGCTCGCTATGATCTTCACTATGGTTTTTGCCTTGAATTTGGGCTGGCTCCCGTCTACGTTTACGGGAACGATCACGCCGCTGCACTACATCATGCCGGTGGTTACGCTGGCGATGGCGACCGCGGCGAGCATCGTTCGCCTGACCCGTTCCAATATGCTTGAAACCATCCGTCAGGATTATGTCCGTACCGCTCGGGCGAAGGGCGCCAGCGAGGGCAGCGTTGTCTATAAGCATGCGCTGCGCAATGCGCTGCTGCCGGTCATTACCGTGGTCGGCAACCAGTTCGGATACCTGATGGGCGGCACGGTTCTCGTTGAGTCGATCTTTGGCATCCCCGGTCTGGGTTCCCTGACCATTCTTTCCATCCGTTCTAAGGACATTCCTCAGACCACTGCCTGCATTCTGTTCCTTGCGGTTCTGAATGTCATCATTGTTCTGGCGGTTGATATCCTCTATGCTTACATTGACCCCAGAATCAAAGCCAAATATGTGGGAGGTGCCAAGAAAATGGAAAAGCAAAAGCGTAATAAGAAGCAGGGCGGCATGGCTGAGATTTGGCGCCGCTTTCGTAAAAAGCAAGCTGGCGATGTTCGGTCTGATCCTGATTGTCGTCATTATCCTTCTTTCCTGCTGCGCTTCCCTCATCTGTGATTATGAAAAGGATGCCATTACGCAGAACGCAATGAACCGCTTTGCGGATCCCTCGTGGGAGCATCCGTTTGGTACGGATGAATATGGCCGCGACATCTTTGCGCGCGTGCTTTTCGGCACCCGCATTTCCCTACAGGTTGGTTTTGTTTCCACCATCGTCGCCTGCGCCATTGCCTGCCTTCTGGGCTCGATTGTTGCCTATTATGGCGGCAAGGTGGACGCCATCATCATGCGTGTGCTGGATATCTTTATGGGTATTCCGACGCTGCTGCTGGCTATCGCCATTTCTGCCTCTCTGGGCGCCGGCATCAATAACCTGATTATCGCGCTGATCATTTTCTCAGATTCCGTCTTTCACGCGCGTTGTCCGTTCTGCGGTGATCAACGTGACGGATATGGAGTACGTCGAGGCGGCAAAGGCGTATGGTTGTTCGCCGATGTTCATCATCATCTGTCACATCCTGCCCAATGCCGTCGGCACGATCATCGTGCAGGCGACCATGGCGGTTGCGGCGCAGATCCTCAACACAGCTGCGCTGAGTTATCTGGGCCTTGGCCAGCAGCCTCCGGCTCCGGAGCTTGGCGCCATGCTCTCCGATGCGAAGGAGTATATGCGCTATGATATGTGGGGCGTGCTCTTCCCGGGAATGACCATTGCCTTCATTGCGCTGTCTCTGAACCTGGTGGGCGACGGCTTGCGCGACGCGTTGGACCCGAGGCTCAAGAACTGATTTCGCCATACGAGCAGTGGACAATCAAGCACGTTGAACAAGGCTTCCCACTGCCGCATGTTTCATCCGGCGGTGGGAAGCCGTTTTGTATCTCAGTATTAGATGAAATGAGGAAACGGATCATGAAGTACGATTTTAACCAGCCTATTGACAGAACGCTGGATCACTGCGCAAAATACGACGAGGCGGCGAAAAGTTTGGCCGGAGCGACGTGATTCCCATGTGGATCGCGGATATGGATCTGCGCACTGCACAGCCGATTATGGATGCCATCGCGCAGCGAAATGAGTTGGGCACCTTCGGCTATACATCCCGTCCGGCGTGGTATTACGAGGCGGTTTGCAGCTGGCAAAAGGAACACAACCATTACGAGTTTGACAGCAGCCTTGCCGCATTTGCGCTGGGCGTCATTCCGGCACTCTGCACGATTGTCCGCGAGTTCACGGAACCCGGCGATGAGATCATGTTCCTGACGCCGGTGTACTCCGAATTTGAGGAGACCGTAGTTACATGGAACCGAACGCCGCTTACTGTCTCCCTGAAGGAAAAGGATTGCTATTACGAGATTGACTGGGATGCTTTGGAGGCTGCCGCCGCTAGAAAGCCCAAATTCCTGATTATGTGCAACCCGCATAATCCTGTGGGTCGCACATGGACACCGGAAGAGCTGCGCCGAGTGGGCGAAATCTGCCTGCGCAACGGTGTGAAGATCATCTCCGACGAAATCCATTCCGATCTCCAATTGTACGGAAATCAGCATACGGTATTTGCCTCGATTTCCCGGGAGATTGCCGACATCACCATCACCTGCATTTCCGCGACCAAGACCTTTAACCTTGCCGGCCTTCAGGCTGCGACCATCTTCTTTCCGAATCAGGAGATGAAGGAGGTTTATGAAAAGTTCTGGTTCGGTATGGACGTCCATCGCAATAACTGTTTCAGCCTTGTGGCGGTGAATGCTGCGTTCCGCGAGGGCGGGAGTGGCTAGAGCAGCTTCTGGCGCATATCGCGGGCAATGCGGATTATGTTGCCGACTTCTTTGGCTGAAAACATTCCGGAGATCACGATGCGCAAGCCGGAGAGCACATATCTGCTTTGGCTGGACTGCCGCAGGCTCGGCCTTAAGGGCGACGAATTGCCGCGCTTTATGGTGGAAGAGGCGAGGGTTGGCATGAACGACGGCCGGGGCTTCGGTGTGGAGGGCGAAGGGTTTATGCGCATGAATATCGCCTGTCGCGCGCTACGGTGGAGAAGGCGCTTGATCAGATCAAGACAGCGGTTGATCGGAAGATGGGCCGCTGAAAGAGAGGGTGATTCAATGTCGTACGCTTCGATTCCGATCGCTCCAAAGTATGATCGTATCCGCCAGCTGCTGAATCAGTGCGGTTTGGATGGCGCGATCGTCTCTTCGCCAGAAAATATGCACTACACGGTCGGGTTTGCAGGCCATCAGCACACCGTTTCCAGACAGCCTGGTTTTGCTATCGCCGTGTTGAATACCCGGGAGCGCGATCCTGTTCGGGTTACCACGATGGATTTTGAGTTTGCTACCTTCGAGGTCAGAATTCAGGAGCTGAAACAGGCGTTTGGGGAAGAGCGGGTCAATATCATGCCTGTTTCCTATCATACATGGGTTGGCGCAAAGACATGGGATGAAATTCGCGGGCTGACTCAGCCGCCGACACCGGAAATGACAACCTCCGATATGGTTCTGCGCGACATGGTTCATGAATTGGGAATCGCCAACGGACGAATCGGTGTGGAGATGGACTACCTGAACGTCACCTACGTCGAAAAGCTTCATCATATGTTCCCGGAGGCCGAGTTCGTTAACATCTCGGATCTCTTTCTGGAAGCTCGCAGGATCAAGATGGACGACGAAATTCTGATGTTCCGCAAGCTGTGCGCTGTTGCGGACGAGGGATTTTATCAGGTCAGCCAACAGGTGCGCCCGGGTGTGACCGAGCATGAGATGGCGCAGGTCTTCCGCGAGAGCGTCATAGCCAGCGGTTTTTGTATCCCCAGCTCATGGTCTATGTTTTCCACGGGTCCCGCGAGTTCCAGACTGTCTCTGCCGGGCCGCGACATAGTTCAGCCGGATCATGTATTTAAGTTTGACGCAGGCGTCAATGCGGAATTTGACTTCTATACGACGGATACCTCCCGTGCGTGGGTGATGCCCGAAGCGGAAACCGATCTGTTTCGTCTCAAGGATCGCCTGTACGAGGCGCAGCGCAGAATGATTGAGTCCGCTCGCCCCGGCATGACGTTCCACGACCTGTTCCATACAGCGTATGACTATGTCAAGGCGAAATATCCCAGCTATGAGCGCGGTCACGTTGGCCACAGCATCAGCTTGGGGCCGCAAACCGCCGAGGCGCCGATTATCAGCGATGCAAACGAGACCAGTCTGGAGGCCGGTATGATACTGGCAATGGAGGTTCCCTGCTACATCAAGGGCTTCAACGGCTTCAACATTGAGGATATGGTGCTCATCACCGAAAACGGATGTGAGGTGTTGACGCCGAAGACGCCGCATTATCTATAAGTTTGGAGGAAAAGGCTATGAAAAAGCGGATATTGATCGTCGGCGGTGTTGCCGGCGGAGCGACTGCTGCTGCGCGCGTGCGCAGACTGGCGGCTGACGCTGAGGTGATCATGTTTGAAAGAGGGCCTCACGTCTCCTTTTCCAATTGTTCCCTGCCGTATTATCTCCGGTACAGTTTTCCGACAGCGAGAAGCCTCGTCATGATGAGCCCGGAGAAATTCAAAAGAGCTATGATATTGAAGCACGCGTGAACAGCGAGGTGCTTTCCATCAACCGCGGTGAGAAGACGATTCAGGTGAAGAATCTCATCAGCGGGGAAACGTATACAGAGGCGTATGACAAGCTGGTGCTTTCTCCGGGGCTTCGCCGGTGCGCCCTGAGGAGCATCGTCGGTGTGGATAAACCCCATGTCTTCACCGTGCGCAACGTGAAGGACATTGAGGCGCTCAAGGCGTATATCGGCGAGAACACGCTACAGGAGGTCTGCGTAATCGGCGGCGGTTTTATCGGTATCGAGGTTGCGGAAAACCTGAATATTGCAGGCAAGCGCGTCTCTATCGTTGAAGCGACCAACCAGATTCTGGCGCCGTTTGATTATGATATGGTGCAGATCCTGCACAAGGAAATCATCAATCACGGCATCAACCTTCATGTGGAGGATGCGGTGACGGAAATCACGGATCAGGAGGTGAGGCTTGCCTCGGGCACGGCGATTTCGGCGCAGGTTGTGGTTCTTGCTATCGGCGTTGCACCCGAAACGAAGCTGGCTCAGGATGCGGGCCTGCGCATCGGGCAGACCCGTTGTATCTGGGTGGATCACAATTACCGCACCAGTGATCCTGATATTTATGCGGTCGGCGACGCGATTGAGGTCGTTCAGGCCATTACCGGGAAGCCCACTCGTCTTTCTATGGCCGGCCCCGCGCTGCGTCAGGCCAGAAACGCTGCGGATGATATTTTCGGCATCAGCAACCGCGTGAACGGCGTCATCGGCTCCTTTGCCGTTCGTTTGTTCGAAATGAATGCTGCCGCTACGGGCATGACGACCAAGGCCGCGGAGGCTGCGGGCATTCCGGCTGACTTTGTTTACCTGATTTCTAACGATAAAGTCGGCATCATGCCGGATGTTCATCCGATTCACTTCAAGCTTGTTTTTGAGGTGCCCACCGGTCGTGTGCTCGGCGCGCAGGCTATCGGTATGGGCGAGGTTGCGAAGCGGATCGACGTTGTGGCAACGCTCATTCGGATGCATGGCACGCTGGAGGATCTCAAGGATTTGGAACTGTGCTATTCTCCGATATACAGCACGGCGCGGGATGTCACGAATCTCTCTGCGCTGGTGGCTACGAATATCCTTTATGGCCGCTTCCGTCAGGTTCCGGTATCCAGCGTGCGTGAGCTTGTGGAGAGCGGCGCGGCGATTATCGACGTTCGCGAGGAAAATGAGTATGCGGCCGGCCATTTGAAGACTGCGGTGAATATCCCGCTGAGCCAGCTGCGCAGCCGGATGGATGAAATTCCGAGGGATCGCCCGGTATATCTCCATTGTCGATCTTCTCAGCGCAGCTATAATGCAATCTGTGCATTGCAGGGAAATGGATTCAATAATCTGTATAATATTTCCGGCTCTTTCCTTGGAATTTCTCTCTTTGAGTATTATAATGATATCCGTCTGAAGCGCGAACCGATTGTGACTGCTTATAACTTCAAATAACCGGGGAAACGAAGATGTTAAAGACAGATGCTTGTTATCAGGGCTTTATATCCATTCTGCGCGAGGAATTGATTCCCGCAATGGGCTGCACAGAACCCATTGCCATCGCGTATGCCGCGGCACGTGCGAGAGAGCTGTTGGGCGCGACACCTGAACGAATCGTTGCGCAGATCAGCGGAAGCATCATCAAGAATGTAAAGTCTGTTATTGTGCCCAACACGGGACACCAGAAGGGCATAGAGACTGCGGTTGCAGCCGGTATCGTCGCCGGGAACGCTTCTCAAAAAGCTGGAGGTCATTGCCGCCGTTCCCGAGGCCGTGGCGAAGATTCAGCAGTATAAAAGCAGTGCGTCGATTGACGTGCAATATCTGGACAGCGAGCTTGTCTTTGACATGATCATCACGGCGTACAGCGGCGAGCATTATGCGAAAGTCGAATCGCGAACCACCATACGAATATCGTCTTGGATGGAGGGTGGACGGAACGGGTGCTGGAGCGCCCCGTTCAAGCGGACGATGCGCAGGCTGACAGACAGAACCATTCTGAACATGGAGAAGATTTGGGACTTTGCTAACACCGTTGATATCGACGATGTTCGGGAGATTCTCGATCGGCAGATTACCTACAACACTGCAATCTGGCAGGAAGGGCTTCAGGGTGATTATGGCGCGAATATCGGCAAGGTTTTGCTGGCGAGCCAAGGAAACGATATTGCCAGCCGCGCGAAGGCTGCGGCCGCGGCCGGCTCTGATGCACGCATGAACGGCTGTGAGCTTCCGGTGATCATCAATTCCGGCAGCGGCAATCAGGGGATTACGGTTTCCATTCCGGTCATCACATATGCGAAGGAATTGAACGCTTCGCAGGAACAGCTCTATCGTGCGCTTTGCCTTTCCAACCTTACGGCCATCCATCAGAAAACCAGAATCGGCCGCCTTTCCGCTTATTGCGGTGCGGTAAACGCAGGTGCGGCTGCCGGTTGCGGCATTGCGTATTTGCTGGGCGGCGATTACGATGCGGTGATCCATACGCTGGTGAATGCTCTGGCGATCGTGTCGGGCATGATCTGTGACGGAGCAAAATCTTCGTGCGCGGCGAAGATCGTGCTGGCAGTGGACGCAGGATTGATGGGTTACAATATGTACAAGCAGGGCAGTCAATTCTATGCCGGAGACGGCATCGTAGGTCAGGGCGTCGAGGCGAATATCATCAATATCGGACGACTTGGCAAAGACGGCATGCGCGAAACCAACAACGAGATCATCAGAATGATGATCGGGTGCTGATATCACACGAACAGCAGTATAAGGAGGAGTATCCCTATGAAAACGATCGAGACCAAGAACGCACCGGGCGCTATCGGACCGTACTCTCAGGCGTATCAGGCAGGCAGCCTGATCATCACTTCTGGTCAACTTCCCGCAGAGCCTGAAACGGAGTGATCCGGAGGGGATTGTGGCGCAGGCAGAGCAGAGCTGCCGCAATGTGCAGGCTATTCTGGAGGCCGCCGGGGTTGGCATGGATCGCGTGATCAAGACCACCTGCTTTCTTGCCAATATGTCTGATTTTGCCGCCTTCAATGCGGTTTATGCGAAGTATTTTGTCTCTAAGCCTGCCCGCAGCTGTGTTGCGGTGAAAGATATTCCCAAGGGTGCGCTGTGCGAGATTGAAGCCATTGCTTCCATCGAGTAATACCTAGGAGAAGCATGACTTTTGAAATCGCCCGTTTTCATCTGCTAAACGATCCCCATTTGTTAGAAGGACATGCCTTCTGAATAAATGGGGGTTTTGCTATTGGCGGTTTACCGGAATATAAAAAGAAAATCTGCACACGGGGTTCTTTGAGATGAAGAACGTGTTCGAATTTATTGGTACCGTCAAGTATTATGCGCAAATTCGTTTACAAGTCTGGCAGAACTCCAGTCTGCACAGGGCAGAGGAACCTGCCCTTGATTGCCCAATAGCAGAAGGCAGAGTGAGCGTCAAGGGCGGCGAAGCCGCTTGCGAAGCCCTTGACGTGAACTCTGTTTTCTGCTATCAACCAGCTTCGTCTTCCTGCATCTCAATGTGCTTCATGCTCATGTATTTTTTCCCGCCCCGTTGGGTTCCGGCGACATGACGCAGTCTGGCGCATACCAGCATCAAAGCCGAATGGTCATCAGGAAAAGTCCCTACAACGCGCGTTCTGCGCCGGATCTCCCGATTCAGACGCTCAATGACGTTGTTGGTACGAATTTTCTGCCAGTGCTCGGACGGAAAATCCATATACGTCAGCGTCTCTTCTATACTGTCGCAGATCTTTTTGAAGCCTCCTTCAGTTTCATGTTTCGTAGTTCTTCTGCAACAGCTTCTGCCTTTTTCCGGGCAGCTTCTTTGTTCTCCTGCGCATGAATCGCCTTTAGCATCAGCGCGACCTGCTTAACCTTTGTCCTCGGTACCACAGAAAACACATTGCGATAAAAGTGAACGACACAGTGCTGATACCTGGATTCCGGGAAGACTTCACCGGCTGCTTCGAGCATGCCGAGGCACTTGTCGCCAACAATGAGCTTGACGCCCTTCAATCCACGGCTGCGCAGCCATTGAAGAACTCTTTCCAGCTTTCCTTGTCTTCCTTCAGACCTTCGGCCGCGCCGAGAACCTCGCGGTATCCGTCTTCATTGACTGCTATGGCCACAAGAATGGCTACATTCTCATATTCGCCGCCCCAGTTCCGTTTCAGATAAATGCCATCCACATACACATAGGGATACTTTCCACCCTCAAGTGGTCGGTTTCTCCACTGTTCGATGTGTTCGTATGCCTTCTTGTTCAGTTCGCTGATCGTTGAGGAAGAAACCTTGCAGCCCCATAGCGCTTCCGTGATATCTTCTACGCGGCGCACCGACACACCTGCCAGATACATCTCCGTGAGTGCTTCTTCTACGCTGGATTCCCGCCGACGATAACGCTCAATAATCGCTGTTTCAAAGGTAACTCCCTTGAGCCGCGGCACATGGAGCTTATATCTTGGCGTAATAACATTCTAAATAACATATCAAAGATGAATTAACGCTCTAAAGCCGCAGGTGAGATTAAAAGCAAAACGATGATATCAAAATAAACTGCATAATAAACTTTTTGAGTTTACCCCAGTAGTATCCCACCTATACACTGCGGACTTTTCCCATATTGTATCAACCTCGGTGGGATTAGCCAAAAAGTCTGAAAACGCAGTTTTCAGACTTTCTTTAATGTATAGGAAATTGCGTAAAATCGCCCGCATGAGCAGGGTTTTGACGCATGGCAGACTTCGGCGGAGGCAAAGGCGGACTCAGCTCCTTTTTTGTAGCGATACATCCGGCGGTCCGCCTGCTCCTTGACCTTCTCCATGTTCTCTCCCGGTGCAGCGGCGCCAAAGGAGACCGTGGGCAGAAGGCGATTGTCTGCCGCCGTTCCTCCAGACACCGCAGGAATTCCCGGGCGCAGGCGGCTTCCCGCTGCGCGTCTTTTAGCAGCACGCAGAATTCGTCGCCGCCAATCCGGTAGCAGTAGCCGTAGGGGGCATAGGCTTTTTTTATGCAGTCCGCAATTTCCGCAAGGCACACATCCCCCTGCAAATGACCGTAGCGGTCGTTGATGTGCTTGAAATGATCCACATCGAACACAACCAGCATTCCGCCCCGCCGGGTCATTTCCGCCGTGGTGCAGATAGCTGCTCTGGTTCAGCAGACCGGTGAGAGCATCCAACTGATTCCACATTTCGGTGCAATAGATGTAGTAGAGTACTGCCAGCAGCGTAACGCACAGCCAGGTAACGTGCAAATCCGGCAGCGCGACCTGAACGATGGTTTCCGCCGTCAGGAACACAATCAGGGGATAGATCAGGGCTCTGCTTCGGTTCTGAAACGCCCGCGCCGTCAGGATGGTGGCCAGGGACAGATAAAAAATCGCCGCAAAATACACCGCAATGTAAATGTGAAAATGCGTTCCCCGGGAATATACATTGTCCGCGCTCACGGAAAACACCGTTCCAAAGGGAATGGAGAATGCAAGAAACAACAAATAGGCAATTTCGAAGCCCACCGCAAACCGAAGCTTCTGTCGGGGTGCGGATTTCCGATCCTGCACATACACCAGGCATATGGCCACCGCCGGGGACAAGCCAAACCCCAGAAAATTGGATGCGATGTTCAGCCATCGATATTTTGCCGGTGCGCCGTCCACCGCCAGCGTTACAATTTCCATCACAGAAATACCGGCAATCAGCGCGAACGCCAGAAAAAATCCCCGCTTTTGCTTCTTATTCAGGGACTCGCTCAACCTTGTAAGAATCCCCATAAAGCTCAAAACAAAAAGATCGATGGTGGTTAAAACCGAATAATATCCGTTCATGGCAAGCTGTTTCACTCTTTTCAAATCTGAATGCTGCGCGGATTTCGTGGAATCTGCCGCTTAGGTTTCTGCATTATGATACTGTCATTGTATCAAATCCCTTGTTTTCCCGTCAACTCCGGGATGAGGCATTTGCTGTACGCTTTTCAACTTTTTGAGCCCTGCTGCTCTAACGCCAACAGGGCTCGTTTTTTCGGCTGAAAGATGGGGGCGTCCGCCGTTTTCCTTATAAATCCGCAATCTTCTTTGCGAAAACACCTTGCCGTGGTATACTTAAACCGTTTGATTACAGCCGCGCGGTCTATAGGAAGGAAAGCGATCACGGCTGCCGTTACGAGAGATGTGCGGCTTTTAAGATGAAGGAACCGTAATCGTGGCATTCGCTAAAAAACGGAAAACACGGCTATCGGACACGCGGGCAAAGGAGTGAGCGGCGATGAAAAATCAGGTGGGGCGCGAGATCCCGGATGAGATTCTGGCGCGGATGGGGAAAACCGGATATCGGGGGCTGCATGACAGGGATAACGCTTCCTATCGGAAGGCAAGCCCT
>VOFE01000055.1_pt1 | contig 38000 bp, 45 predicted proteins | sample 5384071 | NCBI WGS metagenome assembly VOFE01 (sample SAMN12384724, study PRJNA508395) | human gut metagenome | isolation source: healthy gut D | host: Homo sapiens
AATCCTTCATGCCAGGAATAGCACCTCCGGCTACAGCCCAGAAATACAGGCTTGCCACACTGCAATACGGACTTAATCTCCGCCGGTATTTTTCGAACAGTTTGCGGTCAATTTTTCTGTGGTGATAAACCATCCGCATGCCGCGCTGGATTGCCAGATCACCAAAACTCAATACATTTGGACGCTGCATACAAAACAACAGAATCATTTCCGCGGTCCAGACACCAATTCCCTGTAAAGAAGATAATTCTTTTATGGCTTCTTCGTCCGATTTTTTCCAGATTCCGTCAATATCAAAAGTTCCGTCCTTTACTTTTCGGGCAAAATCGGTAATATACCCTGCCTTTCTGAAGGAAATTCCCAGTGACTGTAAATTGGAAACTCTGGCACTCAGTATGGTATCTGCGTTAATGATACCATACTGATCCTTCATTCGTTTCCAGATGGTTGCCTGTGCTTTTGTTGAAATCTGCTGACCGATGATATGATGAATCACGGCTGAAAATAAATCAGTGTCAACTTCCCGTTCAATCATTCCGATTTTATCGATAATTTCTGCGAGGCGTTTATCTTTCTGTTTGAGGTATGTAATCTCTTTTTGAAACCGGAGTACCAGCTGCAGGTCAGAGAAGAAATCTATCTGGATAATATGCTGGATCTGTTTTAATAAATGAAATCAAAAGATGAGGAATGCTGTCATGGAATACGAAGCTAATGAACCAAAGCATATCAAGGTAAGAGGTGCAAAGGTTCATAACCTGAAAAATATAGATGTGGATGTTCCCCTGCACAAAATTCGTTCGCTGTTCGGGGAAATCTTCGCTGGCGTTGGGTGTCCTCTATGCAGAGGGCTCCAGACGTTATCTGGAATCCCTGTCCACATATACGAGAAGACGTATGACCGGTGCGGCGAAAGCGCAGGTGGATGAAGTCCTCTATGTTCCAGCTGCTCTGGCACTGCATCAGCGCCCCGGCATCCCGGGAATCCGCAGTACCTTCGGAACCGGCACGGAGCTTTTGAACAGTCTGCGCCTGATGTATTCCAGACTGGCATCCCACCGCTGCCCTAATGGACATTATGTGCCGCCGACCCTGAAAGTAGCGGCGGAGCAGGAGATCCTGTGTCCCGAATGCGGAGCAAAGGTGCATGCTCCCAGTGCAGAAGAACTGGCATTCAATTCCCAGGGAGCCTGTCCGAAGTGCGGTGGTACGGGAAGCGTGCGGACCGTGGATCTGGATTCTCTGGTGCCGGATGATTCCTGAGTATTGACGAGGGAGCGGTGGCTCCCTGGAACAGTCTCATGTGGTCATTGATGAGATGTCTGTCGGGAAATGGGAGTGCGGACAGATGTACCCTTCCGGGAACTGACAGACCGGGAAAAAGAGATCGTTTATCACGGACCCGCGGAGAAGAAACATATTTTCTATAAGGCGAAAAGACCAATCAGGCGGGAGAACTGGACTTTACATATTTCAATGCGGTATACACGGTAGAGAATGCTCTGGCAAAGGTAAAAGATGAAAAGGGCATGAAACGTGTGGAAAAATTCTTAAAGGAGGATATCTGCCCAGAATGCGGCGGCAGCAGACTTTCGGAAGCTGCCAGAGCACGAGACTTGGGGCATAGGGCTTGCGCAGGCCTGTCAGATGCCCCTGAAAGAACTGGTGGACTGGGTAGCGGGAGTGCCGGATTCTCTGCCGGAAGAGATGCGGCCTATGGCGGAATCTATTTGCGAATCCTTCCAAACTGTGGCGAAAAGGCTGATGGATCTGGGACTTACTTACCTGTCTCTGGATCGTGCGGCAGCCTCTCTGTCCACCGGGGAAAGACAGCGGATGCAGCTGGCACGTGCGGCGGTGCGGAACCGTACCACAGGAGTGCTCTATGTGCTGGATGAGCCTTCCATCGGTCTGCATCCTTCGAATATTGTGGGGTTGAATGCGGTGATGCATGACCTGATCGCTGACGGCAACTCCATTATTTTGGTAGACCATGATACCCAGATATTATCCGAAGCGGACTGGCTGATCGAGATGGGACCGGAAGCCGGTGCCGGAGGCGGCTATGTGATCACACAGGGTACGATTCCAGAGGTAATCGCCAAAAAGGAGTCCATGATCGGTCCTTTTCTGGCGCAGACTGCGGATATGCGTATCCGATAAGCCCATCGCCCGGGAGGACATATTTGAACTGGGAAAGCTCCATCTGTCTACGGATGCGATCCACACGGTAAAATCTCTGGAGATCGACATTCCCAAAGGCCGGCTCACGGTAGTCACCGGTGTGTCGGGATCCGGGAAGACTACAATGGTATTGGAAAGCCTGATTCCCGGACTGGAAGCGAAATTAAACGGCGAACATTTCCCAGCACATGTAAAAAGCATTACCGCAGAGGGCATCGCCCATGTGAAGCTGATCGATGCTTCCCCCATCGGCATTAATGTGCGGTCCACGGTAAGGCCACCTATGCCAATGTGCATGACGAACTGCGGAAGATCTATGCCAAGACTGCAGATGCGAAAAACAGGAAATACAAGGCGGGAGATTTTTCTTATAATACCGGAAAATTAAGATGCCCGGTCTGCGACGGCACCGGACAGATCAGTCTGGACGTACAGTTCCTGCCGGATGTGGATGTGCCCTGCCCGGAGTGCGGCGGCTCCCGTTATGCCAGAGAAGCCTGGGAGATTTGTTATGAGAACAAATGGGGGAAACGTTATTCTCTGCCGCAGATGATGGAGATGGATGTAACGACGGCATTGCAGGCGACAGAGGATTGGAAAGTCGTGCATCAGCGGCTGGAAGTCCTGAAAAATCTGGGACTGGGATATCTGACCTGGGCGAAGAGACACCAAGCCTCTCCGGCGGAGAGGCCCAGCGGCTGAAGCTGGCCAGTGAAATGGGCAGAGGACAATCAGATTCCGTATTTGTATTCGACGAACCGACGATCGGACTGCATCCGTTAGATGTACAGACTTTGTTGCAGGTATTTCAGGCGCTGATAGACAATGGGGCAACGGTACTTGTCATTGAACATGATCTGGATGTGATCCGCAATGCCGATTACATCATTGATATGGGACCCGGTGGCGGAGAAGACGGCGGCAGGGTCGTTGCTGTGGGAACTGTGAGCAGATCGCAGCCAATGCAGACAGCATTACGGGAAAATATCTGTGATTAAAGACAGACTTTTTGTACCGGCAACATATGCTGCCGGTGTCAATCATCATCCCCCGGGTAAGCATATGTTTTGCTTCTTCCATTTTTTGATCCAAAATATATTGGTGGAGAGGAACACCGGTCTCTAGTTCTTGTTCTTACAATAAATTTCAATTGCCCGAAAAACAAATTCTGATGTATCTTTACCATCGGCATTGTCAATGCCCTGGGTGAACTGTTCTCCACCGGCATACATTTCACCTAGGCAATACAGAATATCGTCGGAACAGGTATAGCAGTGGTCAGTAATGAAATTCTGCCACTCAGGGAGTTCTGTTTGTATGAAAAAGCACTATTTTATTTAAAAAAATACAAAACATGAGATTTTGCCATGTAAAAAGCTGTTATTTTCGCTGAGCGTGCAAAATGAAGAAATTCCGTACAAAAATTCCTGATTTGGGAACTTTTTTGTACGGAATTCATTGTTTTTAGGTTTTTTACACCAAACTAACTTAATGAAAGCTAAACAATATGGGCCTATAGCTAAAAATTCGCCTGCCAGATACTCAATTTCTTCAAAATGAGTATCTCAGAGCCAGTTTTTCTCCCTATAGACCCATATTCATCTTTTTATGCGTTATTTGCAGCAAATTTAGTATCTCACAACTCAGTTTTTCTGTATAGACCCAAAACACAGAACGTCTCACGACAACCCTACGCAATGAGCCACGCTATTCATAAGATTGTCAGCAAAAGGCGCTGCCAATCTTATTTCATATCGCGGCGTTCGCCGCATCACGGCAAAAGTAAAAACCGTGATTTGTGAGCAAGCTCCCAATCACGGTTCTTATTTTGCCACTATGCGGGTACTCATTGCTCGCGTAATTTCCACTACAATTTCCCCAGTTTGATTTTGACATACGTATAGTGACTATGATACACTGAATAAGAAAAAAGTGGGACAGTCTACCCGATGAAATGAAAAGCTTAGGATAAGAAAAGGTTAAGGGAGCGAAATACCTTGGATAAGAGTGAATATAAATTAAGAGCGGAAGAAATCAAAGACCTGATCAGCCGTGGGGAGTATGCGCAGGCTGCGGAGATTGCGGATACCATTGACTGGCGCAGAGTCAAAAGTGTTATGATGCTGTGCACTATCAGTGACCTTTACAAGATCAATCGAAGATACGAGGATGCCAGAGATATGCTGCTTCTGGCATATGAACGCCGTCCGGGAGGAAGGACGATCTGCTATTCTCTGTGCGAACTTTCCATTAAAATGGAAGAGTATGTACAGGCTATCGAGTATTACAAAGAGTTTGTGCAGGTAGCGCCAAAGGATCCCGGCAGATATATTTTGCAGTACAAATTATATGAGGCGCAGGATGTCAGTCTGGAAGAGCGCATTGCTGTTCTGGAAGAACTGAAAAAGAGAGATTACAGAGAAAAATGGGCATATGAGTTGGCTTATCTATATCATAGAGTAGGACTTGCTGCCAGATGTGTAGAGGAATGTGATGAGCTGATCCTTTGGTTTGGCGAGGGCAAATACGTTATCAAGGCAATGGAGCTGAAAATGCTCCATCAGCCGCTAACACCGGAACAGCAGGAAAAATACGATCATCGTTTTGACGCGCCCGGTACGCAGCAGTATTCTCAGAATTATGCGCAGGATCCCGGTTATGGACAGAACGAAACTTATGATCCGAATCAGGGCTATGTGCAAGACGGAAGTTACGACCCGAATCAGGGCTATGCACAGGGCGGAAGTTATGACCCGAACCAGGGCTATGCACAGGATGGAAGTTATGACCCGAATCAGGGTTATGTACAGGACGGAGGCTATGAGCCGAATCAGGGTTATGTACAGGAGGAAACCTACGAGCAGGTGACCGGTGACACCAGAGTCTATGAACCGGTGCAGCCGGTACAGCCCCAGCAGGCACCCGCGCAGCCGGCGGAAGATGATTTCGACATTCATGTGAAGACCATGGATGTGGGACAATATAATACGATCAATCTACAGGCAGAACTGGCAGCAGGCCTGCGGGAGGTACTGAGTGAGGACCATGCGAAGGAGACTTCGGATTCTATTACCCGTTCTATCGTGGCACCCATGATCGATCCAGGGGATTCCGATACGGAGTCTCTGGACTATCCGGAGATCGCAGATGTCAGTGAAGACGATCTGGAGCCGGAGACGGAGCAGATGGAGAGCTCGGAAGTATTCTTTGGGGAGACCGGAGAAATCGGCGATCTGTCACAGGTGCCCCAGGTAGAGACGGAAGAGATTCTGCCGGAAGAGCCTGTTGTTGCAAGAAGAACCGATGTAGTACCGGAGCTATCCGAAGTACAGAAGACACCGGAAGTACAGGAAATCGTGAAGGAACCGGAAGCACAGAAAGTACCGGAAGCTTCCCGAACGCAGGAGATTCATGAAGTTACGGCATCGGCGCCGGCAGCTCCTGTAGCACCGGTAACCCCGGCAGCTCCCGTAGAGCCACCCAAGGAACTGGCCGATGTGCTGGCACAGGAATCCGACGGTCAGATCAGCCTGGTAATGCCGGAGGCAGAGAGCATTGAGAAACAGATCACCGGCCAGATGAATATCGAGGATATTCTGGCAGAGTGGGAACGTAAAAAGAAAGAGAACCTCGAAAAGAGAGAAGAAGAAGTCCGCCAGCATGTACTACAGCAGACCGGTGCCATGTTCACGGAATTTGAGCAGGCGGTAAGAGACGGATTGCTGGAAAAACTGGAAAAAGAAAAAGCTGCGGACACGGCAGATACCGTGGCAGAAGATACAACAGATACCGATGAGGTAGAAGAGCTGGAAGAGATCACGGAAGAGCCTGCCACAGAGGAACCCGTGGAAGAACTGACGGAGGCTGCTCCTGTAGAGGAAGCGGAACAAGAGCCTGTAGAAGAGCTTCCGGAAGAGGATACTGTAGAAGAACTCGCGGAAGAACCTGCATATGAGCCGGAAGCAGAAGAATTTGAGGAACCGGAAGCAGAAATCTATGAGCAGGAAGAAATCGTAGACGAGGAACAGGCAGAACCGGAAGAAGCAATGGATGACGAGCCTGTAGAGGAGCCCACGGCGGAAGCAGTAGAATCGGTAGATGAGGAAACAGCCAGCGAAGAGATAGAACTGACGGCTGAGGAAACGCCGGAAGCCGGGGAAGCACCGGAACAGCCGGAGCGCCCCGCAGTAGAGCGAGACAAAGCAAAGGTTCGTGCGCTTACCAGAGAAGAGAGAGAGCTGTACGCACCCTTTATCCAGAGCAGATCTGCCAGAGAGCAGTTAGTCAAGGCCATTGATAATATCAGTCTGGCAGCCTACACCGGCAACGTGATCATCACTGGAGAAGAGGGTATGGATACCTTATCTCTGGCGAAGAACATGGTTCGCGAAATTCAGGCAACCGACAGCAATTTCTCCGGAAAAGTGGCAAAGATCTCTGGACATGCATTGAATAAAAAGGATACTGCAGATACCTTATCCAAGCTGAAAAACGGCGCGCTGATCATCTGCAAGGCATCCGAAATGAACGATGCTACGGCAAATGTACTTCACAAGGCATTGCAGCAGGAGAGTCAGGGAATCGTAATTATTCTGGAAGATACGAAGAGGGATATTGATAAATTCCTCGAGAAACATGAAAAATTGAGAGAGTGCTTTACCGCACGAATGGATGTGGAAGCCCTCAGCAATAACACACTGGTGGCATTCGGCAAACAGTATGCACGGGAGATGGAATACTCTATTGACGAACTCGGAGAGCTGGCATTACATACCAGAATCGAAGATATGCAGACGATAGATCATGTGGTTACAGTAGTGGATGTAAAGCAGATCGTGGATGAAGCGATCGCTCATGCAAATAAAAAGACATTGAAGCATTTCTTCGATGTACTGTTTGCCAAGAGATATGACGATGAGGATATGATCATCCTCACCGAGAAAGATTTTGTATAGCGGGAGGCGCAGCTATGACGCAGGAGAAGGTATTTATTTCCGAAGCAGATCAGTATCTTTTTGCCCAGGGGACCCATTATGATATTTACAAAAAACTGGGTGCACATCTGTCGGTGGAAGACGGCGTGCAGGGAGTCTATTTCGGAGTATGGGCACCAAATGCAGCACAGGTGAATGTCATTGGCACATTCAATGAATGGAATGAGGAATCCCATCCCATGCAGAAGCTGGGAGAAGGCGGTATCTGGGGGTTGTTCGTTCCCGGCGTGGAAGAGGGAACAATGTATAAGTTCCTGATCTATGCGAGGGATGGCAGAAAGCTCTACAAAGCCGATCCTTTTGCCAATTATGCGGAGTACCGGCCGGGTACGGCATCTATCGTCACCGATATTACAGGCTTTGACTGGAGAGATTCCAAGTGGATGGAAGCCCGGGACAAAAGATATGAATAAAGAGCCTATGGCGATCTACGAATGCCATATCGGTTCTTTTATGAAGCATCCTAACAACGGTACCGCCGAAGGATTCTACAATTACCGGGAGTTTGCGGACCGGATCATAGAATATCTGAAGGAGATGAAGTATACCCATGTAGAACTGATGGGTATTGCAGAGCATCCGTTTGACGGTTCCTGGGGATATCAGGTGACCGGCTACTATGCACCGACTTCCCGTTACGGAGCGCCGAAAGATTTCATGTACCTGATCAACGAACTGCACAAGGCCGGAGTCGGCGTGATTCTGGACTGGGTACCTGCGCATTTTGCAACTGATGCCCATGGCTTGGCTGAATTTGATGGACAGTGCATCTTTGAACATCCCGATCCCCGTTTGGGAGAGCATCCGAATGGGGAACGAAGATATTTAATTATGGCAAAAATGAAGTGAAGAACTTCCTGGTAGCCAATGCTCTGTTCTGGCTGAGAGAGTTCCATGTAGACGGTATCCGTGTAGATGCAGTAGCCTCCATGCTGTATCTGGATTATGGTAAAAAAGAAGGTGAGTGGCTGCCGAATAAATTCGGTGGCAACAAGAATCTGGAGGCCATTGAGTTCTTCCACCATCTGAATTCTGTCATCCGTGGAACGTATCCCGGATTTGTGACAATTGCCGAGGAATCCACGGCGTGGCCGAATGTGACCAGCGATATCGGAGGCGAGGGATTAGGCTTCTCCTTTAAATGGAATATGGGCTGGATGCATGATTTCTGTGAATACATGAAGCTGGATCCTCTGTATCGTAAGGGCAATCATTACGCTATGACCTTTGCCATGAGCTACAATGACAGTGAGAACTACATTCTGCCCTTGTCTCATGACGAAGTGGTACATCTGAAGTGTTCCATGGTAAATAAGATGCCAGGTTATACTGCGGATAAATACGCAAATCTGCGTGTGGGCTATACCTACATGTTCGGACATTCCGGCAAAAAGCTGCTGTTCATGGGACAGGATTTCGGACAGGAGCGTGAGTGGAGTGAAGAGCGTGAGCTTGACTGGTATCTGTTAGGTGAGAAGCTGAATCAGGGCGTACATACCTATGTAAAGGAACTGTTGGAACTGTACCGCAAGTATCCTGCAATGTATGAGATCGACAATACCTGGGACGGTTTCGAGTGGATGAATGCGGATGATGCAGAACACAGCACCTATTGTTTCGTGAGAAAAGGTTCCAGCGGCAAAAACAATCTGCTGTTTGTATTGAATATGACTCCGATGAAATGGGAGAATTATATCGTACCCGTGCCGAAAAAGAAGAAATATAAGCTGCTGCTCAACAGCGATGAGGAGCGTTTCGGCGGCTGGGGCAATGAGATTCCCGCAGAGATCATGGCAGAGAAAAAGCCTTACCATTACAAGGATTATTCTATCAGCTTTGATCTGCCCCCTTACGGAGCTGCGGTATTTCTGTTCTAAGTCCGGTTAAGAAATCATAAAAAACGACCGAAATAAAAGATGAGTGTGACCAAAAGGTGCACTCATCTTTTTTCTTAACTATTCAGAGACATGTAAATATCACTAAGGCCTCTTTGAATGCTTGTATTCGTAAGAGGATTTAGTGATATTTATAGGGCGATATAGCCTCAATGGGCAAAAGGAAAGTTCTGAAAGAGCGATTTTGCGAATGAGTCTCTGAATAGTTATTTCAAGAGTTATTACCAGGAAGGACGACAAGCGTGAAGATAACATTTCAGAATCAGACGGTAACTGATACAGAAAATAGAACAGAAAGTATCCAGACGGAGAAAAATACCTGGGGCAGAGATAAAATACAGCGCAATAAAAAAAGTGTGAATGCAAATACTTTTGGAGCCGTATACGAGAGTGGGCAGATCCCAATGCCTGTGGGAAATGAAGAGAATAATAAGGGAAAATCCCTGATTGAACTGCAGCAGGATGCCGGGAACACCAATGTGGCATTACAGCAGGATTACATGACACTACTGTCACATACTATGTCACAGGAGGACTATGCGAAGGCTTGTGAGGACGGATTTGACCCTAGAGAACTGGATCAGGATACCGCAGTCACCATCGTGGATAGGATCAAGGCAGAACTGGTGCGTTCCGGACAGAACATTGCCGGATACACGGACGACATAGATCTGGACACCCTGGCGGCAGCTGTGGGCAGCGATACACTGGCACAAAGTATTGAAGAACAGTTCCGGGCAACGGATATACCTCTGACTCCTGAAAATGTAGATGAATTAAAAACCGCCTGGGAGTTGGCATCTTCTCTGCAGCAGCCCCAGGAAGGCGAGGTCGGGTATCTTGTAGATAATGGATTGGAGCCGGAGATCTGGAACTTGTATGTGGCAGAGAACAGCGGTGCCAAAGTACAGCAGAATACCGTACCGCAGGAATTGCAGGACCAGATGGATAAGGTGATCACGGATGCCGGCCTGCCGGTCAATGATGAGAACCGCCAGAAAGCGCAGTGGCTGGTGGGAGCAGGTTTGCCGCTGACAACGGATACCTTGCAGCAGCTGGCAGAACTGGATACGATTGACTATCCCGTCAGTGAGGATGCTTTTGCACAGGCAGCGGCATCGGCACTCGCGGAGGGGAAATCCCCTGTTCATGCGAATCTGGCACGGCAGGAAAATATATACGAGAAAGCCACAGAAATGGTACAGGACTGGTTCTCGGATGCAAAATGGGATGTCACGGCGGAGAATCTGGCGGCCAGAAAACAACTGGAAGAGATCCGGCTGCGCATGACAGCGGAAGTGAATGTGAAACTCTTACAGAGTGATTTTTCCATTGATACGGCCCCTATGGAGCAGCTGATCGAAGCACTGCGTAGAGCGGAGGCAGAAGTTGCGGATAAGTATTTCCCCAACGATGCGGATGCCGTGGCAAAATATGAGACCTATACACAGACCGTACAGGTGACAAACGAACTGCCGGGACTGCCGGTCAGCGTGTTGGGACCCTATAGCCTGAAACAGAAAGTTTCGCAGGAGACTGTGGCAGAATTTCACAGCGAAGGTAAGGCGTTGCAGACGGCCTATACAGAAGCAAATGAACGTTATGAGACACTGATGACAGCCCCCAGAAGAGATCTGGGGGACAGCATCCGCAAGGCATTTTCCAATGTAGATGACATTCTGACAGATATGTCATTGGATAAAACACTGGAGAACCAGCGGGCGGTCCGCATCCTCGCGTATAACCGGATGGAGATTACTGCAGAAAATATCGAAAGAGTCAAAGAAGCAGACAAACAGGTCACTGCAGTGATTGAGAAACTGACACCGAAGAATGTATTGCAGATGATCCGGGACGGCGTAAATCCGTTGGAGAAGACTTTTGGGGAACTGGAGTCCTATTTTGCCGAAAATCCTCAGAGTTATGAGGAAGAGGCGGAGGACTACAGCCGTTTCCTGTATCAGCTGGAACAAAAGAAAGATATCACGGAGAATGAGCGGAAAGCTTATATCGGTATCTATCGTATGGTACACCAGATTGAGAGAGAAGATGGTGCCGCAGTAGGTGCGGTGGTAAATACCGGCGCAGAATTGCAATTTTCCACACTCCTGGCAGCTTCCAGAAGCAGAAGAACCTCCCATATGGACTGGAAAGTGTCGGATGATACCGGACTGACACAGGAAGTACGTTTATCGGAGAACAATATTTCAGAGCAGATTTCTGTAGGGATGGCAAAAGAAATATTGACAGATGTGTCACAAGACACTGAGAGCAGAGACGCATATTATCAGGAATGTCTGCAGCAGATGCGGGAAGCGGTAGAGACCGAACCGAGAGCAGCACAAATGTTGGAAAGGGGAGAGGTAAATACCAGTACTTCTAACCTGCTGGCAGCTCAGGCTCTGCTGGAGGATCCTGCGGAACTGTTCAGCGACCTGCAACGCTATCGTAAGAAATACAACAAAGAGAAAGAAATACCTGTGGCGGCAACCGGAGGGGAGCCTGCCGGAACAGAAGCCTCCGGATTGTGGGAACAGCTGGATCAGCCGAATTTTGCAGATGATTACCGGACCATGCTTCAGGATGCTTTACAGGAGACAGAGACGATCAGTCTGGAACAGGCAGAGAGCCATCTGGATGTGAAACAGTTACAACTGGTACACAAACAGCTGCGCCTTGCAGGAAATCTTCAGAACAGGCAGGAGTATTTCCTGCCGATGTATCTGGGAGACCAGCTGGCAGGAGTGCATCTTACCCTACAGCAGGGAGCCGGAGAGACCTCGGCTGTGGATATCCGGGTAGATGCGGGAGACGAACAGTTGGAAGCGCATTTACAGGTCAACGGAGAACACATCGAAGGTTATCTCGTAGGAAATACCCCGGAAGAGGTTACGAAACTGGAAAAGACCTCCGATATATTCCTTGAATGGATTCAGACAGATACCTCTGCAGACTGGAAAGCGGAAAAGCTTTCTGTTGTCAGCTCCCGGGATATGACAAGGATGGCTGCCGGTGAGACGCAAAATGCAGAAACAATAGAGAGCCGGGCAGATGCGGCGCAACTGTACCGTCTGGCAAAAGGATTCCTGCAGGCTGTCGCAGACAGCAGCGGAAAGTAAGGAGTAACACATGAGAATCAATTACAACGTATCGGCAATGTTATCCAACAATGCCTTATCTACCAATGATGACCTGCTGTCCAAATCATTAGAGAGACTTTCTTCCGGATTAAAGATCAATCATGCAAAGGATAATCCGGCAGGACTGGCAATGTCCAAACGTATGAATGCCCAGATCGAGGGCCTGTCCGTGGCAAACCAGAACGCCAGCGACGGCGTATCCATTATCGAGATTGCAGATGGCGCCATGACCGAGATCAGTGAGATGCTGCAGCGAATCAATGAGCTCTCCGTCAAGGCTGCCAACGGTATAATGACGGATGATGACCGAGCTACCGTACAGGATGAAGTAAAGCAACTGAAAGAGGAAATCACCAGAATTTCTGACGTAACAGAGTTCAACGGACAGAAACTGCTGAATGGGGAGTACGATCTGAAGGGATATACCAACAAGCAGGAAGTTAAGGTGAACTACTATTCTACCGACGTGCCGGTAAAAGAATATACCATAAAGTCTATACCGCTGACAAAGGATGCGGACGGCAATATTGTGCTGGACGGAGATGTGACGTTCGGAGATGGTTTCCCGGATGCGAAGACACTGAAGACTGAACTGAAGGATGATCTTTTGACCATCACCGGAGAAAACGGATTTGAGATGCGCCTTGATGTGAGCGGAACTTTGAATGGAGCACAGACAGGAACAACGGTTCAGGATCTGAAGATCAATGCCACAGGTATCGGCGCTATGCGCTTACAGATCGGAGCTAATGAACATCAGGTGCTGGAAGTAAATATTCCTGCGGTTTCTTTACAGAATATGGGAATCGAGAATGTTGATGTCAGTACTGCAGAAGGTGCGGACGATGCCATTGATCGCGTAGACGGCGCCATCAAATATGTATCTTCCGTTCGAGGCAGACTGGGTGCATTCCAGAACCGTCTGGAATCTACGATCAACAGTCTGGATATTACCAGCGAAAATATGACTTCCGCATATTCCCGTATCATGGATGTAGATATGGCGGAAGAAATGACTTCTTATACGACTTATCAGATCTTGGCACAGGCAGGAACCTCCATGCTGGCACAGGCCAACGAGAGACCGTCTCAGGTACTGCAGTTGTTACAGTAGGAAAGTTCTGAATAAGAGGACATGGCAGAATGACAAAAGAATGCAAACAACAATTTACACTTCGGATCACACAGGCGAATTCCACGCAGTTGATCGTGATCCTGTATGAAATGACCTTACAATATCTGGCAGACGGAGAGCAGGCAGCAGATGATGCCGGACTGGCGGAAGCTGTTCATAGAGCCAGGGGATGTATCAAAGAGCTCCTGAACTCTCTGCACAGAGAATACAGCCCGGCAGGAGAGCTTTCCAGACTGTACCTGTTCTGCCTTCGCAGACTTGCTGTATGTGAAGTCCGCAGAGACCGCACAATATTGGAAGAGATTCGCAAAGTGATCGCACCTCTCTGCGATGCGTACAGGCAGATCCAGGATCAGGATACTTCCGGCCCGGTGATGAATAATTCTCAGACAGTATATGCCGGACTGACTTACGGCAGGAACCAGTTAACCGAAAACATGGCTGACCAGGGCACGAATCGGGGAATGTTGGTATAGATTTTTTTCCTGATCCGCCGGCTGCAGAGCGGCCAGCTCTGTGAGATGCTGATACCTTTTTTGTAACGCATTGATTTCATAGATATAACTGTCGATCAGATCACTTTCGATTGCATTATCGAAACCCGCATAGGCGATTTCCAACGCCTGGCGGGTTTTTCTTATGGATTCTTTCAGATCTATGGGAGAGAAATCCTCTTCAATGATTTCCGGGGAGGCATCTGCCTGACTAAAAAAGATTTTCATAACATTAACCGTCCTTTCTGCTAACAGTATAGGAACAAAAAAGGAAAAATATACCTGACATGGAGGAAAACGGAAGACATTTTTACACGGAAAGAGGAATAGATTAGGATAAAGAATTGTCGGGAATGCGAGAACAACAGTGGAACATCCGGAAAATTTATTATGGCTGATAGCAGTGGCGGCATTATTGCTGCTCATAAGCTTTTTGGGGAAAAAGGCAGAGTGGCTCCTCAATTTTGCATTGCGGGGCATTATGGGAACCATTGCCATTTATTTTATTAATATGGGTGTGACTTTCCTTGGATTTACTTCAGTGGTTGGAATCAATGCAGTAAGTATTTTGACAACGGGAATCCTTGGAATTCCGGGCATTGTGATGCTGTACGGGCTAAGTATTTATGAAATATTATAAAAAGGTGTTTTGACATACGGAAAGCGTGTAAAATAGCGTATTTCAGGATGACTGAAAATATGAAAAACAATTCTGTTTGTTAAAATGTACTAAAGTTTATCTTTTTACGAAAAAGGTATTGCCAGACGGAAAGTGAGCATTTATAATTCATCTTACAACCAATCGCGATGGTTGTTCAGAGCATCTTATAAGATCTTTTAGAATTTCTATTTTGGGATAGATTCATCCCGCATTACCAGAAGACTGATTTTGAATAGTTGGGAGGAAGGTGACGACAGGACTATACGCAGGAAAATAATGTGAAATCAGGAGAAGGAGATGAGATATTTGGGGTATTATGTATACTTTTGGCAATAGCTTGCTGTTTTGATTACAAAACGCACAGGATACCCAATTGGCTGATCGTATGCTGCATGTTTGCAGGCCTGGGGTATCGGTTGATCAGCGGCGGGCACAAAGGCGTTTTGGAATATCTGGCAAGTGCATTACTGACAACGATATTACTTTATTTTGTTTTTTGGATCGGAGCCATAGGAGCCGGTGATGTTAAGATGTTGGGAGTCTGTGCCGGTTTTTTTCCCTGGAATAAAGTACTTTATTTTCTGTTTTTCGCGCTCATGATTGCAGCAGTAATTGCACTTTTCAAAATGTATCTGGAACGCAATATGAAAGACCGTTTGTACTATTTGGGAGAGTACTTATGGGACGTATTCCGGTGTGGAAGATGGAAACTTTATTTTGCCGGAGAACGGGAAGGTGCCGGAGCAGGGATTTGCATGGCGGGACCGGTGTTCTGCAGTGCATTGATGTATATGGGAGGAATGTATTGATGGAACAAAAGGAACCGGTTCTGGTTCTGTATGACCGGGAGGAAGAATACGCGCGGCTTTTTTCAGAATACCTGAAGAGGCAAAAGGAATTGCCCTGGCAGATCCATACTTATACCAGAGCGGAAGAATTGTTGGCGGGAGAGAAAAGCGGGGAGGTAACAATGCTGGTGGTGGCGGAATCCTCCTGTGAGGAGGCATTGAACACATTACAGCCGACATGTCAGGCAATTTTAAATGAGAGCGGAACTCTCCGCTTTCATCAGTTTCCCAATATTAACAAATATCAGGAAGCGGGACAGGTGTGGAAGGAACTGTTGGCGTTGTATGTAGAGACGACGGGGATACGGATGCCGCTGTTATGTGCGGAATATAAGACCCGTTTTATCGGAATGTACTCTCCGGTTCACAGATGCCTTCAAAGTACGTTCGCATTGACTTTCGCACAGCTGATGGCAGAAAAACATCCCACGCTGTATCTGAATTTCGAACATTATGTGGGGATCATAGAATTGCTTCCGGAGAGACAGAACCGGGATCTGGCAGATCTGCTCTATTTTTTAGCAGGAGATGAAGGAAAATTTCCTCTTCGCATGCAGACGGTCATTCAGAGAAAAGGCAATCTGGATTATATTCCACCCATGCGGAACGGACAGAACCTGTTGGGGATCACCTGGGAAGAATGGAGAAGTCTGTTCCAGAGGATCGAGGAGCTGGGGAAATACGAATATGTCATTCTGGATCTGAGTGAAAGCATACAGGGGCTGTTGGATGTTCTGCAGATGTGTATCAAAGTATTTACGCTGACCAGAGAGGACAAGATGTCACAGTGTAAACTGGATCAATATGAACAGCTATTGTCACTATGCGAGAAAGAGGAAGTAAAGGGGAAGACCAGAAAGCTGAATTTGCCATACTTTCAGCGACTTCCCGTGGAAATGGAACAGTATACCAGAGGGGAACTGGCAGATTATGTGAGAAAAGAAATAGAGACATTGGAAGAGTAGAATAGGAGAAGGACAAATGGATTATTTAGAGCAGAGAAGAAAACTTCGTCAGATGGTACAGGAAAGACTGGATTATGGAAGAGATTATACGGATGAAGAAGTGGAGGATACGATCGATGAAGTACTGATGGAGCAGGAAAGTCTGGAGTTATGCCCGGTAGAATTGCGGAGACGTCTGCGTAAGGAATTGTTTGATTCCCTGAGAAGACTGGATATTCTGCAGATTTTTGTGGATGACAGCTCTGTTACGGAGATTATGATCAACGGCATGGATCACATTTTTGTAGAACAGGATGGACAACTGCGGGAACTGGATCGAGCCTTTGATTCCGTGGAAAAATTACAGGATGTCATTCAGCAGATTGTGGCGGGGTGTAATCGCGTGGTCAATGAAGCGTCACCCATCGTAGATGCCCGGTTGAATAATGGTTCCAGAGTAAATATTGTCATGAATCCCATTGCTCTGAATGGTCCGATCGTCACGATCCGGAGATTCCCGGACAAGCCTGTCACCATGCAGAAGCTGATCGGTCTGGAAACCATTTCGCTGGAGGCAGCCCAGTTCCTGGAGACACTGGTGAAGGCGGGCTACAACATTTTTGTCAGTGGAGGAACGGGAAGCGGTAAGACAACATTCCTAAATGTTCTGTCCGGCTATATTTCGGCGGAAGAGCGGGTGATCACCATAGAAGACAGTGCGGAACTACAGCTGCAGGGTCTTCCGAATCTGGTTCGTTTAGAGACTCGTAACGGCAATACCGAAGGATGCAGAGAAATCGGAATCCGGGAACTGATCCGTTCGTCTCTGCGGATGCGGCCCGACAGGATCATTGTAGGAGAGGTCCGGGGACCGGAGGCTATCGATATGCTGCAATGCATGAACACCGGCCATGATGGGAGTATGTCCACCGGGCATGCCAACAGTGCCACGGATATGCTGGCAAGACTGGAAAATATGGTCCTGATGGGAATGGATCTTCCGCTGACGGCTATTCGCAACCAGATCGCCTCGGGAGTGGATGTTATTGTACATCTGGGGCGGATCCGTGATAAGAGTAGACGTGTCCTGGAGATCACGGAGGTAGTAGGTTGTGAGAATGGAGAAATACGCCTGAATCCTTTGTATCAGTTTGAAGAGCTGGGGGAAAACAGTGAAGGAAAAGTGGTCGGCAGGCTGCGGAGAAAAGGAGAATTACTTCATGAAGGAAAGCTTAAGGCAGCAGGATTATCATAAGGTTTTTCAGAAGCGGGGAGATTGCATACGGCTGCTGGCACAGACATCAGGGGTAGTTATATTTTTTGCCTGGTTTTTCTATCGCTCTATCTGGGCGGTTCCGCTATTGTTCCCTCTGGGGATTCTCTATTTTCGCAGGTGCGTCAACAGACAGTGTCGGAAGAACAGACAGGAACTGACCATGCAATTCAAGGAATGCATCTTGTCTGTGGCAAATTCTCTGAGAAGCGGATATGCGTTGGAAAATGCTTTTCTGGAAAGCCGGGAGGATATACGAATGTTGTATGGTGAACATTCCGCCATGTACCGGGAACTGGAACTGATCGTTAACAATGTCCCTCATGATATTTTTCGTGGGAATTCTTCTGATATTGTTTGTTGTACTTGGAAAAAGTGAAGGAAATTCTATAAAAACGGTTGGATGAAGAGGGCAGATTCGGAAGCGGAAGCAAGGACTATATTATTATCGGAAAAGTAGAGGATGGTAGTCAATATTCCTTTGCGCTTACAGTACAACCCAGAAAATACCGTCAGGAGGAATTGCAAAAATTGTTTGATGCTTTCCGGGAGGAGCTGCCGGGCCTGATCTGCGGAGGCAATGAATCATTGGACTGTGTCAGGGAAGATCTGCAATTGCAGGAGGAATATGATGATTACCCTTTTACGGTTACATGGAAGAGCGACTGCATGGATGTTATCAGTCCGGAGGGGAAAGTATATCCTCAGGAGCAGGACAGCACGGTGCGTTTGAAAGCGGAACTTGCTTACGACGAATACCAATGGGAGACAGAAACGTCGGTTACCGTAAAAATCAGAATGATGTAATCGACAAAAGTGAAAAAGCTGTTCTGGAAAAAATGCTGGAAAATGCACAGACATCAGATCCGGAGCAGGAAGCTTTTATGCTGCCTGAGTCAATTGACGGTAAAAAGGTATCGTGGAGACAGAGAAATCTGACGGAGCTTCAATTACTGTTGGGAACGCTAGTGACGATTGTGGCAGTCTTCTTTTTTAAAGATCGGGATATTCATGAGCTTGTAGAGAAAAAGAAGCAGGAAGAAAAAAGGAAGTACCGGAAATACTGCAAAAAATAACATTATATCTGGAAGCTGGACTGACGGTACGGGCTGCAGTGAATAAGATAGCGGAAGATTATGAACAGAAACGGAAAAAAAGGAGCAAAGGAACAGGCAGCATACGAAGAATTATTGATTGCAGTCCGTGAGATCCGTATGGGTGTGTCGGAGGGCGCGGCATATGAAAAATTTGGAAAAAGGACAGGAGTTCGGGAATATATCCGATTGAGTACTTTCCTTACGCAAAATGTAAAAAGGGAAGCACCATGCTTTTACAGCAATTGCACGAAGAGGCAAAAGAGGCAGAAGAAATGAGAATGCGTAATGCCAGAAAATTATGTGAGGAGGCATCTACAAAATTACTGTTACCAATGATAATGCTACTCTTGGTGGTTATGATTTTAATTATGTTTCCCGCGTTTTCCAATGTGGGAGTTTAGAAAAGGAGAAAAATATGAATCATTTAAAAACGTTTCGACAATTTATAAAAGAAGAGGATGGAATGGGAACTGTAGAGGTGATTCTGATCATCGTGGAAAAATAGGCACCATAAGATATACTGTGTTTTATGAGGAAAATTATAGAACTGTGTAGAAAATGAGAATGGACTGGCGGTTTCAGATGAAACCATCAGTCTAATTTTATAAAAATATATAACACTATTTTTGGGAACGTAAGATTTCCTTGAGATTTTCAGCCATTTTAAGATGGCTTTTGATTCGCTTACGGAACAATCTGCTAATAGGCGGCTTAATTCTGCCGAGGAATATTCCATAGTCTGCGGAATATCCGCCATGATAAGCCAGTCAGCTGATATCTGCAACACTTCCACAATCCGTGTGAATATATCAAGGGAAAGATTGGTTTTTCCATTTTCAATGTCGCTTAGATATGGAGTGGATACATTGATAAGTTCAGCAAATTGCATCTGGCTTAAATGTTTTCCCTGGCGAGCCGATTTTATACGTTTACCTATTTCATCACGATTATACATAAATACCTCTTTGTAATAGTCTATGATTTATGGTATCGTGTATAGAATAAGAATAAAATAAACCATAGAATATGTATTATCCTATAGACGATATTTTGGAGAAAATTTTTAAGGGAGGTAGCTTAATGTTAGTTAACAGAGAGACATTTCAAAAATATTAGGGAGAAAATATTCCGAAATTTATCTTTGAGTGCCTTTTAATTAGACTATGTTGTAAAAGCATGGTGGCTTGGAGATGGGTGCAACGATATTGGAGTTGGTAAAAAAGACCGGAGTATAGATTTAAAAAATAACAGAATTGGAGGAAACGCAGATGAAGACGAAAGAAGAAGCACTCTGCACAATGAAAGGAATTGAAGCACTTTTAATAGCACTTTCCCAATATACGGAAAAGATGGAGTGTGATCCAGATGCACTCTTTGTATTATCGAAATCTCTGACAGAATGCAGGGAATATTTTGAAGAAAATTAGTTATGTAAGAGAGTCCCTATTTTCATAAGATGGGACACGCAAGGTATGGAAGAAGTAAAAGAATAGGTAATTAAGGAGCAAAGAGAAGGATTCTTTGCAAGCAGTATTGAATTTATTAAGAGAATAATTGGAAAAGAGGATCATACATGGAGAAAAAGTATTCAAAAAGGAACATGACAAGTGCCAGAGGGTTGCTTATGCATTTAGCGAATTGTATGAAATGTATGGTGATATGTGCGTGGTGGATGCAGGAAAATTTGGATTTGCGTTTTTGAAGTGGTATGGGGGAGAGTCCTTTGATGGAAATAGTGTTTATCAGGACAGTAAGGAATTGTTTGATGATCTGTGGCAGATGTGGTTAGATTATAAAATTCTTGATTCTGTAGCAGGGACAGAGAGAGAAGATATTGATTATAAGAAATTATATGAAGAACTCAGCGCTGAGACCCAAAAGAGTATGAAGAAAAAAGACAGCAGTTTTTAAGGCTTTCCGGGTTATGTGATTAAAGGAAGTAAGCAAAGGATATATTTCAAAGGTTTAAAGGGAGAAAACCTGTCTTGCCATAAAAATACAAAGAATGCCACAGATAAGATGTTTGTATCTTTGTTTTGGGAGCTATTCTGTGATATAACTAATGTAGACTCCGGCAAAAGAATTTTCTTTACCATTTATTCCCTTGGATATAGAGAAGGACTAGAGACTGGGGAATACAGAACATGGGTAGTAGTGAGAAATGCTGAAACTATGGAGAAAATGAACGTGTGAGGGGGAACGAGGATGCAGGTTATTGTGTGTGTGGATGATGGCATGGGAATGTTATTCAACCACCGAAGACAGAGTAGAGACAGGGTACTGATACAAAGGATACTGGAAATCACAAAAGGAAAGCAGATTTTATGAATACCTACTCTGCAGAATTGTTTGAAGGAAATGAAAATATCTGTATAGATGATGATTTCCTTAAAAATGCAGGGGATGGCGATATCTGCTTTGTGGAGAATGAGGCACTTTCGGGTACATGGAAAAGATTGAGAAAATCATTGTTTATAAGTGGAACAGAAGGTATCCGGCAGATCTATATTTGGATATTCCGCTTGCCGAAAACGAATGGCAGCTGGTAGAAAGTTATGATTTTAAAGGATACAGCCATGAAAAAATTACGGAGGAGGTCTACGAAAGATGAATAAGGTTCTAAGCGTAGCAAAAACAATACTGGCATGGGTATTCGTGGTATTCTGTCTGCTTATGGCGATTGGATGCGGATCTGTTTCGGGAGCATTCTTTTATACTAACGGCAGTTCTTTCCGTACCACTTAAGATTGTAAGAAATCTGTGGGATAAGGTACTGGGAATCAAAGAAATACCGGATTTGCCAGAGGATACCCCGGCAAAGTGGTATGAGGCGAAGAAGAAAAAAGAGCAGAAGGCACATAAGAATGCGGTAGAAGATCAGAAAAAGAAGACTGTTTAAGTCCCTTATTATTGCAATGGCATTCATCATTTCATTTGCAGTAGCCATGGGAAATTCAGAGACTATAAATACCGCAGATTCTGTAAAAGAAAGTACCGAAGTAGCATCTATAGAGGCTACCGAAGCCGTACAGGAAACCGTAGCTCCTACAGCGACACCTAAACCCACAGAAACACCAAAGCCCACGGCGACTCCGACAGCGATTCCTACGGCAACACCAGAGCCTACAAAGACACCGGAGCCTACGCCTACCGTTGTGGCAAAGGTATCCGAAGAATTCAGTCTTTCCAATGTGGCAGCATATTCCGGGAAACCTTATGTAGAAATCAATCAGAATGTGCCGTACTTTGCAGACAGCGAGTTATCAACAACATCGTATGAATATTATTCGGATCTGGATTCTTTGGGAAGATGCGGTGTATGTATTGCCAGTGTCGGACAGGACATTATGCCTACGGAAAAGCGTGGGGATATTGGTTCCGTGAAGCCTACCGGATGGCATACCGTAAAATATGCAGGTGTAGTAGACGGAAATTATCTGTATAACCGATGCCACCTGATCGGCTATCAGCTGACCGGAGAAAATGCAAATACCAAGAATTTAATTACCGGTACCAGATATCTGAATGTAGAAGGTATGCTTCCTTTTGAAAATATGGTTGCCGATTATGTAAAAGAAACCGGAAACCACGTAATGTACCGTGTGACTCGGTATTTGATGGCAATAACCTTTTGGCAAGTGGTGTCCTTATGGAAGCAAAATCTGTGGAAGATAACGGAGCCGGAATACTTTTCAATGTATTCTGTTATAATGTGCAGCCGGGAGTAACCATAGATTATGCAACGGGTGATAGTTCCTTAGAGGAAAAGTGGCAGTAAAGGAACAGAGCACACCGAAGCCGGAAGCGACGCAGGCACCGGTCGTTGCAACCCCTGAACCACAGCCACAACAGCAGGCACCTTCCGCAACAGGATCCTATGCCGTAAATGGAAAGAATGGCAAGATCCATATCGTTGGAGCCTGTCCAGCTACCGGAAATGGTGACAGTGCCATGACAGACCCGGTATATTTCAATACTTATGAAGAGGCAGAAAGCTATTCCATTTCCATAGCACCCAACCAGAGCAAGCGTAAGTGTGGTAACTGCTATCGATAGGAAAATGAGAAAAGAGTGGTAAATCAATGAGATTTGAAGAGGCAAGTTATCAGGCAATGCTCTGTGCAGATAAGAATGGATATACCGGCCGGGAAATAAAAATCTACGAACTGGATGATGAGTGGATTTATCTGATTTTTCCGTCTGAGGAAATTACGAAAGAGTGCCCCAGGATATCCATAAACAGAGAGAGTGGAGAAATCACACATGGTATTATAAATACTCGAAGCTTGACAGACTTGATGGATTTCTTAAAGGAAAGATGCGAAGGTTTATGTAGGATGGGAGAAGCAAAAGAAATCACAAAGATCATTATAAAAGGTTCTTCCGGGTACTGCGCTTATAGTGAAGCATATAAGGACAGGCTTACTATCGAAAAGGAAAAATCAGCTATGAATATCTTCCAGAAGAGGAGACCAAGATAAACCCTGTCCGCAAATGGAACTATACAACCAACAGTCCCTTGTATCAGACACTGTATGAGAGGATAATCAAGATGCTGCCGGAGTATCTTTGCAAGGATCCTATGGAACTGGTTATGGACATCGGTGGTATAGAGATTACGGTTATCTATTCCGATAAAACACGTTATAAACAGGAATACATGGTAACCGGTGATTTTTTTAGAGACCTATTTGTAGAAATCAGGCATATGATTCCTGAGACAGAATATATGCCTGCAGTGTTACTATTGGCAGAAGATTTTCATGAGGAACAGGAGGAATAGGAGATGGCAATCAATTTTAATCAGAACAGTACATTTAATTTAAAGCCGATCAATAAGGAGTCGGTAAGAGGTGAAGTCATGGGACTTTTTGGTGAATGGAGAGGAAATCGCCTATGCATTCCAGACGGTAAGAGATCAGCTGATATTCACCAACAAGAGAATTATCGCAGTCGATGTTCAGGGAATCACGGGAAAGCGAAAGTCTTTTACGACTCTGCCATATTCCAAAATCCAGTATTTTTCAATTCAGACACCGGGATTTATGGAAGCATTCCCTGATTCAGAACTGTTCTTATGTTTTCCAGTGGCTTTACGGCAACCTTTGAATTTAAGGAAAAAGTGGATGTAGGAATACTGGGACGGCTGATATCGCAGTATATTTTGTAATCATTAGAGTAATCGGAGGATAAACTGGATTCATACCGGGCAGGTGTACCTATGCGAAAGATAACGATTGAATGGTCGTATCCCATGGAAATTGAGAGCATTCTTTATGATAAAAGAATGTCTGATATCGGGATATATTATATTACAAGAAGATTTGGAAACCACATATCTGATCGTATATCGGAAAGACTGTATATAGCTTTGGGAGCAGACTGGAGAGTCATTACTGGTACTGGCTTGATAAATACAGGGGAAAGAAGTATGTGAGACTTGGAACCATAGTAAAAGCCTAAAAATATCAGTGAAGATGATTTAAAACAGCTGATTGGCGATGCAGAAGCAACTCTGATTTATTGCCTTGGGGATCAGCTTCTTCAAAACAAAATGTGTACCATATCGTGTAATCCATCGCAGCTCCTTATGATAACGAACATTGGAAGAAGAGGAAACATTCCAGAACAGGTTTTTATCTCGGATGAAGACTGGATTGTGTAGGGAGATATATGAAAGAACGGGATATAAGAGCAGTAGAGAGCATGGTAAGATGTGGAATAGACCTTGAGGGTTTATGTGCAGTATTTACAACATTTCCAAAGGAAGAAGTAATTGAAATCTATTATAGACTTCATGCGGAAAGTGGCAGAGAAGAAGTAGCGCAGGGAATCAAAATGAACTGTTCGTAAAACTGGAGGAAGTAAAATGTGTGGTCGTTACTATGTGGATGACGATACAGCAGAAGAAATAGAAAAGGTAATACGGCTTGTGGATGCAAAGGTAAACGGAAAGCTGCCAGTGATGGAACATATCCATAAAGGTGATGTCCGTCCGTCAGAGGTTGCGCCGGTACTGTTAAAAAGAGGAAATATCCTTACCATTTGCAATGAACGTTGGGGATTCCCGGGAAAAGAGGGAAAAACACTTGTCATAAATGCAAGAAGCGAAACTGTGAATGAAAGACCGATGTTTTCTGATAGTGTAGCACACCGGAGAATTGCCATACCTGCAGCTGGATTTTATGAGTGGAATAAGGATAAAAAGAAATATACTTTTCGAAGAAAAGATAAGAACCTTTTATGGATGGCAGGATTTTATAACCGATTTGGGGAGGAAGACCGCTTTGTGATTCTTACCACCGGAGCAAATGCATCTATGGAACCGGTACATGACAGGATGCCCTTAATTCTGGAAGAGGATGAAATAATCCCCTGGATCATGGAGGATGGGAGTTGTGGCAAGATCCTTAAGAAAGCTCCCTGCCAGCTGAACCGAAGTACAGAGTATGAACAGCTAAGCCTGTTCTAAGAAGAACATATTGAGAAGAACGTTTCATGAAGTACAGGATAGAGAAGAATTGTACATCTCAGAGAGAGTACGAGGTAAATGAGAAGGAAGAACTATTTTTTGATAGACTATATGATTCCCTGCCGGAAGGAGACAGATTGTTTATTCACCTGTATCGTATGAGTAATGGGACATTGTCCGTGTAGTATAAAACATATCCCATAGGTAAGATTAAACTGCAGGGAAGAGTATTCTCCATGCAGATTTTAAAGGGACTCAGTTCCGTGAAAAATGTAGACGGATCATTAGAGGATTTTCTGGAACATATTCCAGACTGGTGTAAGTATATCAGGCTGCATTGCAAATAATGTGAGCAAAGGAGCAGTGTAAGACGGCTCTTTTTTATCGGGAGATACGGAAATTTGTCAATAATTACATCTTGAATACCGAACGTGTGTTTGCTATAATGTACAGACAGGAGGCGAACATACGTTTGAAAACATTATATTTCATGTAGATGTGAATTCCGCATTTTTGTCCTGGGAGGCAACCTACAGGCTGCATCATAAGGGCGGTACACTGGATATACGGACGGTTCCTTCTGCTGTAGGTGGAGATATGAGTATGCGCCACGGGATCATTCTTGCGAAATCAATCCCAGCAAAGAAATACCGTATCACCACAGGGGAAACCATACTGGAAGCAAAGAGGAAATGTCCGAATCTTTTACTGGTACCACCGAATTACGGTATGTATGAGCAGTGCTCGAAGGCCTTTATGGAGATTTTAAAGAGTACTCTGACAATGTGGAACAATATAGCATTGATGAAGCTTTTGTGGATATGTCAGAAACGTGTCACCTATTCGGAAGTCCTGTAGAAACAGCAAATCAGATAAAGGACAGAGTGTATAACGAACTGGGATTTACCGTAAATATCGGGATATCATCAAACAAACTGCTTGCAAAAATGGCATCTGATTTTGAAAAGCCGGATAAGGTGCATACGCTGTACCCGGAGGAGATGGAAGAAAAGATGTGGTCTCTCCCGGTATCGGATTTGTTTTTGTGGGAAGAGCAACGACAAAGAAATTGCTTAACCTTGGGATAATGACGATAGGAGAACTGGCAAAGACGGATCCGGTATGGCTCAAAACAGTATTTAAGAAGCAGGGAGAAATCGTCTGGAACTTTGCCAATGGCATAGATTTTTCACCGGTCGTGTCTGTGGCACCGCCTAATAAGGGATATGGTAACAGCACAACGACACCTTATGATGTAGTGGATGAAGAAACAGCAAGGAAAGTGTTACTTGCTCTTTCGGAAACGGTTGGATCGAGACTAAGAAAAGATCATGTGGAGATTGAACTTGTATCAGTGGGGATCCGATATTCTGATCTGTCATATGTATCCCATCAGAAAAGACTTAAGACATCCACAGATCTTACGATGGAAATATATGATGCAGCCTGTGAATTGTTTGTAGCATTGTGGAATGGATATCCGATCAGACATTTAGGGGTGCATACAGGTAAGGTGCAGGACTGTGATTTTTCAAGGCAGCTGGTACTTTTTGATGATACTGATTATGAAAAATTGTCCAAGGTGGATGACACGATAGATGTTATCCGGAAAAGATTTGGAAATGATGCAGTAAAAAGAGCAGTTTTTGTGAATCAGCCGATAGACCATATGTCCGGTGGAATATCGAGAGAGAAGAGAAGCGTAGATTACAGTAAAATTGTCGTGGACTGATGGAGGCAGCATATGGCATTTGGAATAGGCATAAATAATGAAAACCAAGATGCCGGTATGATACAGGGGATCACAGCAGGATATTGCCTGTGAGTGCTGGTTTACACAAAAGGGAAAAATCATTCCACTAATGATAAAGGTACAGGATGAAGATGGAGAAATCCGTTGCATCAAACAGATCGAAGTCCATTCGCTGCAGGAAGCAAAGATGTATGCCGGGATCCCATCGGTAGAGTTTGACTGCACCATCGTGATTATGAAGCAAAAGATTCAGTAAAACTTTTGTATTTCCAGACAGAAAACAGATGGGCATTAAATTACAGATAAGCAAACTTACGAGTGTTTGCAATTTACAGGTGGAACGTATTATAATCCCATCTTTGACACTTTATAGAGCCAAAAACAGCCATAACCTCAGTATTTATCATGGGTGTGGCTGTTTTCGTTTTTGCATCGATATGTACTATTTTTGAAATTGTGCTATTTTTTCTGCTTCGTTTCCTTGATAATTGTCCGAAAGTTGATTACAAACAGAATAAATTACAGCAGTGAAAGTGACGATACAAATGCAGGAGGAGCAGAAAGGTTCTTCCTGCTTTTTCATGCAGCTTCAGCAGCCGGCGGGGAAAGGAGACCGTATGGCAAAGTTCTTAAACTATGAGGACCGGCTGGACATAGAAAGCGGACTAAAGGAGCACATGACTTTTACAGAGCTGGGAGAGAAACTTGGAAGAGACAGGACTACCATTACAAAGGAGATCCGGAACTATTCCATCGAACAGGATACCGGTTATGGAGGTTATCCGCACAATACCTGCAAATACAGAAAGGCGTGCAGGAGAAAAAAAGTGTGTGGAACAAATGATTGCAGGCATCCGTTGGTAGCTGTCTGCAAACAGTGTGAACTCATATGCAACCGTTACTGTGAGCACTTTGAAGAGGAAATATGTACCCACCGTTTTAAACCGCCATATGTATGCAACGGATGCAGTGAAGTGAAAAAGTGCACGCTGACCAAAACCGTGTACGATGCGTTGGAAGCCCAGAGACAGGCGACGGAAAAGATATCAGAGTCCCGGAGCGGGATCCTTGCTACGGAAGGGGAAATCGCCAGACTCAATGAGATCCTGGTGCCGCTGGTAAAGCAGGGGCAGTCTATCCATCAGATCTACCTGACACATAAGGATGAACTGATGTGCAGTGAAAAGACCCTCTACAACTACGTGGATGGATGCCTGTTTGATATCAGGAACATAGACCTGCCAAGAAAGGTAAAGTACCGTCCGAGATACTAAAAAACCGGAGCTGAAAGTAGATCGTGGATGCCGTGTGGGAAGGAATTATCATGATTATGAAGTATATATGGAACAGCATCCGGACACAGCAGTGGTGCAGATGGATTCCGTGATCGGGAGCAAGGGAGGAAAAGTCCTGTTGACGATATATTTCGTAAATGTGTCACTGATGCTGGGATTTTTGCGGGAAGCAAATACCTCAAAGTCAGTGATAGATATTTATGATGAACTGTACCACCGGCTGGGAGGGCAGGATTTCAGGAAGCTGTTTCCGGTCATCCTGACGGATAACGGAAGTGAGTTTTCCAATCCCAAGTGTATAGAGAACGGACCGGATGGAAAAGGATTTCAAAGGACGAGGATCTATTACTGCAATCCAAGTGCGCCGTATCAGAAAGCAGAGATCGAGGTGGGACATGAGTTTATACGCAGGATCCTGCCGAAAGGAAGAAGCTTTGATGAACTGACGCAGGCAGACGTAGAGCTGATGATGAACCATATCAATTCCTACCGTAGAAAGAAACTGAACGGAAAAAGTCCGTATGAAGCGTTCTGCTTTTATTATGGAGAAGACCTGGCGGAGAGGCTAGATGCCAAGAGGTTGCAGCCAAAGACATCAACCTCACCGCAAGACTTCTCAAAAAGTAACCTGAAGACAGAATAAAGCACAGACTGCCGGCTGAAATAAGAACAGCAAAAGACGTGAATTTTGGCTTACAAAATTTGTAAGCCAAAACTGACGTCCAGTTTTTGTGCAAAAAAATACTCTGCCATAAGGTGATTATATCATAAAAGCAAGGAAAAAAACGGGAAAGTCATTACAAAAGTGGAAAGTCGGGTACAAAATTTTCCGTATCACGACTTTGCCAGGAGAGATTCCTGCCATAGGAATTGATATTGCGACGACAGGCGACGGAGAACTCGATATAGAAATTTTGGAAAAAGGACAGCTGCTTACAAAAGTAAGCAGTCGTGCAGAACAGAAAAAGTGTCATTTGGAAATATCTCTACCGCAGGCGAAACGCTGGATGCCGGAACAGCCGCAGCTGTATCTGTGCAGAGTAACTTTTGAGAAGACCAGAGAGGAACGATTCGGAATCCGTGAGATCCGATGCGATGCGCAGAATGGATTCTGCATCAATGGAAAAAGAATCATTTTAAGAGGAGCCTGTATCCATCATGATAATGGATTACTGGGAGCCTGTGCGTATGATTATGCCGAATATCGTAAGATCCGGATACTGAAGGAAAATGGTTATAATGCAATCCGGTCGGCGCACAATCCATGTTCCAAGGCAATGCTGCGAGCCTGTGACGAGTTGGGAATGCTGGTACTGGATGAATATGTGGATGTATGGTACATTCACAAGACGAAATATGACTATGCCGACAGAGTAATACAGAATTATGAGACAGATCTGAAGGCAATGACTGACAAAGACTATAATCATCCCAGCGTTGTGATGTATTCTATTGGAAATGAAGTATCTGAGACTGCACAGAAAAAAGGAATCGAGCTGTGTGGAAAGATGACGCAGAAGCTTCATGAGCTGGATGGAACCAGACCGGTTACCTGTGGCATCAATATCTTTTTTAACTTTTTGAGTTCCATTGGTTTTGGTGTGTACAGTGACAAAAAGCGGAGCAGGAAACAAAAAACAGTAAACGTAAGAAAGTAGGAAGTGAATTTTTTAACAGTCTGGCAGGAATATTGGGTGCCGGTTTTATGAAGTTTGGGGCAACACTATATCCCTGCGATCTGAAGACGAGGGATGCTTTTGGAAAACTGGATATTGCCGGATATAATTATGGAATCAACCGGTATCGGCATGATTTGAAAAAATACCCCTCCCGTTTAATCCTCGGAAGCGAGACTTTTTGTTCGGATGCTGCAAAATTCTATCAGCTGGCACAGAAAAATCCGCGTATCATCGGAGACTTTGTATGGGCGGGCATGGATTATCTGGGAGAAGTCGGTGTGGGAGCATGGGAGTATGCAGATTATGCTCCCGCGGTTTGACGGTGGAAAGGGCTGGGTCAGCGCAGGTTCCGGAAGAATCGATCTGACAGGGAAACCGCTGGCAGAGATGGCATATACGCAGGTCGCTTTCGGACTGAGAGAGCTGGCAGTAGGTGTGATCCCGGTGAATCATACGAAGGATAAACATTCCCCTTCTGCATGGAAGATGTCTAACGCTTTGGAGAGCTGGTCATATGAAGGCTATGATGGAGAGACAGCGTGCGTTGAAGTAAGCACTGGTGCAGCTTACGTGGAATTCATATTAAATGACGAGATTATTAGAAAAAGGAAAGTAAAAAACAGAGAATGCTTTCAGACGAAAATCCCTTACAGGAGCGGGACATTACAGATAAAGCATATGCGGCTGACGGCAGCCTGATTGCAGAACAGCGGCTGCAGACCGCAGGACGTGAGACACAGCTTCGAATGTTCCCAGAACAGACCACAATAGACACTTCGGAACTGTGTTATATTAGAATATGTTATACAGATGAGAATGGAATTCTAAAACCGTTAATCCGAGATGAATTACGGGTGGAAGTGAGCGGAGGAATCCTGCTCGGATTTGGAAATGCCTGTCCTTATCATGAGAGGAGCTATAAAGGCGATGTGACGGATACCTATTATGGAGAAGCGCTGGCAATCATTCAGCCTCAGGAGATGGGAGAGATAACGGTTCGGGCGACCGGAAGCTACGGAACGGCAGAAACCAAAATAAAAGTTCGAGTGTAATTAGATGTACGGCAGGGAGGATAAGCGATGAAAGAACGGTGGAAGAAATTTGAACAGTCACATCCTAAACTGGCAAAATGGGTTTATCAGTTGTTTTATTTCTGGGTATTCAGTATGAGTGTTACGATATTCCAATATCTGGCATTTACCTTTTTACCTTATTTGTTTGGAAAAACACTGGCAGCCAGAGAGTTTATGTGGCCACAGATTCCCATTCACATTGGCAACATCGATTATAAGTGGAATATTTTAGGGTATGAGGTGTTAAAAGATGCTGAGGGTACCGTGCTCATAGGTGGTGGATTGGGATATTTCCTCAGCTATGAACTGGGAACATTTCTGGCACAGTGTATCAATTTTCCCTTGCAGAGGAATATTACGTTCCACAGCAAAGGAAAGATATCATGGCAGATTTTCTGGTACTTTATTGCGTGGTTATTGATATCTTTTGTATGTAATGCGGTGAACGGATTATGGATACCGCTGGCGCAGATATATTTCACACCAGCAGTCTATAATCTATTGGTTACTTTTATCACCGGCGGTGTGTCGATGGTCATTTATTTCTTTGTCTTTAAAATAATATTCCCGGAGGGCGAAAGGGAACATGGAAAATAAACAGAATATATGGTAAAATACAGGGGATGGTATCCACAAAGCTATGCAGGGTATCATGCCCTTGTTTTGCACTAATGAAAAGATATATCAGGAGAGGGTGGAAGCTATGAAAGCGGCAATTATAGATGATGAGGTCAGGGATCAGGACAGGCTTGCGGAATGTTTTAAGAGAATACGAGCAGAACTGAAAGAGCCGATGGAGGTACAGAAATTCCTGTCCGGGGAAGAGTTTCTCCGGGCGAAGGACGACTCTTTTGATCTGATTTGTCTGGATATTGACATGAAAGGGAAAAATGGAATCCAAATTGCTAAGGAAATCCGGAAAAATAATACGCAGGTATTTATTATTTTCATAACGAATATGGCACAGATGGCAATCCGTGGATACGAGGTGCAGGCATTTGATTTTATATTGAAACCGGTCAACTATTTTTCGTTTTCCATGAAAATAAAAAATCTGGCAAATCTGGTGAACAGCAGAAAGACGAAAAAAATCATTATTACTACGGAGAACGGGATGCGCAGAATTACCACGGATGAACTGCGATATGTAGAAGTTAATGGACATTATTTGTATTATCACACAGGCAATGAAGTATTAAAAAGAAAATGACAATGAAAGATGCAGAAAAGAACTGGAGCAATATTCGTTCTGCAGATGCAATAACTGCTATCTTGTAAATCTGAAATACGTTGAATGTGTGGAAAGAGATGATGTGAATGTAGGTGGGGGTGTGGCTGAAAATAAGCCGACCGAGGAAAAAAGAGTTCCAGGCACTGGCGAATTACATGGGAGGAATCAGAGAAGAATGGTAGAATATTGGAATCGGATATCTTATACGGTACAGCTTATTCTGGCGTGTCTGGTATTTATGATGCCTGCGGAAAAGAGACTTCATTTTTATTTGCGGACAGGATTGTTTTCGGCAATATTTATCGTAGGAACTTTTTGCTACAATACGATCTTTAGAATCCCGGAAATTACAGCAGTGAAAGTGACGATACAAATGCAGGAAGAGCAGAAATGTTCTTCCTGTTTTTTAACAGAACTTCAGCAGCTGGCGGGGAAAGGAGACAGTATGGCAAAGTTCTTAAATTATGAGGACCGGCTGGAGATAGAAAGCGGACTAAAGGAGCACATGACTTTCACAGAGCTTGGAGAGAAACTGGGAAGGGACAGGACTACCATCACAAAGGAGATCAGGAACTATTCCATCGAACAGGACACCGGTTATGGAAGTTACCCGCATAATACCTGCAAGTACAGAAAAGCATGTAAGAGGAAAAAAGTATGTGGGACAAATGACTGCAGGCATCCACTGGTAGCTGTCTGTAAACAGTGTGAACTCATATGCAACCGTTACTGCGAGCATTATGAAGAAGAAATATGTACCCATCGCTTTAAACCGCCATATGTATGCAACGGATGCAGTGAAGTAAAGAAGTGTACGCTGACAAAAACTGTTTACGATGCTCTGGGAGCCCAGAGGCGGGCAACGGATAAGATATCGGAATCCCGAAGCGGGATCCTTGCTACGGAAGGGGAAATCGCCAGACTCAATGAAATCCTGGTGCCGTTGGTAAAACAGGGGCAGTCTATCCATCAGATCTACCTGACACATAAGGATGAACTGATGTGCAGTGAAAAGACCCTCTACAACTACGTGGATGGATGCCTGTTTGATATCAGGAACATAGACCTGCCAAGAAAGGTAAAGTACCGTCCGAGATACTAAAAAACCGGAGCTGAAAGTAGACCGTGGATGCCGTGTGGGAAGGAATTATCATGATTATGAGGTATATATGGAACAGCATCCGGATACAGCAGTGGTGCAGATGGATTCCGTGATCGGCAGCAAGGGAGGGAAAGTCCTGCTGACGATATATTTTGTAAATGTGTCACTGATGTTGGGGTTCCTGCGGGAAGCGAACACCTCAAAGTCAGTGATAGATATTTATGATGAACTGTACCACCGGCTGGGAGGGCAGGATTTTAGGAAGCTGTTTCCGGTCATCCTGACGGATAACGGAAGTGAGTTTTCCAATCCCAGGTGTATAGAGAACGGACCGGATGGAAAAGGATTTCAAAGGACGAGGATCTATTACTGCAATCCAAGTGCGCCGTACCAGAAAGCAGAGATCGAGGTGGGACATGAATTTATACGCAGGATCCTGCCGAAAGGAAGAAGCTTTGATGAACTGACGCAGGCAGACGTAGAGCTGATGATGAACCATATCAATTCCTACCGGAGAAAGAAACTGAACGGAAAAAGTCCGTATGAAGCGTTCAGCTTTTATTATGGAGAAGACCTGGCGGAGAGGCTTAGATGCCACGAGGTTGCAGCCAAAGACATCAACCTCACCGCAAGACTTCTCAAAAAGTAACCAGAAGACAGAATAAAGCACAGACCGCCGGCTGAAATAGGAACAGCAGAAGACGTGAATTATGGCTTGCAAAATTTGTAAGCCAAAACTGACGTCCGGTTTTTGTGCAAAAAAATACTCTGCCATAAGGTGATTATATCATAAAAGCAAGGGAAAAAACGGGAAAGTCATTACAAAAGTGGAAAGTCGGGTTAATCCTCTGTATCATACCTCGGCAGCGGGATCGAGAACCTATAAAAACGGGGATTTGACAGTTGATTTCTACGAGGCACTGAGCAACGAAGGATTTCAGGTGAACGATATTCTGTACAATGCTTACAGCAGTATGGCGCCACGGACAGGAGAAGGGGGATTCCCGCCATGGGGCGATGGAATCAAGAACTATATGGGAACAGGCAACTGTGAGGCACCGAAAAGCATCTATACGGACGAAGTAATGGATTCGCTGGATGATTATAACGATGCAGCAATTGTTGTGCTCTCCAGAGAAGCAGGTGAAGGTCGTGATATGCCGGTCAGTGAAGTAGACGAGACCAGTGGAGAGACGATCAGCAGCCTGGCATTGCATCAGAATGAAAAAAGATATGCTGGAGATTGTAAAGGAGCATTTTGACAAGATCATAGTCATTATTAACACTACGTATTTTATGGAACTTGACTGGTTGGATGATTATGATGTGGATGCCTGCCTTGGATTGGTTCTCCGGGAAATACAGGTTTGACCGGTGTTGCAAAGATATTGGATGGTGAGGTAAATCCCTCAGGACGTCTGAGCGATACTTTGCAGCCAGTTCGCTGTCTTCCCCGGCAATCGTAAATGCGTGTGGAAATGCACCGACATGGTCGAATGTCAGCACAATGTACAAAGATGGTATTATCACTGATGAAAAAGACGCAGTATGTGACGGTGGAACAGGAAAATATTTATGTTGGTTATAAATATTATGAAACACGATATGCAGACTGCATTATGGGTAACGGAAACGCATCCTCGGAGGTAGGTGGTTTCCGCTCGGAAGGTGACTGGAATTATGCGGATGAGATGTGCTTCACATTTGGATGGGGGAATGTCCTATACTGATTTTGAACAGCAGATTACGGATGTGAAGTACGATGAAGATGCGGATCAGTATCTGGTTGAAGTTCAGGTACGTAATACCGGATCGGTGCCCGGAAAATGTGCAGTTCTGGTATATGCCCAGACTCCTTATGGAACCTATGAGCAGACCAACGAAGTAGAGAAGAGTGCAATCCAGTTTGTGGGTTACGAGAAGAGCGCTTTGCTTGGTCCGGATGAAACAGAGACGGTATTGGTTCCGGTAGATCGCTATCTTCTGGCAAGTTATGATCAGAATCAGGCGAAGGGATATATCTTAAGTGCTGGTGATTATTATTTTGCCGTAGGCGAAAGTGCACATGATGCTCTGAATAATATTCTCGCGGTACAAGGATATACCGGAATGTTCGATCAGGACGGCACGGAGGACAGCTCGTTGAACAGTAGTTGTGTTTATCAGTTCCGTGATGGTGTGCCTGCAAGCGGAGATCCGGACTCTGAGAGCTATGCATATAGCAAGGCAACCGGAGAGAGAGTAACGAATCGTTTTGAGGAACAGGATATCAATTACTGGTCGGAGGATACCGGAGTTACGATCACTTATCTCAGCCGTTCTGACTGGGCAGCGACTTTCCCCACCGAAGCAGTCAGTGTGCCGGTGGCTGGAGAGGAGATGCAGACAAAATTGCAGGGTGAAGTGTACCAGAAGGCAGAGGATGCACCTTCTGCAGCAGAAATGCATCAGGGAGAAGCTGATAATGGATATACCTTTGCCATGATGAAAGACGTAGACTATGACGATACAGAGACGTGGAATGCATTCCTTGATCAGATGACCGTCGAAGAAATGGCATCTTTGTTCCCGAATGTACAGGGAAGTTCGGAGGTATCTTCTATTGTGCTTCCGGAGACACATTCCAGTGACGGATGTAACGGATCCGATGTGTCATTCCCTGAATTGCTCGGGTTCGGAACGGATGAAGAGAAGAACCGAATACTTATACAGAATTCGGTGGGAATTATACCTCCGTTATTGCCGCCAGCTGGAATAAGGATCTGCAGGAGGAAAGAGGATTCCTTGCAGGGTGAAGAAGTACTGTTCCAAGGATGTAACGAAGCATGGACCGGAGGTCTGGATCTGAGACGTACTCCGTTCAGCGGTAGAAATGAGGAATACTATTCAGAGGATTCCAATGTGAATTATTATGTTGGGAAAATCGTTCTGTCCGCGGAACAGGAGCGAGGAGTTATCGCCGGACCGAAGCATTTTGCGGGAAATGATTTTGAGACGGAGAGAAATGGTATCAGCTATTTTTACCGTGAGCAGGCATTCCGAGAGGGATCTCTGAGAGGCTTTGAGGGTGCGATGCGTGATGATCTCGGTGGTGTGCTGGGAGCCATGGGAATCTATGGCAGACAGGGACTGACCTATTCTCCTGCGTGTGAAGCCTTGAACTATGGTGTCGTGAGAAGAGAATGGGGATTCAAGGGGCACCTGATTACAGATGCAGCAGTGACGGATTATGCGTCTCATTTTGTGGATCAGCTGATGGGCTATTCCGATCTGATCTGTTTCGATTTTGATAAAGTATCGGGACCGGCTCTGGTAGATTACATTAACGCATCTGACGATGGTAATGCTCTGCTGAGATTGCGCGATATGGCGAAAAACACGATCTATGTATTCAGCCATTCAGCAGCAATTAACGGACTGTCATCGGATACCCGTATCGTATCCATCACTCCCTGGTGGAGTATTGCATTGAAGGTGTTGATCGTTGTGTTTGCAATTACTACGGCAGGACTTGCTGTGCTGTATGTCATCAGTGAAGTGAAGAGAAAACAGGGTACCGGAAAGGAGGAGAAGCAGTGAATCTATTAAAAAATAAGACCGTGGGATTTTATATTCAGGCAATAGTCCCCGTATTTTGCCTGATCTCACTGATAACCTATCTGGTGTATGCATCTGCACTGGGAAAATACGATGTGAAGATCCTGTTGGGATTAGATTGGGCTGTGTATTAGGTGCATTGCAGCTGTTTCTGCAGATTGGAGTGTTTGAACTGCTCTCTTCCGTATTGATTTCGGTAACATTGTTTTACTTTATTACTCTTACGGAGACCATCGGAAGCTATGCTGGTTACAGCGGTGCTTGCTATTGTGGGCTGTTTCGTCAGTGGACAGAAAGAACAAGTAGGTAAATAAAAAGCATAAAGAACCACAAGTAAGTATAAAAACAGCCGGGTTTTGCACGATAATGCAAAGCCCGGCTATAATTTTGCCCTATATTATTTCTCCACCGCATGGTCGATGAGATCCATGATCGTCTTCACGGCATCCATCTGGTGGCTGCGTCCTATTGCTTCGACGTATTTCTGGCGGTTGAAGTACAGCTCATGTACCTTATCCACCAGCAGATTCGTCGTAATATCATCCTCATTCAGCACGATGGAATAACCCTGCGCTTCGAAGGAAGCGGCATTCAACAGCTGGTCTCCGCGGCTGCTGGCGGCAGGCAGAGGGGGATCAGAATGTTGGGCTTTTTCAGCGCGAGGAGTTCACAGATCGCGTTGGCCCCGGCACGGGAGATGACGACGTCTGCCATGGCGAAGATATCCTTCTCTGTCTAATAATGGTGTCAGACCGCCGGAATAGCCACTTGCATGATATAAATAGTTTACGCCGGTCTCTTTATCCACCCAGATTTCCGTAACGTTCATGGTTCCTGTGAATATATTTTTTCAAATCGTTGATCCTTTGCCATTTTGTTTTCCTCAGTAATATTTCGTTTACTGCAGTTTCATGATTTCTTTATGGTCAGTCCAGAAATCTGTTTCATATTCTAATTCAATGCTCTGAGCATCTTCCGGCACTTCATAGTAGATTCGTCCACTGGTTTTTCTGCCGGAAGAGAGGCTTGTACCAATAAAAGAATCGGAATCAAGACCATATTTTTCATCGCAGATGGAATCATCTGCATAGCACTGGAAGTCGATACTGCTAACATAGCGGTCAGTTTTTGCA
>VOFE01000247.1_pt1 | contig 38000 bp, 43 predicted proteins | sample 5384071 | NCBI WGS metagenome assembly VOFE01 (sample SAMN12384724, study PRJNA508395) | human gut metagenome | isolation source: healthy gut D | host: Homo sapiens
TATATTGGTGTTAACACACCTCCAATTGCCAGATCATATTCGATAAATAGAACCTTGCCTCCTTTTGCTCTAACAAAATTCCTAATAGAGAATCCTCCTCGTTCCGCAAATACCCCTATCAAAAATATCTCTTATGACTGAATACATTTCTGACAGCACACCTTGAGACTGTTCTCCCTCTCCTCTATGTAGCTAAGAACAGATCTTAATTCGTCAAATCGCTCCAACGCAGCTATGAAATCATCAACAGATGATGAATCCAAGGAACTCTTTAATGAATCATTGTAGAAATTATCATTTCGATACTCTTTATCATTCTCACCAGTCTTTATTATCGAAATAATAAGGGCGGCAAGCAAATCCGCGCAGCATTGGGAAAAAAAGGATTGCTACTATTACCCTTTGTACGCTCTTCAAAACAATTCCTTGCATATTTCTTGCGTATTTATAGTATAATCTTTTTCATCCCATCCATCTGCCAAAATTTCTCTAAATATATTCCAACATTTCGATTCATCTCTATATTGCTTAGAATTTCCTATAACATAATCCTCAGGTTTACGAAACCTCTTATAAAAGTCTCCCTTTGTATCGAATACAATAAGCACGTCCTCAGAGGAAAGGTTTTGTCTAATCTGCTTAAACAAATGATAAAACAACGTAGATTTACCACACCCTGTACCCCCCACTAACATCATATGCTTACTTAAGATATCCTCATCCAAAGTAAATGATGATTTTTGCCCTTTATATTTGCCCTTCAAAACAACCTTATGGTGTCCGGTTCCAGATACGGGCTGATTCTTCTCTATACAATTCCCATACAATATGGTAGATGAAACACCCATAATAAAGTCCTCTCCATCTTATCTACTCATACCCTTGCTTTTTGTTTGGCTTTGAGATCTTGTCCTTTCTCGTTGTCCTTTTGAGGGTGAATTATTGAACGCATTTTTCTTACCTGAAGATTTTGCTTGTCCCTGTGGAACGTTCACTTTTAGTGACTGCTTAAACGCATTACCCTGTCTTTTTCTGAACTAGCCATTTTTTTACCTCCATTTTTGTTGATATTCTTCACGGCACCTGTTGAAAAACCACCTGCCGTAACCACTTGTTTCCCTCCGCCTCTTCTTTCGCCATGAGCAGGATCCTGTTCCTTAAAAGAAGGCTGCTGAGCTATTTTCCCGCTAATAACATTTTGATCCTTACCTAATGCAACCCTTTTTTCCTGATTTGCTTTATTTGACGGAGGCAATGCCCCTTATCTATACGCTCCTGCGGACTATTTTCAAGAGATTTTTTGATACAAATACTCCGCTGGCAGATTCTCCTTTTGTTTGAGTGATTACATATTTTTCGTTTGCTTTTTGCATGTCTTGCCGTAACATTACCGCCCTTGTGATTATTCTGACCATCCCATTTTGCAAACGACTTTTTCAACTGCGTGGTATCAAACTGGCTCAATCCGCGTTTTTCATCAGCTTTTGAAGATTTTTAGAATTTATTTTCACCTGTCTCCATGTTAAGCCCTGTCCCTCATTGTTTTTTATCAATAGCTCTCCTGTTATCTGCAAGAGAATCATTCCCAACAGATTTATAGTATGCAATTTTTTGACGATTACTCAGCTTCTTAAACTCATTTTTCATTATTTTACCGCGTAATGCCATTTTGATTACTCTTCTCATTATTTTTAATCAGTTTTCTCATCAACATTATCAATATGAGTACTGATTGAGGAAGAATCAACGTGGATTTACGATTTGGGACATTATTAGTCTGGTCTTCAAGATCATCTTCCCAGTCTTCAATCCCCTTCTCCACTTCATGAGAATCATTTTCTATTTTTGACTCCGATTTATTAACTTGATTAGTCCTTCTCAAGTACTGAAATAATTCCTTTTGCTCATCTTTTGACAGATACCCAGTCGTCAAATACTTATCTATTAAAACTGATATTGCTTGATATGTATCCTCATCGTACATATCACGCACATCCTCAAATAGTACTTTTACCTGATTAACATCATGATACATTCAAATCAATGTCTCCCTTTATTTCCGAAATCCTGACTTTTATGGATTAAACACCCCCTTCATCCCATCAATATCAAGAATCAATGCAATCGACATATCATCCTTGCTTCCCTTCTCACTTAACATAGGAAGATATTCTCCTAACTGATTTGAAGCATCTACCACCTCTTGCGTGCAATACATTTCAGTTATTTTCCTATAAAAGTTAAACAATTGCGCATTATCATCGGTATTTGAAAACAGTCATCGATACCATCACTAGCTACAAATAATGCTCCCGGCACACTTTCGGAATATATATGACGAAAATTATCTATAGCGTTAGAATCGCTAATCGAAGTAGTCACATTCAGAAAGCATTTTTCATCCCATGGAATAGGCTCCGCAAAATTCCCGCTATAATCACACGTTATACATTTACCATCACCTATATGTATGCCAAACCAAAACGCATCCGTACATGCAACAGCAATTAATGTTGATCCATAAGCAGCCTCTATACGTTCACCTTTTAAGTATTTTTCTTTGTGCTTTTCATCTACCTTTAATATTTCGGAATCCAGAAAAGGATTTTTACTATAATCATCTTCAACTCGCTCGTGCCATCTAGCAATGACACTTCTTTCAAGTTGAATAAGGTGTTTATCTATAGATGCGCAAAATCATCCATGTTGCTTTTGTCAGACAAAATGGTTTCCAACAACTCTTCGATTGCTGTTATCGCGGCTTCCGTCGCAAATAATGAACCTCGACTACTCCGGAAATAACTTGCGCTTCCATGCCCATCAGCGACAACAGCTATTGCATATTTCTCTGTTTTCTTTACCAAGGTACTATCCTGGCATTCTAAATCGGATTTTATATGGGAATACCCTTGGCACTTAGATTGAAATACAATATGATTCATACACATACTCCATTGAAGGCTTAATCCCATTCATCATCATCACTGTCATTACTTACTATTGCAGGAGCCATTGCTGCCAATGCATCGTTAAAATCATCCTGTTTAGTCTGAATAGCATCAGTGCTAGAATTTCCGACACCCAAACCAACGCTACTACTCTTACTCCCTATCTCAGATGCTGTCACGGTAATAAACGTAATCATCTTCGCCAAAGCTGCAGGAGTATGTACAGTAAGCACAGACTCTATGTTTCCTGTGAAAGCTTCCAAAACGTTTATATCTGCATCATTTCCAATTGCAACAGCCGCCTTTATTGCTTTTTTTGATACCATTTATTCTCTTTTAACTTTGCCAATCCTCTTTCCCAATTATCGGTTGGTTCTCCATCGCTCAGCAAAAACAGAGCCGGAGCAAACGACCCAACCGCTTCAGCCATAAACTGCTTTCGTGAAAGCTTCTCATTCAGCTTTATGCATGCATCTCCCAAAGCAGTCAATCCACCTGCCTCAAGATAATTAAATGCGTAATTGGAGGCATCAATAGGTTTAGGGGTTAACCACTTCGCATCCGTTGAAAAATCAAGCACAGCAATCTTTATCTCAGCATCAGCATTTTCATCCGAAATCTTTGCTATCTCCGGCAAAACTTCTTCTATGGCACTATTCACTGCACCAATTTTAGCTCCCTGCATACTCCCTGACGTATCCACAATGAAAAACACAACCATTGTCCTTCTCGGTACTTCGATCTGTTCGTCCAAAAAATTAGCCATTTTAATATCCTCCATGTTATTTCTACTGTTATTGAACAACTGTTTTGGTTGAACCCATCATTATCTCCATACCTTTCTGAACAGTAAGCATATCCCCATTTTTAACATTGAGAATGGTTCCATCAGCATTATTTACAATCCAGTTTAATCCGGAAACATTCTTCAGACCAATAACAGAAGGATCTGTCTTCTTAGTCTTGATTTCAACCGTGATTGTCTTAAAATCTTCACTGAAGCATCTGTGTGACATTTATACAAATACTTACCTTTCAGCAACGGTACATTATAGCGTGATGTCTTTAATGAATAAGACACTTTTACAGGCTTGCCGCAGTTAATACATATCATTTCTCGATCATAATGAACAAACGTTTCGTTACCACAATGCTCACAAATTGCCAAGTCATCTCTCATTCTAGTAAGAAGTTCCTGCCATTCTTTTTCAATAATTCTAGAGTAGTCCCATTCATAGAGTTTTTGAAAATGCTTTTACGAACGCTTCCCGTATATATTCAGGATATATTGGCCACCTACGTATTGCATTTGTATGTACCCCCTTTACAGGACGATTTGAATCATCTGTAGGATCATACATAAAAACTGGCTCTGAACCATAAAACTTATGTTCCAGTTCTTCAGTCATACATGGAACCATAGTTCTTTTTTTCCTTCAAGCGGTCTGTTCATAAAGAGCAAAAGATACAACATAACAGCCAGAGAAAATTTATCAGTATTTACATCCGGATTCTTTTTCTTTAAAACAATTTCTGGAGCCATAAAACCGCTTTTACCAGCTATTCCTAAATTTTCTCATAGGAGCAACGTTGTCATTATCACATATCAGAACATCACCGCTTTGTGGATTGATAAAAAAGTTACCATCATTAAGATCCTGGTAACTATACCCCCTGTTATGAAGAGCCCTAAAGCCCTCCACCATATTAAGTCCAGCATTGATAAGAGCGGCAACGCTTGAAAAAACGAACCCTTGCAAGCAGAAACCTTGAAAAATCCTCATATTGCTGTGGACGCAATTCCATAAGATATCCAAAAGATTTCCCCTTGACTATATTCGCTCAGTTCTTGTGGCCAAAGAAAAGAATCTGTTGGAGCTCCTTGTTCAATATTTCTTTGCAAATTGCTGTAGAATTGCTTTGGATTTTTCATTTTCTCAATAAAGTACCATTTTAAAGCCATTTCCTTTCCTTCATAAGAAACCTTGTAAACTATGCCTTGCCCACCTTCCCCTAACTTGGCAAGAACCTTACATTCACCTCCATTTAGTATTCTTACACGATCACCCATTTTCAATTCGCTCATTTTTGTTCTCCTTATCTGAAAGTAACATGTGCCAGTTCATTTATATCGCCACTATAAACAAATGCCTCTCCATATCCTAAATTCATTATTTTTTCTGGCTTTACTATATATTCCCTTTTCCAATTATAGTTAACCTGTTTATTATAGTTAGGTGAAGCCATAAACGGTATTGAGAGTTATAGGATCCTCCTTTTGAAACCGAGTAAGATTGTTCTTGTTTGTCATGTTCACCAAATACCTGTGACCATTTCACTGCCGATGTACCAGCGTTATGCGATAAAACCACAATCTTTTTTGCTCTACCGACCAGTGTTGTAAATAGCTGTTCATCACTTCCCGAAAGAGCTACCACATCATCTCCGATAACTGTAAATCTGACCTGTCCAGATAAGCCCATAATTAGTTCTTTTAATTTATCATTTCCTACAATTGATATGGAATCCAATACCACGGCGGCACTACTCCCATATGCTATAGCTCTTTTCAATTCTTCAATTAGTACATTGACATACAATTCATTAGCAATATTCTCCTATGTTTATTACCAGCAATTCTTTGTTGCTTATATTCTTTCTCACATTAACAGGCTTTTCCCTTGATTTTGTCCGATACAAGAAAGGTTGTATCTGAGTCTGTAACGTATAGAAATAACTTTCGATTTTTACACTCTCAGATTGACCGATCATTAGTTTGGATTTTATTTCTTGTCCATCTGAATCGCTTATCTGATTTTTCCCAACAAGATCATTAATCTTATCAAACAACGTTGTATGTGGACATGTTGCTAAGAGATTAAAATATGGTTTCTTTTTACTCTTCTTCAACAGTTCAACAACGCCTTCAATGTAATACTTGGCATTATGCTTAATATCAAAGCTCTTGGGTGCAGCCCCCATCACCAATTCACTAATAGCGCCACCGTCAAGATCGTAAAACGGATCATAACAAGCACTGCCAATATCCACTATATTTGTCTCTACTACCCCTCCAAATTCATTTCTTAGGCGACTGCCAATATATGGATTTCCTTGATGAAGTACAATCACCGGAAATCCATCATTTATGGCAATGGCAATATGAGCTCTTAAGACCTTAAACCGAATGTCATCCGACCCACCAGATACTATCGTATTAATCGTTCCATATTGGCTTTCAAAAAAATTTTCAACAGAACACGACTTATAATTAACAACCCCATCTATACCTTGATTCATCCTGTCCAATGTAGAACCTATTGAAAAAACTTCTTTAACACCATTCAAAAATCCCATTATTTGATAGTATCCCTCCAATCTTTCTAATTCAGAAAACACTATCCCACAGTAACATAATAGGTTAGTTGACTTTTTATTTGCAGAAAGATAATACTGTTTCCCATTAGTCCCATTATATTTAACTGATTCGTTAAACGTCTCTACAACAATATCATCTATGTTATCTGGAGTATTTATGGTCCTCTTAATTCTGAAAGAGAAATCCTTTCCTAGTGCTAATCCATCCGAAAGCAATTGTATCAACTGTTTCTTTCCAGAAATAAACCGCCCCATGATAGCATGATAATTATAAAGCATACTTGTACACTCAAAACTCATATTAAAGTCAAAATGATCACGACTTATATTTGCATCATCCAGATTAAAATAATCATATGGCACTATTCTTTTATTCTGCGCATCATCTCTTCTTATGTCCCATGTTACATCAATGTGATAATAATCCTCTTCTATTTTTATAACATTCCATGCATGATCCTCTATTTTTTCATTTTCAAGAATGCATTTTCCTCCACATATGAAGCATTCAATTCCAAGCTTATTTAGTGTCAATTTTACAAATTTTGCTATCCCTTCACATACTGCTAACCGGTTATTAATAACGCCATATATGTTAAAGGAACACCTATTCATACTCTTGTTTCTGAGTGCTTCATAATCATATGATATTGAATTAACCATATAATCATGGATTGATTTCTCAATCTGGATGATCCCTTTTCCACTATTAGAACTCATCGCAGAAACAATCCGTTCTATTTCTTGATTTGTTTTATTCTCTATTGTGGCAAGAATACCTCTGCTAAAAAGATACTCAAAAAATAAGTCTGATCCTACAACTGTCTATTTCATAGTTTACTGTTGAAAAATCTATATAATAAATCTCCGGATGATCATAGGAAATCCCAATATAAATCTTTTTCAAGGTTCTCTTTTTTATATGTGCAATATAAACATAAGATTCTTTATTTACAATACTGACATATATTGACTTATAAATACGTCTTTCCGTAAAATTCAATTGTTCATAATAATAATCCATCATTTTTTCTCAATATATGGCTTCACCTTGCTTATCTATCACAGAATGCATTTTTTCATCAATGGATTCGAATTCCATACTTCCATCAGCGTGTTCTATATATTTTATGTAAACATAATCATTATTATCTATCGGTACCTTTAAATAATAATTTCCGTCATACATACACATTCCAATAATATTAAGTTTTCCCGTTTCACCATCATCAAATTCTATATCAACATGCTCTTTAAAAGGAGAATTTGGATTTTTCAGAGAAATAGTACTTAACGATTCTTCATCTCCACTAGCCGCAGCACTCATATACCAAACTCTTGCTTGCTCTATGTCGATTTCAAAGTCATCGCACCCATGAAGAAACAATTCACCCAATTTTTTTTGATTTAACATCACCATTCTCTGCTGCTTTCTTGTATAGTCTTACTGATAAATCAATATTTCTCGGGATTGTGTAACCACCCTCGTAAATACATGCCAAATAATAAACTGCCTCTATATTTCCGTTTGCAGCACCTTTTTCCAATAAGTTTTTAAGTTCAACACCTTTGCCAAAATCTTTTACATCCCGAAAACCTATCCAAGCATATTTTACCATAGAGTCAATATCACCCATGTTTCCGGCATCTTTAAGCAATTCTGTAGCTCGTTCAACATCTCCGTCCTTAAGATAGATATCAGCACGCCTTCTCATTGAAATAATGCTCTTCTGAGACACCCCACTATCTAATAGTGCAACGGCTTTTTCGATGTTCTGCTTATATCCATCATCACCATGATACAAGCAATATGCTAAAGTATTTATGGCATTAACATTTCCATAATTTACAGCTTCTTCTAAATACTTCTTCGCTATGTTTTTATTATTCTCCTTAGCATAAATATGATATAACGCTACCATTGCTTCAGTATATTTTTGGCCAGCAGATAGGCTTAACCACTTTATGGCATCATCCAGCGAACGTTCAACCCCTTTTCCGTCTTTATAACAAATACCCACCTGGTATTGAGCTTCAGGATCGCCGTTCTCTGCCTTTCTCACTTTTGACAGAATATTGCTACTGAACTCATTCTCTGTGCTAATTCCGGTTGCAAAACAAAATAAATCTATCACATACTCAGCCCACGATGTGTTCATACCATTTTTCATACGTAGCTGGTACACAAATTGTTTCTTTGAGCGAACAATTATTTTCTCATCACTTCCACGTAAATTAAGTATTCTCTTACTCAATCCAGAATCATACAGAATCTTAAAAGCTGATATTTCCTTTTCATAATAGTCAAGACAATATTCCGTGCATATAAAGAAAAATCTCCTTTGTTCAAATATATCATCACCGAACATATTTCTAATGTAAGCAATGCCATCTTCGAACGAGGAGAAATCTCTTGCTAATTCACCTATAATATTTCCACAGTACGGACATATTACTTCGTTGATCCTGTTTGAAGGCATCCACTTGTTCTTGCATTCAGCACATATCAACTCCATAATAGTCCTCTCAATCAAGATATAATTCCATACACCGTTTTCAGCTCTATAATTCTCTCAACATTTAATTGTTTTGCCAATATTAAACCCGTAACAACACAATAAACCAACCCCATTATCAAATGACGTACTGGCGAAATAGTAAGCATATTAACTGCATGAACAAAAACCGCAATTCCCACAACCATCAATGTGATAAAAATCCATTCAATAAGCAGTTCAATCATACCGCCTACTGAATCGCCAGCCCGCACTATACTCGGAATTTCAACAAGCATTTCTGTCAGTAATATGGGTAAAAAGAAATAGATGTAGCAACCATTCCCAGCACATTCCACAATCCGTTTTCCTTTTATACGAAATTGCGCCTATTCCCAACGTCAATAAAATATATCCAACTATTATCCAAATCGGATGGGAAGATATAAAATTTGCCATACCTTGAAGTGCAAACCCCATAAAAACAACTGGAACAAGTGCTAAAATCGCCAACCCAAGCCAGCCCCAGCCATCATCACTGACTACATATGGTGCACCCTCTTTTGTTTTATCTATATCTCCCCATGGATTTCCAAATGCGCTCATTGATTTTTCCCATACTTAATCCGCAGATAAATGTATCTTATAGTTCCTATGAAAGCAAAAATAATGCCAAGAAAATATGCAAGCGTCAAATATACTACAAACAGCACAACTCCAATAACCACATTTCCCGAAAAAATAGCGCCTATTGCCGTTATTCCAAACAGTCCCCTTAACAACTGGCCATCCCCAAACGAACAGTAATACAATAGCAACCCCCATTTCAGCTATACCAGCAATAGCATCTGCCCCACCACTCAAACCAACTGCATGGAGTATCAATGCAACAACCATCAAAGCCAGAATCACAAGCGTGGCAATCGCTCTTGGGTGTAAGAACTGAATCTGATCCTGTTCTGTCTCGCCGAAAAGTTTCCTAAACATTTTTTCCTCCTGTTCTGGTACAAGTCATGTACCCTCAACATTATTGTAATAATATCATCACACACGTATCGTGTGTCATGTCCAAACTCCTATTTCCTGTAATAGTCTACATCAACAATATCCGCATTTTCCCAAAACTCTTCTACCTTTCCGTCAAATTTTGTTTACAGATTTCCTTTCGGGTGTAAACGCTCCAACTTATCTTAATTACATTTTCTTTAAATCATTTATCTTTATATTGATTTTAGTTCTCTTTTCGCGTCTTGTCAATTCATTTCGCGTCCATTTGTTTCTATTTATAGCCGTTTTGTTACAATCATCTTGAAACCCGACTATACATTAACTTTACAACACCATATCGAGGATCATGCATGACATCATTTGGAGAACGCCTGAAACAACTCATGGAAGATCAGTCTATTTCCCAGCGTGATCTGGCTGCTGCCTCTGAACATTTCCAAGTCAACTGTCAGTGGATATGTCAACAGCTACAGAGAACCAGACTTCAAATCCCTTTTGGAAATTGCTTCTATCTTTCATGTAACAACAGACTATCTGCTTGGAAATTCCGATATTCCGTCTCTTCCCACCTCTGCCCATAACAATCAATCCATTCTTTTGCTTTCCTACTTTGAACAGCTCAGTCCTGAAGTACAGAATATCGTCTTAAAAGAAGTAAAAGCGCTTACCAAACCATAATTTACCACAAGCAGTGATACCCACTTTTCATGGGATCACTGCCTCATTCATCTCTACTTCTTATTGCTTTTCTTTCAGAGAATCGTAAGCTGCATCATTCTTCCGCCAGTTTTTTGTTACAGGTTTCCTTTTATACCTTATATTCTTACGCTTTCATCCCGTACTTTGCCGTCATTTGCTCAAATACTTCCGGCTCCAACAGTCTTGCAATATACTCTGTGTCCCCATTCTGCGACATTTTGGCAATTAGCTTCAGCGTATTTTCCCGTTCCTGTTTCATTCCTTTTTGAATTCCCATTTTCATTCCACGAGCTTCACCACGCTCTTCTCCCTGTTCCGTAGCATAATTCATCGCGTTAATCCAGTCCCGCTCTGCCTTTTCCTGCTGCATGCACTCAATCCTGACTCTTTCTTCCTCCGTCAATGTAATCATCGTCTCCACTGCCTCCTTTATTTTTTCATTTTTCTCTGACAATTCCTGTAGTTCTTCCCAGGTTTCCGCTGTCACGCTTTTGCCCAGTCGTACAAGCCCGACTGTCGCTCTCTTTCTTCCGCTTTTTCTGCCTGCCGTAAAGACAGGACACAGAGCTTCATCTTATTTGTAAAAACGCGCTCATGCTCCGTATCCCACAGCTCATACACCTGATAAAACGGATTCTCTCCAGCTTTCCACAAATCAAAACCAAGGATTCCGATCTGCACCGTTGTTTTCAGATTTTTATAATCTTCTCCCTTTTTCAGATCCAGCAGATTCTCTGCCAGATAATACACTCCACGCTCATTCCAGTTTCCCTCATCCAAAACCTGCATCCCCAGATTTACACGGATATTTCCATGCTTCTCCATCAGCTTTTCCGATAACTTTATTTCCTTCTGCAAGCGTTACGTCCTTATAATGTACTTTCGCGATTACTCCATTCCGTATTTGTCCATCATCCTCGATATACCTCCGGTTCCAATAATCTTGCAATGTACTCTGTGTCTCCATTTTCTGACATTTTGGCAATCAACTTCATCGTGTTTTTCATTCCACGCTGTTCGCCCTTTCATTCCAGCACTTTTTCCCTCTTCTCTCAGTTCCTCTGCCCATTCTTCCATCGCTTTGCACATATCAATACACTCCTTTCCGTTTTCCAGATATTTTTCTTTCTTGTCCTGTAGTTCTTTCAGATTTAACATCACGCAGATCATATCGTAAGTCGCTACGTCCATTCTACTGATCCGATCTGCATGTTTTCTGCAGTATTCCTGAATTTTTGTCTTGCTGCTGCGCCGTTTCATCAATCCAATCAGTTCGCGCAGATTTGTCTGGAAATATTCCTCCTGCAACTCTTCCAACGAAAACACATAAATCTGATATTCCTGCACCATCTGTTTTAAAATCGGGTCAATTTCTTCCAACTCCATCATTTCACTGAGCTTCTTTGGAGCATCCCACGGTTCCGTGCCATGATACAACACGATCGTAACGATCGGTGTCAGATGATCGTTTCTGCCCATCTTGCTTAAATACTCTACACCGGTTTTTATTTTTCCCTCACTTTTCAACCGGATATAGCGAAGCTGTCTGGCATATTCTGCCAGATCATATTCCATGCAGCGAAACGGCATCGCCAAATGCGGCTGATTCTGCGCTTCTGCTGCCAGCAAAACATAACTTTTCTCGTTCCAAAATGCCCGAATCGCATCCCTCTCCCGCCTTCTGGCAGTTGGTCTTTTCACGCGCTCTGACAATCCTTGTTGATAAAACTGCTGTACCTCACACAGGTTGCCTGCCTTCACGACCTCCTCTCCCTGATACAGGCAACCATTGTACAGATCCGCCAACACCTCGGCACGGCCTAAATACGCCGTAAAAGCATCGTTTTGTTTCCCCATTCACGCCTCCTGTTTTTTCACTTTAATCTCCATTCCGCAGGCGCTTTGCGCCGAAGGAATCGCGAGACGAACGTCCAGTTCGGCTCTGCGGTCATAGCTACTTTGTGACGCCTGCGGCACAAATAGCTGTGTGAAAAATAAGCGATCACGCTCATTTTTCACACTATTCCCTTTTCAGATTGCAACAACAGAAATACACGCCTTGCAAACCTTCTATTGCCATAAATTGAAATCTGCAGCACCTGCTGCCTGATGAAAACACAGCCCATCTATACTGTGTTCGATAGAAAAGATAGATTGTCCGATTCGGAAAGAGTGTTCCCGGACAATTTTTACTCGCGAGTACACACTGACGCTCTTGCGCCTGCTTTACAGGCGACCCGCCTCCTCAGTGGACACGAAAAAACAATAGAATGCACGCTCTGCGAGCATTCTATTGTCATGAATCAAATGCCGCCTTCAGCGCCCTTGGTTTCCCTTCGTGTCCACTACAGTTTACCACATTTTCGCAGGAGTTTAAATAGTGAAAAATACGGTACTACTCCTTCTTCATTTTTAGCTCCTGCATAATCCCCATAAAGATGTTCCATGCCACCCGTTCCTGGTAAACGCTGTCTGTCAGCAGCGCTTCCTCCTGCGGATTGCTCAAAAATCCGCACTCTACAATGACGATAGGGCATGCTGTTTTTTTCAAAAGATAGTAGCTGTCATTCGCCTTTGCCTGCCGATGGTTCTGCGGGTCAAGTCCTTTTACCAGGCGCTCCTGCAGGCATTTTGCAAGCTGCTTTCCCTCGACACTCGATGTATAATAAAAAACCTGCGCCCCTTTGATCGCCGGATCGGGATAGCTGTTCTGGTGAATACTGACCGCAAGATCCGCCTTTGCCTCTTCCATCATCGACACTCTCCGCTTCATATCCTGCACTTTTTTCCCGGACGCATTTTCATCATACAGACCATTATTGTCCGTTCTCGTCATTACAACCGCAACGTCCGCCTGCTTTAACAATGCTTCCAACCGCTTCGCAATCGCCAGATTGATTTCTTTTTCGAGCGTTCCGGCTGTGCCGATTTTCCCCGGATCGTCTCCGCCATGTCCCGCATCAACTACAACGCAGTATTTCGTCCGGCTCTGTCTACTCTGCTCCCTCTCTACCCGAAACTTTCCGGTCAGCACAGCGGCCTGTCTGCCTGTAAAAAAAGCGGCAGTAAAAAATACTGCCGCCGTTATCAGAGAAAAAAGACTCTGCATTTCTTTTCGTCCCATACCCGCAAAAGCCTCACCCGCTTTTTTCTATTGTATGGCTTCTTCCGCTTCTCTATGTCTGTTTACCGCGCAAGGGCCCCGTCAGTCTGCATAGCACCTCAGTGCATAGCACTTCGGTGCGTAGCATCCCCGCCGTATTCCTTATTCTATTTTCCGGTTTACTCTGCCGCAAATCCACTGATGACGCCCCAGATATTTTTGCGTCCATCATCAAAGCCCAGCTTCCATGCTGCAATGCCGCCCAGGTTGTGCTCCTTCATCACGTTGATTTTGGCTTCCAGGGACTGCTCGTCCTCCAGCCAGATCTGCACGGTTCCATCGCTCGTCTCAAACTCTACATAGTTCTGTCCAATGCTGTTGTCCCAGGTCGCAGCCGCCTGATTTTTGTTCATATAATCATAAGCAGTCTGAATCCCGACTGCACGGCTCGTCACCGCGCCGTCCTCTGCAGTCGTCCAGATTCTTGTATACAGCGGAACTGCATTGATGACTTTTTCCGAAGGAACCTCCTGCGTCATCCGCTCAATTCCTTCGGTCACATAGCCAAGGGAAGCTACGGAACCGGCAACCTCTGAACCGCCCCAGTGCTCGTCATAGCCCATGATAATCACATAGTCTGCCATCACGCCCTGCTCCGCCCATTTATAATGTGCGTTATAGTTGTGGGGCACATAGTTATCGACGGAAAGCACAAGCCCCTTCTGTCTGCACGCTACGGACAGCTCCCGGATAAACTGGATATAATCCTGACTTCCATCCTCGGTCACCTTTTCAAAATCCACATTGATTCCATCAAAGCCGCAGCGATCTGCCTCACTCATCAGAACCTCGATAATCGCAGTCCGCTTACTCGTATAAGATAGGATTTCCTGCGGGTCAACGCCGTTATCCTCACGATGCGTAAAATCATCAATCAGTGCCCACACCTCCAGACCGAGGGCGTGTGCCTGCTGCACATAGGAGGGGCTGGCAATCCCATCCACAACGCCCGTATTATCGTAAAGAGAATACCAGGTCGGAGAAATTACATTAACGCCTGTCACACCGCTCATAACACCCGGAAACGTGGAATTTGCCGACTCTACGGTCACCTGATGCCACGCCAGATCAATTTTATGGTCCCGCAGATTGCCGGTATAATCCGGCTCCACATATCCGGTGTCCTTCACCGGAGTTTCCTCTGCCGGATCTGTCAAGTGCTTTTTCTGGACATAGCCGATATAGCCATCCTGCGTCTGCACCTGATCCCAGTTTTCCATCTCCTCCAAAACAGTGACCTTCGTCCCTTTTTCCAGATTCTGCAGAACCTCGCTCTTGACGCCGCCCCTGACGCGAAGTGCTGTGTTCTTCTTTAGCTCTGCGCTCTGAAGCGTATCCCAATTGGTCGTCAAAACAACCCGGTTGGGCTCTGTATACAATGTATAATTAAAATCCGAATACTGCTTTACATAATCCAATGCAAGCCAGACGTCCCCGTCCTGCTCCACAGCCGCTGTATAACCGTCTGCAGTCTGCTCCCCGATTCCAATCTGTACCGTTTCCTCCGGGAGGGTATACAAAAGCAGCTTTTCATTATGATCCACATAAAACCGCTCATTAAGCATCTCATGAACCGTATCCAGCTTCAGATAGCAGCGCTCATCCTGCAGCAGTCCCTTTTCCTCTGCCAGCTCCTGATTCCAGACAATCGCGACCTCCTGTGAACCGTTCAGCCCGAAATATGCGTTTAAATCCGCTTCTTCCTTCGAACCGGAATATCTCTGGAACAAAAAAACGCCCGCAGCGCCTGCCAGAATCAGAACAATCAGCAACAGTCCGATTAACACCGGTATTACTTTCCTTTTCATTTGTCTGTATCTCCTGTGTTTTCTCTTTTTCACCCACACACGTTATAGTGTAACACACCTTCCAGACAGCGTCATTACAAATTTGTCAGATTTTCAGGGGATCTGCCGCAATCTGTCCCTGTCCGGACCGCCTGAAAATACGACAACCGACAAAACGTCCATCTCTTTTTGTACACTCTCTGTTTCGAACGAACCGCAGAATACTGTCCGGCATTTCGAACAGTATTCCCGATCCGCTAAAGGTCCGGCTACGATCCACAGACCGCCTGTAAACCGCAGCTTCTCCAATATCGGCTTTCTGCAGCATCTATGGAAATGGGGTTCCTTTTTCTACGCTTTTCCAAACCGATATCAGTACCTCCAACCATTCATGACATTCCTATCTGTTTACCATTTTGTCACTTCATCGTACCGGACTTCGCAGAGCTTTCCTTCCTCATCCATGACAAAATCCGGCATGTATACCGCCTTTTCCCGCATGCAGCAGGTTCGGATAATTTCCCTCGGCGCAGTTTTTTTCCCATTCAGATAAAATCCGACGCCTTCCTGTTCCATCTGCTCCAGCATCCGTTCCCAGGTATCCGTTTTTAATCTTCCCATGGCAGTTCTCCTTTGCCAATGCGCTTTTGTCCCAAAAAGGAGCCGCGTGATATATATTCCTGTTCAGATCCGGAACAAAAGCGAAAACGATAACGAGATGGATAGACTGTGTCCTGACACCTATACAAGCACCAAATAAATAGTCGTAAAAATGTTAAAAAATACTTCATCGTTATGATAATTGGTAAATTTTGAATTTTTGAATTTCCGATAGAGTCACATAACTCTACGAGACTGCTACATACTATAAAGAATGATGAGAACAACTTTGCCGCTGATGTTCTCTCATAAGAATGCAGCCATATCAGCATGGCTGTCCCTGATGATTGGTATAAAATCGGTATCCTGCAAACCTCCGCTCCGACACGGACTGTCCGGAACCATCTCTGGCTTGTATTATAACGGATTCCGACCATACAATCAAGCAATTTCTAAAAAAACAAGAAACTGTTTCCCCATGCGCTTGACTTTTGCACTTTCTTGTGTATATGATAACTCTCACAGGAACGCAAATTTTTCGTTTCTGTGCGTCACACCGGCAGGATTCCGTAAGTATTTTATAAAGTAAGGATGTGATTATATGAAAATAGAAAAAAGTGAATGACCATCAGATCCGCTGTACCCTGACCAAAGCCGATCTGGCTGACCGGGAGCTCAAAATCAGCGAGTTGGCATACGGCACTGAGAAAGCCAAAAGCCTGTTCCGCGACATGATGCAGCAGGCCTCCGCCAAATTCGGATTTGAAGCGGATGACATTCCTCTTATGATAGAAGCGATCCCGCTCAATGCCGACTGCATCGTTTTAGTAATCACCAAGGTGGAAGATCCGGAGGAGCTCGACACGCGCTTTTCCAAATTTGCTCCCGCAATGGAGGATGACGACGAGATCGATCGCAATAATCTTTATACGCTTTATCCCACGACGAACACCGACACCGACAGTATTTTCGACCTGTTCCGTCAGATCCAGGAAAGCCGTCATGCACAGACTGCAGGCACTCCGACAGCCCCTGCTTCCAAAGAAGACAAAACCACAGCTACAGCAGAGGTAAAACAGCCCCAGGAGGCACGGATTTTCTCCTTCCTTCCATGCACACGCTGCTTCGCCTTTCCCATGTGGTGAACGATTTTTACACCGGTCACAATACCCTTTACAGAAACCGTAAAAACGACTCTTATCTGCTGATCCTCAAAATGGATCAGACTTCCGTAAAGGATTTCAACCGGATCTGCAACATTGCTTCCGAATACGGTCGTCTCGAGCGCTCCGCTGCCGGCAGCGAAGCATATTTTAAAGAACACTATGAGCTTGTGACGGAAAACAACGCACTGCAGACGCTCGCCGCAATTTAAAGGTTACAAAAAGCTCCGGCAGGACTTCCTGCGACCTGTGAGCTTTTTTTTACAGCGCGCTTTCCTTTTATTATCTGCGCACCGCCTCTTTTTTATTTTTTAAATTCCAGAATCTTCTTCGCATTCTGAATTCTGTCCTCTGTCGGAGGTTCTACCCCCTCCAGCTTATAGGGAATTCCAAGCTCTTTCCATTTGTATGCGCCAAGTGTATGGTACGGAAGCACCTCAACCTTGGTAACCGTTTTCAACGTATCAATAAACTCTCTTGTACGAATCAGATACTCATCTTTATCCGTGATACCGGGAACCAGTACGTGACGGATCCACATCTTGATACCCTGATCGGAAAGATATCTTGCACAATCCAGAATATTTTTATTCGTATGACCGGTCAGTTTTTTGTGTTCTTCATCATCGATATGCTTGATGTCCAACATAACCAGATCGGTGTACTTCAACAGTTCGTTAAATTTGGAGAAAAACGGCTCTTCTCTTGTAAACGGCTGTGCGGAAGTATCCAGCGTCGTATTGATGTCGCGCTCATGCGCTTTTCGGAACAGATCAATCAAAAAATCAATCTGCAAAAGTGCCTCACCGCCGCTGACGGTAATGCCGCCTTCTTTGCCCCAGTAGCTGCGGAAACGTTCTGCTTTGTCCAACAGTTCGTCTGCCGTCATCAGGTTATCCGTCTCCGGATTCCAGGTATCTACGTTGTGGCAATACTGGCAGCGCATATTACATCCCTTTAAGAAAATCAGATAACGGATTCCGGGACCATCTACTGCCCCAAAAGACTCCAACGAGTGAATTCTGCCTTTAATCATATCGTCCTTTCCCTGCCTTGCAGGCATTCACTGCGGATATGCGTCAGACATCGCTGCAGTCATCCCCTGCGGGCAGCACGAGGTATTCCTTTTGCTGTATTTTACTATCCATTATTCCACATAACGGATGTTTTATGCTCGACCAGGAATCTGGTCGAGTACGGGACAAAATGCTGCGCATTTTGCCCGTGTAAATGGAATCCCGCTTGCGGGATTCCTCCGCCTGCGGCGGGTCGCGTAAGCGACTTGTTTCCACGCCGCCGCAGTGCGATCCACCCGGAGGGCTTTTCTCGACCAGGAATCTGGTCGAGAAAAGGAGCCGGGCAAGCTGCCCGACTCCTTTAAAATACACCTGTTAAAAACTGTAGTTAAATTACAGAGACTTATGGCAGGTTCTTGCGATAACGTCATCCTGCTGTTCCTTGGTCAGGCTGATGAACTTAACAGCGTAACCAGATACACGGATGGTGAAGTTAGCGTACTCAGGCTTCTCAGGATGAGCCTGTGCGTCTAACAGCTTCTCTGTACCGAATACGTTTACGTTCAGATGATGAGCACCACGATCGAAGTAACCGTCCATAACTCTTACCAGAGTGTTCTTCTGCTCATCCAGGTCGTGACCCAGAGCGCTGGGAGCCATGGTCTGAGTATTGGAGATACCATCCAGAGCGTACTCGTAAGGCAGCTTAGCAACAGAGTTCAGGGAAGCCAGCAGGCCGCTCTTCTCTGCACCGTAAGACGGTGAAGCACCAGGAGCGAAAGGTGTGTATGCCGGTCTGCCATCCGGAAGAGCGCCGGTAGCCTTACCATATACTACGTTAGAAGTAATGGTCAGTACGGAAGTTGTAGGCTCGGAATTTCTGTAGGTCTTGTTCTTCTTGATCTTCTCCATGAAGGTCTTCAGAAGCCATACAGCAAATTCGTCTGCTCTCGGATCATCGTTACCGTATTTCGGGAAGTCGCCTTCGGTCTGGAAGTCAACAGCACAGCCCTGCTCGTCACGGATAACTTTAACCTTTGCATATTTGATAGCGGACAGAGAGTCAGCTACATGGGACAGACCTGCAATACCGGTAGCGAAGGTTCTTCTTACATCGGTATCGATCAGAGCCATCTCAGCTGCTTCATAGTAATATTTGTCATGCATGTAATGGATCAGGTTCAGGATGTTTACATACAGAGATGCACACCAGTCAAGCATGATATCATATTTATGCATAACTTCATCGAAATCAAGGTACTCGGAAGTAATAGGAGCGATTTCCGGACCACACTGCATATGTTTGCCGTTCTTGTCCAGATGCTTCTCATCCTTACCACCGTTGATCGCGTACAGTAAGCACTTAGCCAGGTTTGCACGAGCGCCGAAGAACTGGATTTCCTTACCGGTCTGAGTAGCGGATACGCAGCAGCAGATGCTGTAGTCATCGCCCCAGATAGGCTTCATAACATCATCGTTCTCATACTGGATGGAAGATGTGTTAACGGAAATCTTAGCTGCATACTTCTTGAAGTTTTCAGGAAGCGCGCTGGAGTACAGAACTGTCAGGTTCGGCTCCGGGCTGGGTCCCATGTTCTCCAGAGTATGAAGGAAACGATAGTCGTTCTTTGTAACCATGTGACGGCCATCCATGCCGATACCGCCAACTTCCAGAGTAGCCCATACAGGGTCACCGGAGAACAGCTGGTTGTAAGAAGGAATACGAGCGAACTTAACCATACGGAACTTCATGGTCATATGGTCGATCAGCTCCTGAGCTTCTTTCTCGGTCAGGGTGCCTTCCTTTAAGTCTCTTTCAATATAGATATCCAGGAATGTGGAGATACGTCCAACGGACATAGCTGCACCGTTCTGGGTCTTGATTGCTGCAAGGTAACCGAAGTATAACCACTGTACAGCTTCCTTAGCGGTTGTAGCCGGGCCGGAGATATCGTAGCCGTAAACAGCTGCCATCTTCTTCATGTCCTGCAGAGCTTTGATCTGTTCAGCGATCTCTTCTCTCAGACGAATGGTCTCTTCATCCATAACGCCTACGCCGCAGTTCTTCTTATCTTCCTGTTTCTTCTGGATCAGGAAATCGATACCGTACAGAGCAACTCTTCTGTAGTCGCCTACGATACGGCCACGGCCGTAAGTATCCGGCAGACCTGTAACGATATGGGTATGACGAGCAACCTTCATCTCATCTGTATAAGCATCAAATACAGCCTGGTTATGAGTCTTATGATACTCATTGAAGATCTTGTCATATTTCGGGTTTACTTCAAAACCGTATGTGCTTGCAGCCTGCTGAGCCATTTTGATACCGCCATAAGGCATGAATGCTCTCTTTAAAGGCTTGTCTGTCTGCAGACCAACGATCTGCTCCAGATCTTTCATAGACTCATCGATATAGCCAGGGCCATAAGCGGTCAGACCGGATACAACCTCAGTTTCGCAATCCAGAACGCCGTTGTGCTCACGCTCTTCCTTCTGCAGCTCCTGCAGTCTGCCCCAAAGCTTATCTGTAGCTTCGGTAGGACCTTCCAGGAAGCTCTCATCTCCATCATAGGGAGTGTAGTTGGTCTGGATGAAGTTACGTACGTTGACGTCTACATCCCAGTGGCCATCTTTTTTAAAGCCTCTCCATGCTTCTGCCATGAAAATTTACCTCCTTTTGGTAACATGAAAAAAAATGATAAATAATATCAACAAGGAATCCCTCTTTTATGATTCCCATGCTGTTCTTTATGTACCAATTCTACTTCCCAACGCGAAAAGTGTCAACAGTTTTGCGCAATGTACATTGTTTTATACATTTTCTTTTTTCTTCCTTGCACATTGCCAAAAAACAACAGGAGGAACTGTGCACAAGTCCTGCGTCAGTCCCTCTGAAAAAACATATTATTGTTTAAAATAGCTGCATTTTTGAATGCTTTACAGCTCATCCAGCATTTCCATCAGATTCTCGATCGGAATCCCATGCACCATAGCAGCCTCTTCCAGTGTCTCACCCTGAGAAGCAGGACAGCCAAGGCAGTGCATACCGATTTCCATCAGGACAGATGCGGCATTCATATCGATGCGCAGTACTTCACCAATTGTCATATCCTTATTGAATTTACTCATCCGGCAAACCTCCTTTTTTCTTCCGTCGGCAGTTTTCTGCCGCTTTATCAGCTTTACCAGTATAATACATTCCCATTCATCTGGCAACCGGTCGGTCCATTTTTCTTCCGTTCTGCCCCTGTTTTTTCCCGTCCCGGAAGCAGTTGTTTATCTCTTACTTGAGTTCGTTTTAACTTACTGTTTTCCCAGTATTTATGCGGGTTTGCGGGTTTTTAAATTTCCGTTTTGTACCCCATTTGGTACTTGTCTATTTTGCCTTTTTGAGCTAAAATAAGAAAAAGAAATTTCAAAGGAGGATTTATATCATGGCATACGTAATTGGTGATTCCTGTATCTCATGTGGTTCTTGTGAAGGTCAGTGTCCTGTTGGCGCTATCTCTATGGGAGAAGGCAAGTTCGAAATCGACGCTGCTAAATGCGTTGACTGCGGTTCCTGCGCAGGTCAGTGTCCTGTTGGCGCTATCTCTGAGGGCTGAGTCTAAGCCACACAAGCAAAACACATAAAATAAGCGGAGGTTGATTTTCATCGGCTTCCGCTTATTTTTATGCGTCTTCCCATTTTCGCACACGATTTTTGCGCATACCGGGTTTGTGTCAAGTGTGCGCAGACACAAATCTTTCCCGTCCTTCTACCGTCTCCGTCTGCTCTTTCTTCTTCCTTTCTGGCAAAGCAGCTCGTCCAGCTTCCGATAATGCTCCTCTTCCCGCTCCATCCGCTTCCGTTCCCGCTCCTGCGCATTTTCTTCCATCTGCCGAAACCGGTAATCCAGCTCTTTTAACACCATCTCATTGCTCTCCTGTACTGCGCGGGAAACGAGATTTTCCAGAAGATACTGAAGTTTTGCAGCCTTGCTGCTGCGTTCATCCAGAAGGATGTTCTCCACCGTATCGGCACCGCCCGGTGTGCGCGCATGCTGCGAATGAAGCGTATCCGAATTGTCTGATGTAAACGCACACTGTGCGTGTTCCTGCTGCGCTGCTGCAGCGCCTGCGTCCCCCTTCTCCAGCATCGACTGTGCCTCCCGCACGATTTCCTGCGGAACGGAAAGTCTGCCATTTTCCGACAGCATCAGGCGGATCGCTTTGAGCTGCATTCCCTTCTCCTTCCACTGGCGGATCCGTTCAAGCAGCTCCATATCCTCCTCGCTGTACTGTCGGTAGCCCTGATCGTTCCTGCTGATTGAAAGCCCAAGCTCTTCCTCCCAGTAGCGCAGCGCATGCGCCTCGACATGAACCTTTTTTGCCGCTTCTTTAATCGTATACATTCCCTCTGCCGTCATCATTCCGCAGGCGCTTTGCGCCGAAGGAACCGCGAGCAGAACTTCCAGTTCTCGATCCTAGCTACTTTGTGACGCCTGCGGATAGCATTTTTGTATGAAAAATAAGCGATCACGCTTACTGCTTCCACAAACAACTGTAAAAAAAGAACAGACGCGGATAAAATCTTTTCCGCCTTCTGTTCTCTTTCGTCGTTCTGATTTTAAAACGTACCGCCGCACTGCTTAAGCAGTGTGCGCACGTCTGTTTACTTTTGTAAATTGGCAAATTTTGTATAGTCCGGCAGCCATACCAGCTCTATCGTGCCGATCGGGCCGTTTCTCTGTTTTGCGATAATGACTTCTGCGATGCCTTTTTTCTCCGTGTCCGGATTGTAATAATCGTCGCGGTACAAAAACATTACGACGTCGGCATCCTGCTCGATGGCTCCCGATTCACGCAGGTCGGACAGCATCGGTCTGTGCTCCGGACGCTGCTCTACCGCACGGGACAGCTGGGAAAGGGCGATAACCGGAACCTGCAGTTCTCTCGCAAGTGCCTTTAAGGAACGGGAAATATCGGAAATTTCCTGCTGTCGGGAATCCGAAGACCGTCCGCCGCTACCGCTCATCAGCTGTAAATAGTCGATGATGATCAGCTTCAAATCATATTCCAGCTTATATTTCCGGCATTTGGAACGTAACTCTGCAATCGTGATGCCCGGCGTGTCATCAATGATCAGATTGGATTTTCCGATCACGCCGGCACTTTCGATCAGGCTCTCCCATTCTGCATCGGTCAGGTTACCGGTACGCAGATGCTGGGAGTCCACCTTGGATTCGAGGGAGAACAGTCGGTTCACGAACTGTTCCTTACTCATTTCCAGGCTGAACATTGCTACCGTCATTCCCTGCTTGAACGCCACATTCTGTGCGATATTCAGGACAAACGCGGTTTTGCCCATGGAAGGACGCGCCGCAATCAGAATCAGGTCGGAGGGCTGCAGTCCCGCTGTCTTATAGTCCAGGTCAATAAAACCTGTCGGGATTCCCGTTACGTTTCCTTTATTGCGGGAAGCCTTTTCGATTCGATCCATCGCGTTCATAACGACCTGACGGATCGGGACAAAATCACCCGTGTTTCGGCGCTGAACCAGATCAAAGACCTTTTTCTCCGTCGTCTCAAGGATTTCTTCCAGACCCTCCTTGCCTGCATAGCAGGTGTTCGCGATTTCCTCATTCAGCCGAATCAGCTTGCGCAGTGTGGATTTTTCCGCAACGATCCCGGCATAATATTTTACATTGGCAGAAGTCGGCACCGCCGTAATCAGGTCGCGGATAAACTCCAGACTTGAAATTTCAGGCGGCACATCTTTTTCCCGGAGCTTGTCCTGCAGCGTGACCAGATCCACTGGTCTGCCGCTGTCATTTAGCTCCACCATCGTTTCAAACAGCACGCCATACTGCCGGTTATAAAAATCCTCTCCCGTAATAATTTCGGACGCAACCACAATCGCTTCCCGGTCCATAATCATCGAACCGATGACCGACTGCTCCGCCTCAATGCTGTGGGGGAGTACCCTTTTTAAAATCGCCTCATCTGCTGCTGCCATGTTTTCCGCTCATTTCTGCGCACGCTTTTTACGCATGTCAAGTTTGTGTCAAGTGCGCGCAGACACAAATCCCGCAATTGAAAAATTTTATTTTTCAATCTTTATCCTCTGTCTTTACGCTTCCACTACTTTCACATGAAGCTTTCCGGTTACCTGCGGATGCAGTTTTACGGGCACTTCATGCATGCCGAAGGTCTTGATCGACTCCGGAAGCTGAATTTTCTTTTTATCAATTTCCATATTGCACTGCTCCTTGTAGGCAGCTGCGATTTCCTTGCTGGATACGGAGCCGAATGCCTTCCCGCCCTCGCCAGCCTTGATCGACAGGGTTACGGATTTTTCTTCCAGCAAAGCCGCCTGCTCTTTTGCAGCGTCGAGCTGCTGCTGCGCAACCTTTTCGTCTCTCGCTTTCTGGAGTTTCAAATCGTTCATGTTAGCGCCGGTCGCTTCCAGGCCGAGCTTTTTTTTCAGAATAAAGTTCTTTGCGTATCCGTCGGATACCTCTACAACCTGTCCCTTTTTGCCAAGTGCTTTGACATCTTCCAGTAAAATTACTTTCATGATATTTCACCTTCCTCAATCATTTTATCCAGCGTCCGCTTCAGTACAATAATGCCTTCCTCCACGGACGTATTTTCCAGCTGGCAGCCTGCGATGTTCAAATGTCCGCCGCCGCCCATCCGCTCCATGATGACCTGTACGTTGACTTCGTCGATGGAGCGTGCTGAGAAAAACAGTTTATTCTGATATTCCGTCAGGACAAAGCTTGCCTTGACGCCCCTGATATCCAGAAGCTCGTTTGCAGCCTGCGCGCCCACAACAGTCGGGCTCGCAATTCCCTCGGAATGACAGATCGAAATTGCATAGGCATTGCGGTAAATTTCCGCCTGGCTGACAGCGTCCGCCTTTGCCTTATATTCTGCCGCATTTTCCCGGAAAAGCTTGCGGACACGGGTTACGTCCGCGCCGTTTCTGCGCAAAAATGCAGCTGCTTCAAACGTACGCACGCCGGTTTTTGTCATAAAGTTCTGCGTATCTACCACCATGCCGGCATACATGCTGTCCGCTTCTTCGCTCTTGATCCGGATTCCATCGCTCGTATACTGCAGGATTTCCGATACCATTTCGCAGGCGGACGACGCATAGGTTTCCACATAGGAAAGGGTCGCGTTTTCAATCGTCTCCGTTCCGGCTCTGTGATGATCCAGAACGACGATGGATTTACAGATTTTTAAGAGTTCCGGGCATTCCGTCAGTGACGGACGGTTGACATCCACAACCACCAGAACGGTATTGGGCCCCGCACATTCCAACGCCTGAGCGCTCGTCAGCAGCATGTCGTTTTCATATTCCGGATTGTTCAAAAACAGATCGACCATCGGGCGAAGCGAAGTCGTCACATCGTTCAACACGATCTGTGCACGCCGCTCCAGTGTCCGCGCGATCCGATAAATTCCCACTGCCGCGCCGAAGCTGTCCACGTCGCCGATCTTATGCCCCATAATCAGGACATTGTCCTTGCTCGTGATGATTTCACGCAATGCATGGGCTTTGACCCGGGCCTTGACACGTGTATTTTTTTCTACCTGCTGGCTCTTGCCGCCGTAATAATTGATCTTGTCCGGCATCTTGACTACCGCCTGGTCACCGCCGCGTCCCAGTGCAAAGTCGATCGCCGTGCGGGCAAATTCGTAATTCTGTGCATAAACCAGACCGTCCAGACCAATGCCGATGCTCAGTGTCACCGCCATCTCATTGCCAATGTTGACCGTCTTTACATCCTCAAGCAGTTCAAAGCGCTGCTCCTGCATCTGCATTACGGATTTTTTCTTCAAAATAACCAGATATTTATCCTTTTCGATATTCTGGCAGATTCCGTCGAAGCTGGAAATATATTTGTTTACTTTTCGGTCGATCAGCGCCTTTAACAGGGATCGCCGTACTTCTTCCACACTCGCAAGTGCCTCTTCGTAGTTATCCAGATAAATCAGACCGACTGCCAGCGACTGCGCGTCGTTTTCCCGAAGCGCAAGCTTTAATGCCGTCTCATCATACAGGTACATCGCATACAGGCAGCTGTCATAATCCTCGTCATCTAAAACGTCGCTGTCTTCCGATATCATCCCCCGCAGCGATACCCGCGTAATATGCGCGATATAATCGCTCTCTTCAAAGGAGATCTCGATTTCCGCCTCCTGCTCGCCCTGCGGCAGCCGCTCCCGCGTGATTGCCGGAAATACATAGGTAATCGACTTATGAAAGCCCTTTTCGCTGTGGATTGCAGCACGGAAGGCATCGTTGCACCAGATGACCCGTCCGGTTTCATCCAAAAGCGCATAGGGAATCGCCATATCCCGAAGCAGCGTCTTCTGTACCTGCCCGTACTGCGTTGCAAAGCTGATCAGCTCGTTTAAAATGATCGGTCTGTTATAGAACATCAGCAAAATGATCATTCCAAAATAAAACAGCAGAAAGCAGGTCAGCAGAAAGCCTGCACGGACATCCAGAAAATACGTTCCGATATCCACGATCAGGAGTAAAATCCCCATATAAAGGGAGGTCTGCATATAGATACGCAGCCTGCCTTTCAGCCTAATTCTCTTTTTTGTTCTCATAAACACACCTATGCCCTGTCAGAAAGACAGGCACCTTTATCATTTCTGTGTATGATTGCAGTAAAAATGCCCCGTTTTGGAAGCATGCATTCAGTATACCATTTCTTTTTGGAAAATTCCATAAAAATAACTGGCATCTGCGCGCAGGGTACGACAAAAAGGTACAGTTGTACAGTTCACTCGCGCCATTCGTACCTTTTTGTAGGCAGATTTTCATGCGAGCATGAAATCTGCCCCCAAACGGTACGAGTGAACTGTTAACTTAAAAAGACTGCCGTTCGTGAATTTCACAAAAACGGCAGTCCCAAATGTCTGATGATTTATTCAGCAACGTAAGGCATAAGTGCCAGATGACGTGCTCTCTTGATTGCAACAGTCAGAGCTCTCTGATGCTTTGCGCAGTTGCCGGTAATTCTTCTGGGAAGAATCTTACCTCTCTCGGAAACGTATCTCTTTAACTTATTGGTATCCTTGTAATCGATCACATTGTCCTTACCACAGAATACGCAAACTTTCTTTCTTCTGCGCATGCCGCCTCTTCTCCGTGCGGGAGCGTCAGGTCTTTCAGATTTATTGAATGCCATGATGGTTTACCTCCTGTTTGAATATAGAAACTTCTCAAATGCTTTGCATCCGAGAAGCAGCGCGATTTTCCGCGAGCGGAAAATTAAAACGAGAAACATCTCAAACACTTCGTGTTCGAGATGTAGCGCAAAATTTTTGTGAAACAAAAATTTTGCTTAGTTGAACGGCAGCTCCTCGTCGATTCCATCCGGAATGTTCATGAAGCCGTCTGTCGCTGCAGCAGGCTGGGGTCTTGCAGGTGCACTGTTATAACCGCCGCCATTGTAACCCCCATCGTTACTGGCTGCACTGTTCTTGCTCTCTGCAAACTCCTGATCTTCCACAACAACATCAGTCGTATACACTTTGACGCCATCCTTATTGACATAGCTACCAGTCTGGATTCTGCCGGTCGCCACAATTTTGGTTCCCTTATGGAGATACCGCTCTGCGAACTCTGCGCTCTTGCCGAATGCAACGCATCCGATAAAGTCTGCGGAATTCTCATCGTTATTATTGCGGTTAAATCTCCGATCCACAGCCAGTGTATATCTGGCGATCGCCATAGCGTTGTCTCCCTGGGAATACCGAACCTCGGGATCCCTGGTAAGACGGCCCATAAGAATAACTTTATTCATATTGACTCTCTTTCTTACTTCGTCTCATTCTTGACAACTAAGTATCTCAATACGTTGTCCATGATGCGAATACGGCTTTCGATCTCTGCAGGTGCAGAAGATTCAGCCTCGAACTGGATGAAGTAATAGAAGCCTTCTTTCATCTTCTGGATCTCGTAAGCGAGTCTCTTCTTGCCCCAGTCATCAACGTTGGTGATGGTGCCGCCAAATCTTTCGATCAGCGCCTTGCACTTGTCAACAACCGCAGCTCTTTCTTCATCTTCGATTTTCGCACTGACAACCACAGCTAATTCGTACTTGTTCATGCTAATTACCTCCTTTTGGTCTCTGGCCCCTTTCCAATAAAAGGAGCAAGGAATATATATCACGGGTATCTATAATACCATGAAATCATATTGTTTTCAAGCTTTTCTTTTAATATCACGCAGATTTTTTTCAACCAGTCTGCGTGCGATCATAATCTGGTGACCGCAGCCTGCACATTTGAGCCGAAAATCCGCTCCGATCCGCAGAACTTCCCATTCCCGGCTGCCGCAGGGATGCTGTTTTTTCAGCGTCACCACATCTCCGACCTGAATATCCATGAAAATCTCCTTATAAGATTCCGTTTTACAGGGAATCAAAAATCTCCCCTATGCTGCCTGTAACGACCAGATCCGCTGCCGAATCCCGCGCCGTAGGCGTCCGGTTAATCAAAACCAGTTTATCGCTACGGTAGTAATCAATCAGCCCCGCCGCCGGATAAACGACCAATGAGGTTCCTCCGACAATCAGCACATCCGCATGGCTGATAAAAGAAACCGCTTCTTTCAGCACTTTCTGATCCAGGCTTTCTTCATAGAGTACGACATCCGGTTTGATCACGCCGCCGCATTCGCAGTGCGGAACCCCTGTGCTTTCCAGAATTGCATTCTGATCGTAAAACCGCCCGCACTTCATGCAATAATTGCGGAGCGTACTTCCGTGCAGCTCCAACACTGTTTTGCTGCCGGCAGCCTGATGCAATCCATCAATATTCTGCGTGATGACCGCTTTTAATTTGCCTTCCTTTTCCCACTGGGCAAGCTTTTTATGCGCAGCGTTTGGTTTTGCGTGCGGCGCCAGCATCTTGGCACGGTAAAACCGGTAAAATTCTTCCGGATTCTGCAGAAAAAAGGTATGGCTCAAAATCGTCTCGGGCGGATAACGGTATTCCTGATGGTACAGACCGTCCGTACTGCGAAAATCCGGGATTCCGCTCTCCGTAGACACGCCCGCACCGCCGAAGAAAACGATATTATCGCTCTGATCAACAATCTCCTTTAGTTTTTTCCATTGCAAATCTGGCATATTGCATATCCTCAACTTTGATATGATCCTGCAGCCACTGCTGCAGATACTCAAACAAATCCCGGATCATGGCGTCCTGCGTACCAAGCGAAAGCTTCGATACCCGATCGGTAAACTCTTCCAGCCTCTGCACGAACATCCGATGCTGTTTCTTCTGTTCTTCGATTCCGCCATAGCCCATCTTTTCCATCAGCTGCTCTTCATGTGTAAAATGCATCGTCGTGTAATCCTCCAGCCGCTTTAAAAGCTGTCGAATATCCGCACATTTAAACAGCATGTTTTCATCTGCCAAAAGCGCACCCACCTGGTCTGTCAGATCCAGCAGAACCACATGCTCTGCATCTACTGCTCCTACACCCGTCAGAAAATCTTCTTTGTTCTGTTTCATTCCTGCTTTCTCTCCTGTCATTTTCACGTTCGTTAAACGTCTGTTGGCGTCTTAGCGCATCCAGACAACATCATGTCCTGGCGCTGACAAACTCCAACCATGTCCTTCCCTCTCCCATCGGACCAAAACGTTTCAGATAGAAAAAGTGTACCATAAACAGCCATAGTTTACAACAAATCTTGCCTTCCGAAAGTGTGCATTTTCAGATACACAGACCTTTTTTCAGCGCATACTCAGTCCATGATGCGATCCCGCATTTTAATTCCCTCCGGCGTCGCGGCAAGACCGCCTTCTCCGGTTTCCCGAAGACATGCCGGCATCGAAATTCCGACCTCCCGCATCGCGTCAATCACCTCGTCAGGAGGAATTCTGCTGCGCACTCCGGCAAGCGCCATATCTGCCGCCGAAAGGGCGACAACCGCGCCGGATACGTTTCGTTTTACGCAGGGTACTTCTACCAAACCTGCTACCGGATCGCACACCAGACCCAGCAGATTTTTCAGTGCCATCGCTGCAGCGTGCGCCACCGCCTCTACAGAGCCGCCCCGCAAATGCACCGCACCTCCTGCTGCCATTGCCGATGCCGAGCCGATTTCCGCCTGACAACCGCCCTGCGCGCCCGCGATAAACGCCCGGGATGCGATCACCCCGCCAATGCCGGACGCCACATACAGCGCTTTTGTCATTTCTTCATCCGTATAATGATATTTCTCCTGCATGCTCAGAAAAACTGCCGGAACAACACCGCACGCACCCGCCGTAGGCGCTGCGACAATCCGTTTCATACAGGCATTGGACTCTCCCATTTTGACCGCCTTTTCCATCACGCGCCCAAGAAAATCGCCGCAGATCGGCTCTTCCTGCTCCACATAGTGCTCCAGCTTGCCGCCGTCCGTGCCCACCAGCCCGCTGCGGGAATGCAGGGTTCCGTCATAGTCCTGATCCGCCTCTTTCATCGCCTGGTACATGCGCTGCAGCTGCACAAAGGATTCCTCCTGTGCAATCTGCCGCTCCCGGCAGTCATCTTTTTGGATCAGCTCCCAGAAACTGCAGCCTGTCGCTGCAGCTTCCTTGCAGATCTCTTCCAATGAACGATACATATCTTTGCTGCCTCCTATTCTTCCAGACACAGGTAGATTACTTTTTCAATGCCCTCTTCCTGCTCCAGCGCTGCAATCCGCTCCCGCGGTACTTCCTGATCCACTTCGATTACCATAACGGCATGTCCGCCGCGTTCGTCCCGGTACACCTGCATCGTCGCGATATTGATCCCTGCTTCACCCAGACGCGACGTTACTTTTACGATACAGCCCGGCTTGTCCTGGTTGTATACAACCAGTGTCGGAGCTTCCCCGGAAAAATTTGCAGTCAGTCCATCGATCTCGCAGATTCTGATCCGTCCGCCGCCGATCGATGCACCGATCACTTCCAGCTTTCGCCCGCTCTCTCCGGTCACCTCCAGCCGAACGGAATTCGGATGCGCATTCATAAGGCTGATTCCTTCAAAGGAAAACGAAAGCCCTGCCTTTTTTGCTTCTGCGAAGCTTTCCGGAATCCGTGGGTCATCCACTGCCAACCCCAACAGTCCCGCCACAATCGCGCGGTCTGTTCCATGTCCGCGCCCTGTTGCCAGAAAAGAGCCGTGCAGCCCGATCTTTGCATTCACGACCCGTTCTCCCAAAAGCTTTCCCACCGTCTGACCGATCCGCACCGCCCCCGCCGTGTGAGAGCTGGATGGTCCTACCATCACAGGTCCAACAATATCCAGTATGTTCATAGCTTCTCCATTCCTCAGACACGCTTTTTCTCACAGCTTTCCGCACAGATATGCGCAGGCCTTCAACAGCGTCTCTAATTTTTTCCCTACAATAATATAATAATCCGGCTGCTGCGTACCTTCCAGACAAATCTGGTTTCCGTATACGGGCAGGCTGCAGAAGATCACTTCTTTGGACGATGCCAACAAAATGCCATAGCCTCGGTCGGAAATCAGATATGGAAGTTCGTTTTCGACTCCATGGGAGATGCACCGCGCCGTCTTTTCCAGATGGATTCCGCCTTTACCGAGCGCGCCTGCTGCATAGAGCCCTTCTCCTTTTTTCCAGTCAAAAAACAGCCTGCTGCGCCCACCGTTTGGCGCATTTTCGATCAGGCAGCGATCCTGTCCGCTTTCTTCCAGCAAGATTTCGCTGTCCTTATCCAGAAACCGCAGCGCACCTGTCTTTTTGTCCGCAACCACATACATTTCCGGCGTTCGCATCTCTACAAGCGTCGGTTTTTCGCGCATCTGCCAGTTTTTCTCCACCCGGGTGACGGCGATTGCAGGATGCACCGGCGGCATCTCGCCCCGTGAAAAAGTGACGCGCAGAATTCCGCTGCCGACAGGGCTCAAACGGGTCACTCCATAACGGCTCTGTAAATACAGACCGTCCTCCTTACGCTGTACCCAGCGAATCGAATGGTCGATCTTCGCATGTCCCGCCGCCCGCAGCTTCGCGGTATCCGGAAGTTCACCGAACGAAAGGACACCGGATGCTGTGCGGGCATGCATATCGCCTGTGACACGCGGCTGTACCGTGCCGTTCACCGTTCTGCCAGCTGCCTGTGCAGATTGTCTACTGCCTACAGCTCTGCCAGATCCCTGTGCAGTCTGGCTGTTGCTCCCGTACAGCGACGCCAGCGGATGGAGGGCTTTCTGCGGCTGACCGGAAATAACCGGCTTCGGGCGCGACGTCCAGCCGGCACCAGCAGACGTCGGCCGGGGTGCAGCTGCCGCCGGACGGGCACTGCCCTGTGTTTTTCCGCCTGCGCGGCGTGCGTCCGCATTTTCCTGCATCGCGTCGGTTCCATATGGCAACGGTGCTTCCTGTCCGCCGGACGGATTCTGCACAATGACGACCTTTTTCTTCGCGCCGGATACTCGCTTTTTGTTCTTTTTCGGAATCGGGTCTGCGATCAGCCCGGTAAGGTTGCCGGTGTGCAGAACCTCCAGCCGGTGCAGTGCTCTTGTCGCCGCGACATACAAAAGCTTCGCGTGTCCATCGTCTATCGGATAGGACTCCCGATCCGGGCTGAGCAGCAGAACCGCGTCGAATTCCAGTCCCTTGGTATATTCCACCGGAAATACCATGATTCCTTTTTCAAACGACGCTTTTTCCGGATCCCAGGGCATGACCGGCAGCTCTTTTTGCAGAAGCTCTGCCGTCTCCTGCGCCTGCTTCTGATCCCGGCAGATCACCGCGATGGTGTCAAAGCCGTCTGTCTGCCATCCTTTGCAGATTTTTGCCGCTTCCCGGTACAGATCCCTTCCTGCTGTCTGTCGGATGCCAACCGCTTCGCCATGCCGGATGACCGGCTCTGCCCCATACCCCGGGAACTCTCCGTGCGCCAGGATGTCCGATGCAAAATTTGCAATTTCTACGGTATTTCGATAGCTTTTTCTCAGTACGCAAAAGTTATCCCGTTCTCCGGTCAGCAGGATGTTTTTCACCCCTTCCCAGTCGCTGATACCGTAATCCATGCGGATATTCTGGGAAACATCCCCCATGACCGTGTAAGTGCAGCTTCTGACGCATTCTTTTAAAACTGCATAGACCATAACACCGAAATCCTGCGCTTCATCCACAACGATATGATGCGCCTCGCTGATGACCTCCGTTTCCCGCATTCTGCGATACAGATAGGCAAGTGCCGCCAGGTCGTACACATCCAGCTCCTCCTGCGGTTCTTCGACGCAGACGCCCTGCTGTTTCTGCTCTGTCAGAAAATCATGATACATCTCATAAACGGATTTTTTCCATTGCCTTGCGCCGAACCTTTTACGCATTGAGCGGCGGATTGCCTTTTTTTCTTCTAAGGTATAGCTTATGCCCTTTCCTAAAAATTCGTCCTCCACTTTTCCCATCAAACGCTCCTGCAGCATCAGCACCTTGCTCTGCGCGGACACGGACGGATTCTGACGGATATAACGCTCAATTGCCTCACCTGTCATCAAAACGACCATATCCTTCGGGTCATTTTTGCCGCCACTCTCATCGAACACACCGACACGGCCGTCCCGAAGCCCCTCTACAAACTGCTTCCGGTTAAACAACACCGTCGTCCTCGGGATCGTGTTCCACTCCACTCTGCTGCAAAACTTCTGCAGCTTTTCAAACCACGCAAGGGTTCCTCGCACCGCACCGTCTTTCCCGGCGTCGCGCACCGGGCAGATGCGGTAGGTTTCGTCCCAGTCCTCATATAAAAGGCGTACAAACAGCTGCTCCATCGTCATCTGTCGAATGCCATACACATCCAGATCCGGCAGGACGCCCGTGATATAGTCCAGCAAAATCCGGTTGCTGCCGACGATATAAAAATCCTCCGGCTGAAACCGTTCTTCATAATTGTATAAAATATAGGAAATCCGGTGCATCGCCACCGTGGTCTTGCCAGAGCCTGCTACACCCTGCACGATCATGCTGTGATAGGGCGATTTCCGGATAATTTCGTTTTGCTCCTGCTGGATTGTCGCAATAATCTCGCCCAGAACTGCCTTTTTATTTTTTGCAAGATACCGCGTCAGAAGCTCGTCGTTTGCCACGACTTCCGAATCATAATAGTCGATCAGCTTTGCATCCTCGATCTCATACGTCCGTTTGAGCAAAAGCTCGATCTCCATTTGCTGACCATCCGGTACGGGGTAGCTGCATTTTCCCAATCCGTTTTCATAATAGGCATTGGCCACCGGTGCACGCCAGTCCGTCACCATTTGGTGGGTGGTATCCTTTGCGATGCCGCCCCGTCCGATATAGAGGGATTCTTCTTTATTTAATGCCTCGTCATGAAAAACAATTCGCCCGAAGTAGGGCTTTTTCAGCGCCTTTTCATTGCGCTCCAGTGCCCGCTTCATATGGGTGTGCATGGTTACGGTATTGTTCAGGATCGTCAGGACTTCCGCATCGTTATCATGATAATGCTCAAGCATTTCATCGATATCCTCCTGCATCTTAGCAACTTCCTGTCCATATTCCCGCACGTTGTCACGCACGACCCTCAGAGTTTCCGCCAGATAAGCTTCTTCCGCCTTACGGCTTATATTTCGCTTCATCCAGCGCTCCTTTCTTCTGTTGCTCTTTCCTTTAGCTGTCCCTCTATTGTACCTGTTCGTCCGCGCGATTACAACCAAAAGACACTGCTTTGCCGGCTGTCAGGCAAATTTCTTTTTCTGTATCCAAAACAGGACGTCCTGCAGTGCAGGGCGTCCTGTAGTTCATGACAATAGAATGCTCGCAGAGCGTGCATTCTATTGTTTTCGTTCGTATTGCTGCCTTACAGCTCCTTTGTCTCGCTACAGTGTACCTTCAGAACACTGCAGGTCTGTCCGGTCAGCTCGCTGCTTCTGCGATCCGGCTGCTGCATGCCGACAGAAACCTCGTAATCTCCTTCTTCCAGCATAAAGTGTGCGTCCTCGTTGTACAGGGCAAATGCCTTGTCAGCCAGCACGATTTCCACTTCTTTTGCCTCGCCGGGCTGCAGGAAAAGCTTCTTCAAGCCTTTGAGCTGCGCGTTCGGTGTATTGTCCCGAAGCGCTTTGACATAAACCTGAATGGTCTGTCCGCCTGCAAATTTTCCGGTATTTTTTACGGAAGTTTTGATTCGAAGCTGTCCGCCTGCCTCGATTTCCATACGGTCTGCGCTCGTCTTTCCCTGTTCAAAGGAGGTGTAAGAAAGTCCGAAGCCGAAGGGATAAAGCGCTTCCTTTTCCATGTAGCGGTAGGTGCGTCCCTTCATCGCATAATCAGTGAATTCCGGCAGCTCCTCAGAGGTGCGGTAGAACGTTACCGGAAGCTTGCCCTCCGGGCTGTATTCTCCGAAAATCGCCTCTGCGACAGCTTTTCCGCCTGCCGCGCCGGGATACCATGCCTGCAGAATTGCCTTGCAGTGCGCATCCTCCCATTCCAGCGCCATTGCAGAGCCGGTCATGGATACCAGGATCACGGGCTTTCCGCTGTTATATGCGACCTCAAGCACCTCACGCTGCAGACCGGGGAACAGCAGGTCTTTTTTATCGCCGCTTGCAAATTCGTTGCCGGCGTCCCCCTGCTCTCCCTCGATGCTGGAATCCAGTCCCATCACCGCGATAATCACATCGCTGACCTCGCAGACTGCTTTTGCTTCAGAAATCCGGTCGTCCGCCTGTGCCAGTCCACTGGTTCTGTCCTTCCAGAGGTCGCAGGCTTCGGAATAATAAACCTTTACATCATCCCCGACATAATCCTCAATGCCTTCCAGCACTGTGATATAGCGGGATGCAGTTCCTTCATAGTTGCCCACCAGCGCTTTTCTGGAATCCGCATTCGGACCGATCACGCCGATCGTATGAAGTTTGCTCTTGTCAAGAGGAAGGAAATTGTCCTCATTTTTCAGAAGGACAAGGCTTTTTCTGGAAACGGTCTGGTTCAGCGCCTTGCTGGAAGCAAGATCTACCTGATCGTAACCGATTTTATCCAGTTCTTCCTGTCTCTCATCGCCAAGGATTCCCAGCTTCATCCGACATTCCATCAGGTTTGTCACCGCTTCATCCAGACGCGCTTCATCCACATAGCCTCCGCGCACCGCATCTCTCAAATTGGGAAAACGCAGCCGCAGTTTAAGTCACAGCCATTGTTCATCGCCATCGTCGCGGATTCCAGCGGCGTCTTGGTAATTTTATGGTTTTCGTGGAAATCCGCAATCGCGCCGCAGTCACTGACAACGTGACCCTTAAATCCCCACTCTTTTCTCAGGATATCCTGCAAAAGCGTCTTGCTTCCGCAGCAGGGCTCGCCATTTGTCCGGTTATAGGCGCCCATCACGGCTTCTACCTTCGCTTCCTGCACACATGCCTTGAATGCCGGCAAATAGGTTTCATACAGATCCTGCTTCGATACGACTGCGTTGAACTCATGTCGGATGCCCTCCGGTCCGGAATGCACCGCAAAATGCTTCGCGCACGCCGCAGCCTTTAAATGATCCGGGTCTTCGCCCTGCAGACCTTTAATAAAGCCGACCGCCAGACGGGAAGTCAGATATGGATCTTCTCCGTAGGTTTCCTGTCCTCTGCCCCAGCGGGGATCGCGGAACAGATTCACATTCGGTGCCCAGAACGTCAGTCCTTTGTAAATATCGTGGTCGCCCGCTTTCTGCTGTGCGTTATATTTTGCACGTGCCTCGGTCGCGATCACATCGCCGACCTGCTTTAACAGCTCCTCATCAAATGTCGCCGCCATGCCGATTGCCTGCGGAAATACCGTCGCCGTGCCCGCTCTTGCCACACCGTGCAGCGCCTCATTCCACCAGTTATAGGACACAATGCCAAGGCGCTCCACCGCCGGAGCGGTGTAAAGCGTCTGTCCTACTTTTTCTTCCAGATTCATCTGTGCAGCCAGGGCTGCTGCCTTTTCCCTGTATTTACTCATTTTTTCCGCTCATTTCTGCGCACGCTTTTTGCGCATGTCGAGTTTGTGTCAAGTGCGCGCAGACACAAATCTCGCGATTAAAAAATTTTATTTTTCAATCTTTCTTGCCCTTTCCCATATGCTTTATGCGAACGGATTCTCTGTCGGATACATCATGCCCTTGGGCTGATTGAAGTTTAAGTCCTCTACCGGAACGCCGATGTATTTGAATACCTCGTACAGTGCTTTGCCTTGACATAGCAGGGCTCAAAGCCGAACTGAGAGGGGAATGCAGGCCAGCACTTGTCAGCAAAAGCAACGTACTTCTTGCTGCCCTTGTGTGCATCTGCCCAGTCCAGCAGGGTCAGCTCAAACTGAGCCATGCGGGCCAGCAGGTCGGGATAGTAGTGGCCTTCGCCCATCTCGGCAGCCATATCCTTGCAGACATCCTCGATGCGCGGGTCATTTGCATGCTCTTTGTAGGAAACCAGCAGGTCCAGCTCGCTGTTCTCTTCCACTTCAACGCCCAGCTCGTACAGGCCCTTGATGGGCGCGTTGCAGGCAAAGAAGTCCTGCGGGCGGGGGCCAAAGGTGATGATCTTCAGGTCGCGCACACCCAGCAGGGTGCGGGCGATGGGAACGAACTCGATCATCTTGTCAGCGATCTCATCAGCAGTGCCGATGGGGTATTCGGGGATGTAGCCCTTCAGATGGCGCATGCCGAGGTTATACGAACAGTTCAGCATGCCGCAGTAGGCATCGCCGCGGCCGTTGATGAGGTCGCCGTCGCCCT
>VOFE01000344.1_pt1 | contig 38000 bp, 80 predicted proteins | sample 5384071 | NCBI WGS metagenome assembly VOFE01 (sample SAMN12384724, study PRJNA508395) | human gut metagenome | isolation source: healthy gut D | host: Homo sapiens
TGCACCGGGATGACATGCACAACGTTTTTAGAGGTATTCCCGTACCGCTGCTTACCGCACCGGACAATCAAGTACGTAGCATTTACCGCATTTTCAAAATGAATTCATTCCTGTACCCTCCGCTTTTATTCGTAGAAAACGTATCGTTTTCCCGCCAGCGGACTGCCCGCGGCATGCCGGTCCATATAGGAAAATTATACAGGAAGGCTCACGATTCATCCACATTCCTGCTTAAATTGAAAAGAGTTATACAAATTATTATATAACCATTGACAGACTTTAACGGTAACCTGCACGCTCCGCGCAACGATTACCGTCTTCCATCAAAAAAATTACCGCTGTCCTCATTTTCTTTCTTTTTTATCGCGAATATGCAAAACTCTCATTCTCTCCCACAGCATACCTGGAAGATACCGTATATATAACAAAATATGATTGCCGCCAATCTGGGATCTAATTTTTCCATATTAAAAAACGTTCCCAATTTTGCGCGGTTTATTCCCCTGAGTCATCATGATTGGAGATTTAACTGAGGTGTGGAGGACGCGTCCGAAACGGACCATGTCCGGCGTGGTGAGGGGGATGGCTGGTCTTCCGTCCCCGGTTGAGGTTGAGGGGGGAATCCGGCCGGAATGAATTGCGGGATAATTTGCACTCTTTTGGAGTGCGCACGGTGTGCTCGTGAGGAACCTCGGGCACCGGCGGACTCCCATATCCCCTCCGCAATTGATTCCGCCTACTTCCGGGGCAGATTTTCAGGGACGGAAGACTCAGGCGGATGTTTTTTCGTGGCACCGGACACGTAATTCTGGCGCGTCCTCACCTGCCTAACTAAATAACATGATACCAGGGTCAGGCAAGGTTGAAAATCTGATGCAAGTTTTTGCTTGCATGAAGATTTTTAATCTTGGGACCTGCCTAAAACATGAGTAAGAAGCCATTTTTCGCAGAAAATGAGGTGGAGTTGAATGTTTTTGATTGTGAGAGCACGCAGTGCGGAGCAATGGTATCAAGGGGCAAATCTAGAACCTTGAAAAATTTAATATTTACAGTAAACGTAAGCAAATCAGTCCTTTATGAGTTATAATAGTAGTAACTTCTGAAAGGTGGAACGTACTATGTCTTTTAAAACAAACGAATGTCAACAATTAGCATTGGAAGATAGCTTTATTCAGCTGACTGAACGTGAAAGAAAAACATTGGAAAAGTCAGGTATTGACGAAATTTTCCGTCGATCGATGAACAACGTGTTTTTTGTTCTATATAGCGATAAAGTATCCAGACCCAATGCACCCAAAATGTTGTATCATTGGTGCACTCATCATCAAAGAGCTTTTTGACTATTCTGACGATGAGCTTGTTGAGAATCTTATGCTCGACCTCCACCTTCAACACGCTTTAATAACACAAGCTTTGCAGAACAGCCGCTTTAAACGGTTGCTTCCGTAAGAGATGCTACGACCACGCCAAAACACTCTCATGGTGTTGACTTATACTCATGATTGCAAAGATCCTCAGCGGCAAAATTGCCCAAATAATGAAACTGAACGGTCGTATTCGCCGGATGGTTATGATGATAGAATCAAAACGATTTTTTAAGTCGTATGGAATTAATTTACACCTGTATTTCAAAACTGGTTCTGTTGACAAAAAAATTATCCGATCAGGTGGTTGAATCATAAAAACATTATGGATCCCAATGACTTAACCGAATCTTTTACCATCAGAGAAATGACGACATGGGAGGCAATGATCCAAATATCATTGCTAAGACAGCAACTGCCTGCTTGGTATCTGTAAAAACAGACTTTGAAGAGGCCACAGAATATCAGCTTTTTGTCAGATGCCTTTCTGACCAGACGGTTGTTGAAAAATGGAAAACGTCGTTCGAGAACCAGGGAAGACGGAACTATGAATTCATCCGCATTAAAAATCCTCTGACCCGGATGCCACCTACCGCAACAAATCCGAAACTTACAGAGGCTATGCCGCCAACATAGAAGAAACCGTTGGAAAGAATGGTTCTGTAGTCACAGATTATCAATTTGATAAGAATACCATTTTCATTTTCAGGAAACCCTTTTGCAGATGGAAAACTCTGAGGAAGAAATCATCCTGGTTACCGATGGGGCTATGATGGACAGGATAACATAGCTCTGCTAAAGAGAAAATGTCAGACTGGTAACGACAGCATTGATCGACAAGAGGCCCCGATATATTGGCGGACTTTGAGTTTAATGAAGAAGGAACAAAGCTGCTTAAATGTGCAGCGGGGATATGAACCGGTCAGTCAAAGCTATACAAAGTCAACGAGGCAGTGCAGGGTGACCGACCGAAATCATTGTGCCAGCTGTCCAAATCAGAACAGTGCCGCCCGAAGATTCACAAAAAAGTTGCAACGTTTATCACCTCGAAAAATGCCTCAACTAGAGCAAAAAGCCAGAGATATATGCAAGGAGAAGAATTCAGCAATTTAGCAAAGTTGAGAAATGGTGTGGAGACCATACCGTCCAATATCCGAAAGAATTACCATCTCGACAAACTTCCAAGGGGGAAGCAACAGTGGGAAGCTCTTTTCGGCAGTAAGATAGCTGCATTAAATTTTAGGAAGCTCTTTGGTTTTCGAAAGGGCTTGGGTAATTATGCTCTGAATCCAATACTGGCCTAAAACCAAACCTGGGGATATTCCAATATTCTTAAACCGGATAAACAATATATAACCTATCTACTGTAAAATATTAAATTTTCAAAGGTCCCTATGAGAGAATCAAACTAGCATTGGCTATGTTTTGACCCCAACATCATAACATTGCTTCAGACTAATGCTCCTTTCTTTCCTTCTGCTGAAATAAACCGTACTGCCAATCAGTGCGGCAATCCCCACAACAATCACCGTAATATTGGAATATGTATTCAGCACATCCAGAATCTTCCCCCAGGACGCGCCGGCGGCGGCTCCGGCCGTCACCAGAACCGTATTCCACACAAGGCTCCCAGCAAAAAGTCAGGATCAGAACGGAACCATCTTCATCCTGGCCCGGCCGGTATCGATATCAGACTTCTGATAATCGGTACGCAGCGGCAGAAGAAAACAGTGCTTTTACCCTTGTTGTCAAAAACCAGCCCTCCGCGTCGTGTACATCCTCCGTTTCAAAATGAAGGCGTTTTCCAACTTTTCCTTCCAGCAAATTTTTCAGAACATCCTTCGGTATCAGACGGCCGGCATAATAAAGAATCACGGCCCGAACACCGAACCTGCCGTCGATGCCGCAATAACGCCGGGAACATTCATTGCCGTATAAGTAGTCATAAAAACCGCCAAATGTCAGAACCACCTGAGGGATCGGAGGAAACAGATTTTCTACCAGAATCAGTAAAAAATATCCCGATGTATCCGAATGAATTCATCACTTCCACTATAAACTGTTGCATGGCCGCACCTGCATAAAACGCATGTTACTATAATTTATACAGCGCTTAAATAATGTATGACTCGGGATTTTTTCAAAAGACTGTGTATGACACGCCATAAACTTTTCTTACCGTTCCATCAAATAGTCACAAAGACAACAGAGCTGGTAGGACATGGTGACCGCCCCCGATCCAGATGCCCCTGTCCTTTGAAAGCATATAGCTGGCCCGGCCTTTTTCTGGCTTCCATCTGCCTGTACTCTCTGCCCTGTCTTTTGCTGCATTTTTGACACGCTCAAGTACTGTCCTGTCATTTTCCCCTGCATCCAGTGCAAGCCTGAATGCCTCCACGACAGGAATCGATCATGGTCTTAAATCCTGGCCCGCTTTTCCGCGGCTCATCATATCCTCCACCATGGCCGAGAGCGCCAGACAGAGCCCTTTTGCATCCAGTGATTCCTCCCCTGCCACAGCTTTAGCCGCCGCCAGGTACGCGCCTCCGTAAAGAATGCCCGAGCTTCCTCCAACCCGGCTCATCATCAGCATGCCAATCTGTTTGAACACTTCATCTATTGGAAGTTTCCTTAATTTTTCCCCGGCCAGAATGATCGCCTAAAACCCAGATTAAGGTTTGCCCAGTGATCCCGTCCCCTGTTGCCGCGTCGCTGATATAATCCTTGCTGTCGCGTATTACCGCCGCCGCCCGGTTCAGGTAAGCCACATAATCATCCGATGTTATAATCATCTTCCGCCCTCCCGTCTCAGCATTTAAAAGCCGGTGTATCGGCCGGCGCCGCCAGAAGCGCCTTCAGTTCCTCATCCAGCTTCAAAAGTGTGACCGAACAGCCGGCCATCTCAAGTGATGTCATATAATTTCCCACTATGGTGCGGACTGCGGTAATGCCTTTTTTCCCTGAGGATCCGTGTAAGCTCCCGGCTCATTATATACAGTTCCATAAGCGGCGTTCTCCGAGACCGTTCACCAGCATGGCCGTCCACTTTTGCAGTACTCAAAATCCCCCAGAATCCGGGACAGAAGCCTTTGCTGCCCTGCGGCCGGTGTCAGGTCCTCCTGGCAGATTCCCGGTTCCCTGTGGATGCCCATGCCGATTTCCACCTCTGTCTCTCCCAGGGAAAAGCCCGGTTTTCACCGCCGGCAGGATACAGGGCGACATCGCCATCCCCATTGACCGGAGATTTACAATCACCTTTTCGGCAACTTTTGACCTCGTCCAGATTCTTTCCCTGACTCTGCGGCTGCTCCGGCAATTTTGTGAACCAGCACAGTCCCGGCTATTCCCCGTCGCCCGGCAGAATAGGTGCTGTCCGGAACCGCAACGTCGTCCCTTCACCACCACGCATTTCTGTCCGATGCCTCCATCTGCTGCCAGCTCTTGCCGCCATCTGGAAGTTCATTATATCACCCGAATAATTTTTTATAATCAGAAGGACACCGGCTCCGCCGTCCGCCGCATGAATTCCTTCCAGAATCCGGTCGGGGCTTTATGATGCGAAACATTCCCGGCCACCGCTGCATCCAGCATTCCTTTTCCCACATAGCCGGCATGGCTCATGACCGCTGCCGCCTCCGCTGACCAGGCCTACCTTGCCCGGTGTTTTTTCCTTCTGCTGACAACCTGATTCCTTCCCCGGCATAGACAAGCTCCGGTTCTGCCCTCACACAGTCCCTGCAGCATCTCTGTGACTACCCGGTCGGATTATTAATCAGTTTCTTCATGTCCTTTGCCCCCTTCTTATTCTGCATTATTTCTAAAATTAACGTTCCGTCTCTGTCATGCCCGGATACGCTATCAGTCCGATATTCTGCATTGTTTTCTCCGGACATACATCCGCCACGCCATGCCCGGGGAGATGCATTTTTCCTGACAGTGCCAGTTCCGTCGATGTCACAGCCGTATCCACTGCCGCCAGAACCTTCATACAGCAGGCATGATTGCCTCCGGTACAGATCATTCCCCAATGGATGCCGCCATATTGTTAAGTGTCGCCAGAACCTCTTCGAAACCGCCTCCTCTCATAAACGTCATAGCGCAGGCCATTCCCGTTCCGGCTGCAACTGCACATCCGCAGAAAGCAGATAGTTTCCCGGAGTATTCCTTCATATACATTGTAATCAGATAGCTCAAAACCGTAGCCCGCAGCAGGCTTTCTCGGAATGGTGTTCCACCCGGTACATTGCATACAAAGGCATCGTACAGATGATCCCATGATTTCCGCTTTTCCTGTAATGCTCATCGCCGGCTTATCAAGGCCCAGAACCCGCGCTTCAGAGGCCGCTCCCAAAGAAACGGGCTGTCGCTCTTAAATCGCCGGAAACATCCGTCCCCCGTTAAAGGCCAGAAGACTTTTAGTCAGCGTACACCGCTCGAGGTGAGCGCTGCTTTAGCAAGCTCCAGGTTCACCCTGTACGCCTCCCTGATAAAAATGGGCCCTCGACCGGGGTCTTTTTCGCAAAACCTGAAGAACTCTTCCATTGTATAGTCCGTAAGCGAACCCGGCCGGGCTGTTTCTTCCAGCTCCTGGCTTTTTTTTTTCCAGAAGCACCCGTCCGTTTTTACAAGCCGGCATATATTCGTATGCTGTCCCCTGATCTCAGCTTTCACAGCAGTCATGTCTGTCCGGACACATGCATAAATAAACAATTCAGAGCTGATCTGTGAGACTTCTACCTTCACCTTCCGTCTTCGATAAACCGCTTTTGTGGCTTCCACATCTGCATCTGATATCTCCTCCAGCACCAGAAGGCCTTTTTTCCTTATCTCCCGCCACACAGCCCAAGGCAGCCGCAAATTCATTCCCAATCTTATCCGTGCCAGGGATTCCACAGGTAAATGCATTTTATAGATACCGGAATTTTTCTCTCACCAGAAGACATTCTGCCGGTTCCTCCGTCATAGCTCTGGCGGCCGCACAGGCCAGAGCTATGGCAGCAGGTTCCGTTACCCCAAGAGCCGGTTTCATGTCTTTCCTGATCCATTCAAGCAATGCTTTCATCTTTTCCGCCGCTCCTTCATGGTCTTATTTCTTAAAACACATGGTACATTTCCCTGCAGCCTGATGCAATCGTGGCCTTTAAGTCCATGGACATACCAAGGCTCTCCGCGATGCCGCGATCCATCTCCATACAGATGTCACAGATATCCGCCAGAAATTTTTCATCCTGCTCAAGCTTTTGCCAGGCGTTGACCAGCGGACAATACCCCAAATCCACCTCAAATTCTTCCTCCGAAAGCTTCACAACTTCTCCTTCGTTGACCTTTTCAACCCCATAGGTCATAAACTCGTCCGCAAAAATCCTTCAGATTGTCAATTCCGTTAAACCTGCTTTTCCCGAGGAATAATCCTGCTCATGCATGGCATCCCTGGCAAACCCAGGGGAAGTCCCTGCTCAAGTCCTCCTTCACGAGAAAATAATACCATCTTCCCCGGTTTTCATAGGGCATCCCGCATTGCATCCACATTATAGTCACCCACATATTTTTCGGTTCATTCTTTATCATCTTATTCCCCCTTACTTTTTACAAAATGAAGCTCACAGACGCCGTCTCCCATTCCGATCGCGCGCTCTAACTTGAAACCTGATATGATCATACAAATCAAATACGCCGCATTCACATCCATCGCACAGTCGCAGATTAAGCCGATTTCCTTTTCATCCTCGGTGAGCTTTTGTCCAAGCCCCGCACATCGGGCAGTAATGGAAATGGACAATGGCCTCTTCTTCATCCGTCATCGAGACCAGTTCCGCATGGAATTGCTTTATCGTCTGATCATTCATGAACGCGCCCATAAACTGGGAAATGCTGTCCGTATCAGGATAATTCTTTCGGTAGAGATTCCCTAATTTGCGGATAGCGCTGCGGGCATAGGCCTCCTCATCCAGACCGTACCGCCCGGCTGCCTTCACCAGCTGGTAATACCACATCCTCTGGTCTCATTCGCCTTCTGATTTCCTTCGATAAGGTGTCATTGATTTTCGCATTGTTTTGAATCATATTAAACCTCCGTTCATATTTATATTAACCTGTATAACCCAACAGGCGCGGGATTGCCAATACCAGATCCAAAGGTGCATATTAAAAGACATACCACAAGAACGCCAATCCATGGCCAGATTCCTTTTTACCATCCGATCCACCGGCACCTTTGTGGCCATTGCCGTCGTGTAAAGGCAGGTGCCGACCGGCGGCGTGAGAACACCGATGGTCAGGTTAAAGCACATCAGCAGGCCGAAATGAACAAAATCATAGCCGTATGCCTGCATGATTGGCAGGAACACCGGCACCAGAATTAAACTGCCGGTGATGCGTCCATAAACATCCCGACCATCAGCAGGAAAACCTGTATGAGCAGCATGGCAATCAGTCCGTTATCGGTCAGGAAAGCATGAAATTACAGATGATTGGGTATCTGTTCTATCGCCAGAGCTCCAGCCCATAACACCTGCCATCGCTGGCGATAATCAGTATCGCTCCGCTCATTACGGCCGACCGATTATCATCGGAATTAAAGCTTTCAGTTTAATTTTTTGTAGATAAAGATTCCGACGAGCGTCACCACCATAATAATCAGCGACGCCGATTCCGTCGCCGCCTACTCCCTGCCGCGATGTTGACAAAGGTTAAAAAAAGGCGCCACAATTGAAAAGCGGCTGATTTAAGCTTACTCCATACATGCCTCCAGCCCTGCCAGTCGAATCACCCATTTGCGGGGCCCGGATTCCTCGACAGGATAAAATCACCAGAGCCAGAGCCAGACCGACCATAATTCCGGGCACCACGCCTGCCTCGAACAGATAGGCAATCGGTGTACCGCTGGAAACACCATAAATCACATACAGGAGCCCCGGCGGATAAGCACCGACCACCGATACGGAGGCAATAAAACAGGCTGCAAAGTCATCTTCATATCCGTCCTTTCTCATTTCCCGGATAAATGGTTGAGGAAAGAAGGGCCGCCTCCGCATTGGCCATGCCGAGAATTCCTCCAAGAAGCAGTCCCACAATCGTGCAGACATAGGCAATTCCGCCTTTCACCCTCCCCACAAGCGCCCGGCAGAAGTCCATCAGACGTGTCACGTCCCCGGAAAGGCCCATCAGTTCCCCGGCCAGGATAAACATCGGAATCGCCATAAGGTTATAAGAATTGGCGGAGGAAAACAATTTCTGCGCCACCGCCGGAAAATAATTCGGTCCCATGGTAATCAGCCCGGCCGCACCTACCAGCCCCAGTACATATGCAATCGAACACCCAGAAGCAGAGTGACCACAAACATAATTATCATTATCATACCGTCACCCTCTCTAATCCAGTTGCGCATATTCATTTCCGTCACTTCTGGGAATAAATATATGCAGAAATCCCAGCACTTCCGAAAAAGCAGCAGCCACATTGTCACCGGCAGGATCCACCAGACAAACCGCATCGGAATTTGCATGGCGGAACTGACCTGGTTCTGAATAATGTTGGAAAAATACATTTTCGTTCCGTAAAATCCGATCCAGCCAACCAAGCCTGCGGAAAAAATCCGTGACAGAATTTTGGCAGCCGTATGGAGCGGCCCTTTAAACAGGGAAATAAAAGCTCAACTTTCGCCAGATGACCGGTGTTGATGCCACGTAGGTTCCCAGAAACGTCACATACACCAGCATAAATGTCGCCATCTCATCACTCCATGAAAGAGGACGGTTGAGAAAATACCGCATCACCACGGAGACAAAGATCAGGCATACCTGAAGTGTCAAAACTGCGCAAAGAAAAATATTTGACCGCCCATATCAGGCGATCGTTAAAACGATCCAGCATATAAATCACTTTTTTGCCATACTTTCTCCATTTCCAAAAATAGTAAGCAGCAAGGGCCGGCACAGACAGGCGGGAGAAGCGCCGCACTGTCAAAGCAGCCTTCCAGAACATTTTACAAACATGCTCCTGCTTAGTTATTCGGGATTCCAAGCTCTTCACGTACTTTCATAACATAATCATAAATTGCTTTACTGTCTTCATTTTCACAATACTTGTCAATTACCGGCCGGCACGCTGCCACAGCGGCATCATGATCGATGACAGACACCTGAAGTCCCTTTTCTTCAAATGTTTTTGTATGCATTTTCCTGCGCAGTTTCAAAGTATCATAGCAGGCCTGACGTCCCTTTCGACCGCCTCCGTCAGCCAGTCTTTTTCCTCCTGCGACAGTCCGTCCCATGTTATGCCGCTGCACACAAACAGAGGGAAGCGGTCGCATGACCGGATTTGACAACGTATTTTGCCGTTTCGTAGGTTCCTGAGGTAATGGTGGAACATGCCGTATCTTCAAAACCGTCCACAACGCCTGTCTGCATGGCATTATATACCTCACTGTATCCAAAAGGCGTTGCCACAAACCCCATAGCGGTATACATATCAAGATGCATCTGCGCCGTCATGGAGCGGAGCTTGATACTCAGGGCATCGACCAGACTCTTCAACTCTTTTTTCAGGAAGAAATCACGTGATGCATTATACAAAAAAGCCAACCGGCTTTACCGAAGTCTCAGCGTACACCTTATCAAGTATCCCTTTGCAAAAATCTGAGCTGACCACAGTATTTTGCAGTTTTGTATTGACCACGCCGGTATCATCCACCCACATATAGGGCAAATCAAAGGCCTCCAGCACATGCGTAAAATTAGACAGGGAGGCTGCATTGAATACGGCGCAGTCTATCGTTCCCATCTGCATACTCTCGAATACCGACACCTCGTCCCCTAACTGACCGCCAGCATAGATATCCAGCTGGAGCCTGCCTCCTGAGGCCTCGTCAAGATATGCATTCATGGCGATCAACGCCTGGGTATAACCATGTGTCTCATCCCAGGCTGTCGGCATGCTGGTTTTTAACAGCTTCGCGTCCGTACTCTTTTCTCATTCCCCCATTTTCTGCCTGGCTCTCTGTCGTTTCTCCCCCTGCCGGCTGCTTCTCTGCCGTACCTTTCTGGCACCCCGCCAATGAAGCAAGTGTCAGCGCCCCGGCCACTGTTAATGCTACGAATCTTTTCATCTTTCTTCCTCCTTTTATTTGAAACAGACATCTTCTCAGCCCCATATCACAATTCCCTTCTATGGAGAATGCTGCCTCTTTGAGTGGTATGACGTATGATGTTATATAAAAAAAATACACTGAAATTACACATAATTTGGTAATTTCAGTGTAACACGACGTCATACCTCTGTCAATAACAAAATCAGATTAATTTTGCATCTGTTTATCTCCTCTGCCCTGTTTTTTCCTGCATCGTTTTCATATGCTCCCTGCCTATCTCCCGCGCTCTGTCGGCATCACCGGCCTGGAGGGCATGAAACAAATCAATATGAAGATTCTGAGTTACGGTAAGCTCAAAGGAACGGCGGTATACATTCGTCGTATAGTTCAGTGCAATGGCCTTTTTAATTGTGGGAAGCATCCTCTCAATCACTATGTTTCCGGTCATACAGTAGACCAGGGAGTGGAATTCCATCTCACAGTCTGCCAGCTGATCGATCATGCGCTGATCGCTCTCATCCATTTTCAGCTCATACATGATCTCATTCATCTTTCTGAGAATTGCCTCCATCTCACTAAGCTGTATTTTCGTCGCCCGTTGTGCGGCAGATAACAGACCTCCGGCTCGATTACGCTTCTCGTTTCACAGAGATCCGGAATCAGCTTTTCCTCCGGTATAAACTCAAACCCATAGGGATCATCCGCAAGCCCCGGTATGGCGGCAACATAAGTTCCCCCCCGCTCGATATAGAGGATGTTTTTTTGGATATCAGTATCTTTACTGCTTCCCTTATCGTAGTCCGGCTCACATTCAAATCATCCATCAGTTCATTTCGTTGGGAAGCTTGGATCCCAATGCAAATTCACCTGTCATAATCTTAGTTTTTATCTTATCCGCGATATTCTGTGAAAGTGTAAATCCTCTTTCCATAGCCTGTACCATCCTTCATTTCCCTGTAGGAATACGGCCGGTTGTGCCGCTTCCTGTCCTCTATATTATATATGCTCTTTTCCTGCATTTGGCAATCACTTTTCCTCCCTTGACTCTTTTAATTAAAATTGTGTGTAACTATTTAGTTGGTGAGGACGCCGCCGGTACGGTCAGCGGACAGAGGGGTGGTAAGGGGGATGAGTCTTTTCGTCCTATTATCGTGAGTTGGGACTGGGGCGAAGATAAAGTGCATGGAGCACGCCTGCCTCCAGGAAATGCATCGCGCTAAGCTCGGACCTCGCTAATCAGCGATGGATTTCAGCGGCATCCGCAGACTTTATCTTCCCTCCGCCCCAAGGCCAGGTTTTCGCCGGACGAAAAGACCTGCCGGGTGTATCGGCCCTGTCCCGACCTGCGGCCGCTGAATGTCTCACGCGAGTGCGGAGGGCGGACTTTGTCGCGGCCACCCATGCTACCATTTACGTGGGAAATACGATATGCCATCTATGGTTTTTAAAAAAATTGCGGTAGATTTGATATCGGCCTGCCGGGAACACGTAGTGGCCGCGACAGGGCCCTCCCCATTTAGGTTGAGAGAATCAGCGGCCGTAACGGACCATGTCAGGGTGCGGAAAAACCTCCGCCTGAGTCTTCCGTCCCCGGAGAAAACCTGAACCGGGGAAATAGGCGGAATCAATTGCGGAGGGGGGGGGGAGTCCGCCGGTGCTTAGCGAGGTTCCTCACGAGCTTAGCACTGATGCGCACTCCAAAGAGTGCAAACGGTCCCCGCAGCAATTCATTCCGGCCGGATTCCCCCTCCACGACAACCTGCAACCGGAAGACTCAGACAGAGCCCTCTGAATGGTCCGTTCCGGCCGCGTCCGAAAAAATTCAAAAATATTAGCACTCGCCTCTTTGACAGTGCTAATAATATATGTTATATTACATCTAGAACAGATAGAAAATCATCTGTAATCCAATACCAACAATCAACTTTTTATATAAGGAGGAATGAATTATGTTAGTACCAAGTATTTTCAATGATAATTTTGTAGACTGACGACATGTTCCGGTTCCCGGATTCACCTCCCGGCAGCCGCTCCGTATCCAATGTTATGAAAACCGATATTCAGGATCTGGGTGAGAATTACCAGCTTGACATCGAGCTTCTTTGCCAAAAGAAGATATTCATCGGAACTTTCAGGCGGTACGGCACAGAAGTCCTCTGAGAACGAGGAAAAGGACGGACAAATAATTATCCCGCAGAACGCTCAGCGGAAGCTGCCGTAGTTTCATATCGGTGATAACCTCATACGCGCTTCCTTTGAAAACGCATGCTCTGGTATTCAGCGCAAAGCGGTTGAAGAAAAAGAAATATATTGCTATTGTCAGGTACCGATGTGAATCCTGTTTAGCGCCTGTCTTGACAGGCCGATTTGAATAGTAACAATTAATGCCCGCATTCTCTGTCGTCGTGCATGCCGGTCGATGAATCCACCCATCCTTTTTTGACGCCCAGGAAATATTTCGCCGCCATCAGAAAGATCGACACGGCTCTGTCCTGTTTTCCCTGAATCAGGCTCCATATTCTTCTTTATGACAAAGACATCCGCAATGTCGTCGTCTCCGATATCTGGCCAGTATTTCATCCTTTTTACAAGGGGCTTCGACACTGTCCGTCACCATATTCACATGACAACACAGCAGATATCGATATGGACCTTTCCAGAAGCGGTTTTTCGGATATATACCTGGGAAAGCTCTGCGATATCGGCGGCTCGACCGCCTATCCTCTCCATATCGGACACAATCTTCAGGGCTGCTGAGACGAATCTGAGGTCCCGGCCACCGGGGTCTGGCGAAGCAGCAGCCCTGGTACAGATGTTTTCAATCTGTCTGTCCTTTTTGTCAATCTCCATCTCCAGTGAGCAGACCTGTTCCCTCAATGTTTCATCACCCCCAATCAGCACAGCTCCTGAAAAGGCAACTGCCTGCTGGCACATACTTCCCATGTCGAACAGTTCCTCTTCAAGCTCCCTGAGCTGCCTGTCATATTCCGCCCGCATCTGTTTAAGCCTCCAGCCTGATTATAATAACGTGACGCTGTTCACCGCCCCCGTATCTGAAAAATTCGGTCCACTCGCACACATTAACCGCGTGATCCCCTATCCGCTCCAGATACTTGGCAGCATCAGCAGATCCACCGCCATATCCGACTGGGAAGAATCCGACTTAAGCAGCTCCACCACCTCGTCTTTTACTTTATCAAATAAAGCGTCGATGATGTCATCCCGCAGTTCTATCTGTTCAGCAGCCTCCGTATCGCGTTCGATAAATGCCTGAATTGCATCCCGCAGCATGGAGCTTACATTTTCCACCATGGCAGGAAGATGTTTGACGTTCTCAAAGGAACAGTTATCTTTCATCTGAATCGTCAGCTCCGCAATATCGGCCGCATGGTCGCCAATCCGTTCCAAATCCGTAACTACCTTGAGAGCCGTTGAAATATGTCTGAGGTCACGGGCAACCGGCTGCTGCCTGAGCATCAGTGAGAGACAGCGGCTCTCTATCTTACGCCCATCTCATCCACATTACGGTATCCCCCTTAATCACTGTCTTTGCAAGTGAGTAATCCCTTTATTCAATGCTTCAAAGCTGTCTGCAATCGCTTTTTTCAACCATCTCACTCATTTTTACCAGTTCGTTATTTAACTCCATAAGCTCATGGTCAAACATTATTCTCGGCGCCATCTCATTTTCCTCCTAATAATTACAGTAAATACTTGTTTCAAAATATCTTCATCAGCCGAAACGGCCCGTGATATAATCCTCTGTCTTCTTTCTTTCGGATGTGAAAACAAGTCCGTGGTCGGGGCATACTCAATGATTTCTCCCACCAGGAAGAATGCGGTATAATCCGCAATACGGGTTGCCTGCTGCATATTATGGGTAACGATAACCACCGTGTATTTCTGTTTCAGTTCATCCATCAAATCTTCTATCTTCAATGTGGAAATCGGATCCAGGGCCGATGTAGGTTCATCCATACAAAAGGATTTCCGGCTCCACTGCCAGCGCCCTGGCGATGCAAGAGACGCTGCTGCTGCCCTCCCGAAAGGCCCAGAGCCGACTTTTTTCAGCCGGTCACTCACCTCATCCCAGAGCGCCGCGTTTTTAAGACTTCGCTCGACAATATCATCGAGCTGGTTTTTATTCTTAATCCCGTGGATTCGCTGATTCATAGGCAATATTGTCATAGATGCTCATCGGAAATCGGATTGGGCTGCTGAAATACCATCCCCACTTTTTTCTGAGAAGCGTCGTATCCACCCTCGGATCGTAAATATCTTCCCCTGTCTATCATCACCTTTCCTCGATTTTCACACCGTCCACCAGATCGTTCATTCTGTTCAGCGTTTTTTAAATATGTGGATTTTCCGCAGCCGGATGGTCCGATGAAGGCAGATTATTTTATTTGTATAAATATCTAGATTAATATCTTTTAAGCGCGTGATTTGTACCGTAATGCAGGTTCAAATCCGTTGTGACAATTTTTTATTTTCCAAAGTTCCCGTAGTTTCCATCTCTTCCTCCGTTTATTGAAGCCTTGTAACATCAAATTTCCTGGTCAGATACTTTGTCAGCAGGTTGATGCCCAGAACAATGATTAGAAGTACCACCGCAATACCGAACGCCTGGTCATACTTTGCCTTCTGCATAGACAGATACAACTGAATTGTCAGTGTGCCGCTGGATTCAAACAGCTTGCCGAACAGACTCTTTGGCAGCTGGAATCCGCTTCCCCCGTAAATAAAAAGCGCTGCGGACTCACCCACGATACGTCCAATCGACAGGATGATTCCCGTAAGAATTCCAGGCGCAGCGCTGGGAAGAAGGATCGTCCTTATCATATACCATTTGGTGGCGCCGATGCCGAGCGCTCCGAAGCGGTAGCTGTCCGGCACCGTCTTAAGCGCCTCCTGAGTGCTTCTCGTAATCAGTGGAAGAACCATCAGAGTCAATGTAAATGAACCGGTCAATACAGAATATCCCAACTTCAGCGTAGTGCCGAAAAACACCATTCCGAACAGGCCGAATATGATGGAAGGGATTCCTGATAAAATCTCAGTTGTAAATTCAATCGTCCGCACCCGCCTGCCCGGCTTTGCATACTCGTTCAGATATATCGCCGAGCCAATCCCCACGGGAGCGGCGATAATCAGTGTGATGACAATGATATACAAAGTATTGACGATATTGCCCAGGATACCGAAGGTGCCTTTTCTGGCGCTCTGGACAGTGGAAAGGAACTGCCAGGAAAGCTGCGGAAGCCCTCTTATAAACACATATCCCATAATCCCCACAAGAAGGCTGATTGCTGCGGCCGCCGCGAGATAGATAAGCCCTTTAAGCACCTGATCCGAGGTGCGGACTTTCTGTTGTAAATACTTAAATTACTAGTCATCTTCCGCCCTCCTTTCTGGAACATCCGGGTAAGCACCGTATTGATAAACATGATAAATGCGAACAGAACCAGGCCGACGGTGAACAGCACTTCCCGGTGAAGTCCCTGGGAGTACGACATTTCCGCCACAATCGCCGTCGTCAGGAAACGGACGGAATTAAATGGAAGCGGAAGGTTAACGGAACTTCCCGACACAAGGCTGATAGCCATCGCTTCTCCGATTGCCCCTGCCGCAGCCAAGCACGATTGCCGTTACAATTCCTGATTTGGCTGCCGGAACAAGCACCTTAAAAATAGTCTGAATATGGGTAGCTCCCAGCGCCAGCGATGCGCTTTTTAAATGCTTCGGCACTGCCCTTAGAGCCGACTCGCTGATATTAATTACCGTCGGAAGAATCATGACTGCCAGCACAAGCACTGCTGAAATCAGGTTGGCGCCTCCGTAAACTGGTGGGTGGTGGAACCTGCAAATATTTTCAGCTCCAGTTTATACATCAGCGGGTTCAGAATCAAAATTCCCAGAAGGCCGTAGATAACCGACGGAATGCCGGCCAGCAGTTCCACGGCCGGCCTTACAATCAAGCAACCCTGGGCGGAGCCACCTCCGCAAGGAAGATAGCGGTCAACACGCCAATGGGAACTCCGATTAGAATTGCCAGGAATGTACCGACAATGGATGTGAGAATTACATAAAGGATGCCGAAGGAAGCCGGATCCGCTGTTGGCTTCCATACCCTTCCGAAGAGGATATCGAGGATCCCCACTTTAAAGAGCGCCGGAGTACCGCTGATAATCATGTATAAGGTAATCGAAAAGACTGCAATAACCGCCAGCAGGCCGCAGGCCGTAAAAATGACCTCAGCTCCTTTTCTACCGCCGTTTTGTTCTTATGATTACGGGCTATGGAAAAGTTTTTCTCGTGCATATGTTTCTCCTTCTAAGTAACGGATGAGAATAAACTACGGCCGCTGCACCAAGTGTGAAGCTTCGCCTTTCAAGCTTTCCTGCTCTCAGTTGCAGCGGCCGGATATTTGTAACAGTTCAGGCGTCTGAGCTGTTGCGGTTTTTTACTATTTTGTAGTGATAAGGCCTACGGATTTGACAAGCTCATCCCCTCAGCAGAGTACACATAATCAAATAATGCTTTTACCAAATCGTTCTGTGCACTGATTTCTCCGTTTGTCGCCATAACGAACGGACGGCTTAAGAAATAGTCGCCTGTCTTAATATTTTCCTCATTCGCTTCCACTCCGTTCAGAGTTAAAAGTTTGACCGTATCATCAATGACATCGAGAGATACATAGCCGATAGCTCCGGCGTGGACGCTACCTTAGCCATAACGGCTCCGGTGGAATCAAGCTCATTGGCATATTTACATGCATCCTCCAATTTGAGGATTTCCTCAAAGGCGCTTCTTGTACCGGAGCCTGCCTCACGGCCGATTACCACGATTGGCTGGTCGGATCCGCCTGCATCTTTCCAGTTTGTGATGGTTCCGTTATAAATGTTAATCAACTGTTCTTTTGTGAGATCTGCCGCCGTATTGGCCGGGTCGGTCACTACCGCAATCCCGTCGATTGCCACGATATTTTCAACAGCTCCCTTTTCTTTTTCTTCATCTTTTAATTTTCTGGAAGAGTTTCCGACATCACTCTGTCCGCCCAGAACCGCCTCAACGCCTGCGGAAGAACCGGTGAATTCGGCCTGTACCGTTACGTCCGGATATTTCTCCATAAATGCCTCTGCCAGGGCATTTGCAAATTTTTCCATGGAAGTGGAACCGGCCAGCGTGATGGAACCGCTCAAACCGGCCGCTGCCTCTGCCGCCTGCGTATCGGCTGCAGACTCTGCCTGTACGTCTGCCGCGGGAGCTTTCTGCCGTATCGGCTGCCGGAGCAGATGACGCCGGTGTATTGGAAGATGAGCTGCATCCTGCAAGGCCCATTGTTAATACTGCCGCACCTAAAATTGCGATTGATTTCTGAATTCTTTTTCATAATTACCCTCTTTTCTCCTTCAATCTTTCAATTGACTTATTCAAATCTTGTTATTACAGTTCGCAGTATAAGGCATTTGAGAAAAGGAAATCATATTTCTGTATAGCTAATGTAAAAAACGGGTAATTTTTTGCGGGAAAATGTAAGTTAATGTTGACTTTTTTCTCACTTCCGATAGAATCATACAAAGATAAAGGGAGTAGTCAGCGCATCCGTGTAGTTTAGCCAACATACTGATAGAAATATCTGGTTTAACTTTAAATGATGACTTATCTGCAGTTTCTGCTGCAGATAAGTCTTTTTTCGTTGTTCAGACCGTGCTGCATCTGTTTTTCATGCAAACCGCCGTAACAGTTCAGACAGCATGGGCTGTTGCAAACCGCCAAAGTTTCGCATGAGACAGCCGCTCTCTTGCATATCAATATACGAACAGGGGGAACTCCTATGTCATTAGTAGAATTATTTATTCTTGCGGTGGGGCTTTGATGGATGCCTTCGCCGTTGCTGTCTGTAAGGGCCTGTCAATGAAGCGCCTGAATAAAAAGCATGCAGTTATCATTGGTCTGTATTTCGGAGGTTTTCAGGCGAATGCCGCTCATCGGTTATTTTCTCGGCTATCATTTTTGAGGCCATTGCTGTCGTCGATCACTGGATCGCATTTGTCCTGCTGGTCATCATCGGAATCAATATGATTAAAGAGTCCTTCGCCTCCTGCGAATCGGAGGAGCTGGATCCTTCCGTGGATTTTAAGACCATGACCATTCTCGCCGTTGCCACCAGCATTGATGCGCTGGCCGTCGGCGTCACTCTGGCATTCTTAAGCGTTAATATTATCCCTGCCGTTTCTTTTTATCGGCGTCACCACATTTATTCTCTCGGTGGCCGGCGTCAAAGCAGGCAATCTTTTTCGGAATGAAATATAAATCCAAAGCGGAGCGTGCCGGCGGTATCATCCTGATTCTGATGGCAGCCAATATTTTTAATGGAGCATCTGTTCTTTTGACCGGACGCAGACATTAACCTGTACGCTCCCGCGCACAGGTAACCGTTATCAATGTAAAAAGAGAGCGGAAAAAGCACCGGGCTTTTCCGCTCTCTTTGGCTTTCTTTTTCTGTTTAATTTCCGATGTAAAAGCCAGGCCCGAGAAGCTCCTCCGTATCCCGCAGCAGCTCCGCCGCCTCATCATAATTTTCCGCCGTCAGCGCCATTGTAAAATAATTGATCAGGCAAATCGGCGCAACATGGGAATTCTGGTAAGACGCAGTCCGCACCCGGCATGGCAGTATGATTTCAGCATACTCCCTGGCCGCCACAAACGTGGCCGACGTAACCAGGATAACCTTTACCTTCCTCTTCTTCATCCATTCGGAGAAGATGGATTGCAAGGGAGGTGAACCGTGGGAATGCAAAGACGACGCATACGTCCCCCTTTTTCATGCTGACCATCTCTTCCGGGTACTCCATACCCGTAAAACGCAGGAGCCGGATATCTCTTCTTAGCCTGCCCCAGCTTGCAAAAAGCGTAGTATGCCAGTGAAAAACCCATCCTCATGCTCATAATATACAGGGAATCTGCCGACTGCATGAGAGACACGGCGCGATCCAGATCTTCCTCTTTCAGATCCTTCATCGTGTTTTCAATATTGCGGATATCCCGTTCAAAAGATGTGGCCAGCCTGCTGCTCACCTTCTTATCTGGGAACCACTCTCCGGCTGTTCCGGGATCATATCTTTATTTAATACAATATTCTGCGCATCCTTCTGAAGCTCCGTAAATCGGAGTAGCCAAGCTGCCTGGCAAAACGGATTACCGTCGTGGTGCTGACCCCACCAGACCGGCCAGATCTTCCAGCGTACCCACCGCAACTTTATCCAGATTATATAAAAAATAATTCGCAACCTCTTTGTGAGATTTCGTCAGCTCATCAAAATGCTCCGTCACTCTGTTAATAAAAATCTGCCATCTTTACCCGCTCCTTTATTAACAATTCTAACATTGCATATTTAATAAGTCAAAAAGCTTATTCTCAATGAGCTGTTACCGTATTCTCAATACTGAAATGAAAAAGTAAATTCCACTCCCCATTTGTCTGGTGGAGTTTTTACTCTTTCATACAAAAGTGATAGACTTTATCTTTCCTTCTGACAGCAGTTGGAGGAATAATGACTATGAGTAAATATATCCCGGTAATCAGAAACACTTAACTCTGGATGATCGTATTTACATCCAGAATCTTTAAAAGGTTCTTTCAAGGACATCGCTAAATATCTCTGTAAGGATCCCACTACCATCTCCAAAGAGGTGAAGGCACACCGCCTGTCCGACTGGTATCACAAAGGCACTTTTTACAATGCCAAAAACTTTTGTGTGCACCGTTACCATTGCAAAAAGACAAACGCCTGTGGGAAGATCCTTCTTTGTGGTATCAAGTGTACTTCCTGTCCTACCTGCAACCAGACCTGTCCCGATTTTGAAAAGGAACGCTGCAGCAGGCTCGATAAAGCTCCTTATGTCTGCAATGGCTGTGACAAGCAGATTTCCCACTGTACCATCGCACATAAGTACACTTACAATGCCAGATTTGCTGACCGCAAATATCGGGAATGCCTTAAAGAGTCCCGTTCCGGTATCAGTATGACCAAGCATGAACTTCACCGGAAAGACAGGATCATCAGTCCTCTGATCGAGCAGGGACAGTCTCCTTACCAGATCATTACAAACCATCCGGAACTGGAGCTGTCTGTCCGCAGCGTTTACACCTATCTCGACATGGGAATCCTGACCGCAAGAAACATTGACCTGAAGCGTAAAGTGAAGTTCAAACCACGCAAGATACACAAACACAGATTACGGACCGTTCTGTGTTTTACAGGCAGAACTTATCTCGATTTTCCAGGGTTGGGACTTAATTCATTTACAGAAATGGATACCGTGCATTCCGCCTCCGGAGTCAAAAAACGTTGTTAACGTTCTTTTTACAAAGAAAACTATTTCTTGCTTTCCTGATGAACCGTGAACACAGAGGGCGCTGTACGGCTTGTCTTTGACCGGTTGGAAAAGCGCTTGGTACTTATGATTTTCAGACATTGTTTGAATACATTCTTACTGACAGGGGCTCGGAGTTTGGTAATCCCGAATCTCTGGAAACCGGGTTTACAGGGATCCAGCGTACCAGTATCTATTACTGCGACCCTATGCGCAGCGGGCAGAAAGGCGGTCTGGAGCAGGCGCATACCATGCTCCGGATGATTCTGCCGAAAAAGACAAATTTTGAGTTCCTTACCCAGTGGGATGTCAACCTGATCGTGAGCCATATCAATTCCACACCGAGAGAAAGCCTTCAGGGCAGAACACCTTACGATGTGGCACTGGAAACTCTGGGAGAAGAAACCCTGAAAGCATTTCAGCTCAGGCGCATTGCCCCTGACGAGGTCAATCTGACACCCAAGCTGATACGCTTTACCCGATAACTCACTTGAAAAAACCTGCTGTCAGACTGGAAGTAAACTTTTCATTTTCTCTGTCCTAAAATATGATTTTCGTAAGAAGTTAACCTAATTATAGCAGAAACATTAGAAATATGCTTAAAAATATCTACTATTTATACTGATTTTAAATGGTGATGGAATTCACCTTTGCACTGGAATTTTTTTTCAAGTCAGCCCGTATTCTCAATGGACTGTTTCATCGGTAAATGTAAAGCTTTTGAGCTTCTGTCCCCTGTACGCCAGCAAAATCACGGCGCACAGGATACAGGCAATCCCGAAGGCAGTTCGAGGGCGTCACCGGTTCACTGAACAGGACTACTCCTGCCGCTATGCTGGTCAGGGGGGCTCAAATGTACTAAGCATGGAGGATTTCTCCGGTGATCCGGGCCGTCCCCGCCTGAATGAAACCGTGGCAACCACGCTGACGATAAAAAGCGAACAGTACGGATAGAAGCCACGCCTGAGGCGGCATCTCATATACGATCTTTCCCGACAGAACCGCCCCGGCCAAATGCCGGCTGAGCTTACCAGGGACAGATAAAAACTCAGCTTAAACGTGTTCATTTCTGCAAGGCCGCTTTTGGAGTAGTACAGGACATAAAGGGCATAGGTAACGCCCGAAGCAAAGGCCAGGGCCACTCCGGCCGGGCTCCCGGATTCCCCGAGTGTAGAAGAACAAAAATCCCAAGCAGGCACAGCGCCGCGCAGACCGACTTTTTACCGTGAGCCTCTCGGTAAAAAGACAACGCAGCCGAGCAGCACCAGAATCGGGGTATACAAAATGGATTGTCGTCGCCATCCCGGACGGAATGTACCGGTAGGACTGAAACAGCAGCAGCGGCGTTCCTGCGCAGCAAAGTGACAGAACCAGTATTTTCCTGAACTCTCTTCCTGTAATTTTCAGGCTGATTTTTATATTTGTAACGGACAATCAGATAGAGGAACGGGATACTGAGGCAAAACCGGTGAAAGCAAAGTGTAAGGGAATTGCCTCCCCATCCCATATATCTGCTTTGCAAAAAAGGGCATTGTCCCAAACAGGACGGCTGATAATATTACGAGCGAAAAACCTTTTTTCATCCTCTCTCACTCTGCCGGCATTCTGCGCAGCTGATAGACGTCCCCTCTCCTGTTTTCCAGAGTAAATACCTGTCTGCGTACTTTTCAAGATAATCAAGATCGATCTCCGCAGTAATGACACAGGGCTGATCCGACGCTTTTTTGCAATTACATTGCCCCATGGATTCTACGAGTGACTTCGCATATGCCTGAATTTCGGTTTGATTTCCATACTGTCCGGGGCTATCACGTAGCAGCCGTTTTCGATTGCCCTTGTGCGCAGAATGGTTTCCCAGTGATCCTTACCCGTATTTAATGTGAAATCTGCGGTACAAATAAAATCTCCGCCCCCCTCAAGAGCCATGAGACGGTATAATTCTCCAAAACGCATATCGTAGCAGATAGAAAGCCCCAATGTCCCACCTCATTCGTGTCAACGGTCACAATCTCATTTCCCGGACAGATCCGTTCCGATTCCCTGACTGCCGGTCCATTTTTAATTTCCACGTCAAATGGGTGCATTTTATGATACTTCGCTTTTAACTCACCGTCCGGCCCGATTACCATCGTGCAATTATAAGGCCGGCTGTCTGCTGGAGATTTTTTCATAGATGCTGCCGCAGTGAAGCCAGACCCCATATTTCACTGCCAGCTCCGACAGAAAACAAAATGTTTTGCCTCCCGGAACATCTTCCGCATATTTCGCGCTTTCATCTCCGACATAATTGACATTTTCAGGCATTGCAATCAGCTTTGCGTTTTTTCCGCTGCTTCCTCAATAAATCTTTCCAGTTCCTTCAGATTTTGATCCACGTCATTCCCGGAATCCATCTGAATGACTGCGGCTGTAAATTTCTTCATAAAGCTTTCTCCTTCTTAAACGATAACCGGCACGCTCCGCGCGCAGGTCACCGCCTTCAATTATGCTGACTAACTGTTGAACTCGCTCATCATAAAGGCGGCAATCTTATCCACGCATTTCCTGACAATAGCCTCACCTTTTTCCCTGCTTCCAATCGTTGCATCCCCGAGGATGCCGTTCGGCGTTTTGTCCCTGAATTCCGTGTATGTAATAATATCCGGGTATTTTGTATACTCCTCCGGCATTCTGATACACTCTGTCTTCGTGAGATCCACGTATTCAGGATGCAGGTAAAGCATAACTGAAGTTCCGCATTCACTGGCATGTCCGTGGGCCATCCATCCCGTATTTTCACAGATTCCCACGGAATTCGGCTGCGTAAATCTCCACCAGTCAATCTGGGCGCATTTGATACCGGAGGAACGCTGGTATTCACGGCAGAGCTGCCCGATGATGGGCACATTTCCGGCATGCATATTAATAAACATGAAATTCTTAAATCCCCAGTGAATTAATGATTCCATCACATCGCGCATCATCAGATAGTAGGTCTGCGGCATAATCTTGATTGTTCCTGAAAACCGTACAGTGCGGCTGATTCCCCCACTTCAATAAACGGCCCTATCATCGCATTCGTTTTTTTCCGCCACCATCTCGCAGATTGCCTTTGACACAATGGAATCGGAACCAAGCGGCAGCTGCGGTCCGTAGACCTCTATCGCCCCGCCCAGGATAATCACCGTGTCGCAGGATAACTTTCTCTCTGCAAATTCCGTCCAGCTCATCTCTTTCATCTATTCGTATTTTTTCATTTTTACCTCTTTCTAAATTTTATTTTATATGATTAAACTGCTTTTTTTTACGGTACTTTTTCCCGAAAAAACATTCCGGCTCCCAGGAGTATCAGCATAAGTCCCCAGCTCCACAGATAGACAAACATCGGCTGCGTCATAATCAGCGCGATAAACACCCGCGTATACTGGAGCTGGTACGTATAGCCCAATGTGCTGGAGGAAGTGATATTGGTTGCCGCATTCGTCTGAAAATCAGGATCCACCACCTTTAACAGAAGAAGTCCGGTGGCAAGTACGCCGCAGCACTGGCCGAATAGCCCTACCGAAGTCTCAAAGCAGTCATCCTTCGGCAGTACCCACTTTGACAGGACGAAGCTGGCGAACCAGGTCACTAAAGCCACTGATGCTCCGACCACGATAAGCGGCACCGCATACGTCGTAAATACGCTGATGCTGGTTGTCGCCAGCGCCGCCGTAATCATATATTCCAGCGCGCTTCCGGAAATACAGATACTGTTTTCCTGTCTATCATATCGTTCACCTTTTTCGCCTTCTGTGTCAGCACACAGAATATGGCGCTGAATATCAGACAGCAGGCAAACAGGGAAGATTCTTGAAAAACGGATTTATCCGGATCAGTCCGGTACGCAGTATATGGCCGCAAAGAATAATAAATCCGACCAGCATCACCTGAGCCCCCAATGGATCGATTGCTGCGGAGGAAGTGACGGCATTGCCGATGGACGGCCTTTCATTTTCAGGATAGTATCCCGTCAGCATGCTTTCCGGCATTTCCTCCCCTTTTCATTTTACCTTCGTAATCCCCTTTTTGGGCCGCCCGGTTTATTTCGAACATTCCACAGATAACCCCGGTCAAAAAAAGACCGATTGTCGCAAATGTGGCTCCGACCTGTGCGCCTGACGCCATATATCCCGCTTCATCAAAAAAATCGTACCGCCGGCAATCGCCATGGAATGCCCGCCGTAAAATCCCAGTACGGGAAGAATTCCAAATCCGAACTTCAAATCCGCGAATACCAGGCCAAGAATAAATGTAACGGTCAGGCCGGCGATAATCTGCAGCTGATGAATGGTCCCCGCTAAAAATAGGTCTGCATCGCCTCGCCCGAAACCTTTTTCCAGTTTCAGCCCCAGGAAAGAACAGCTGAAGACAATGGCGCTTAAAACTCCCGCCCATTGGCCAATCGATGAGGAAAATGAAAAACATACCGGTGAAACCTTTCCTAAAATCTGAGGCCCTAAAAGCAGCCCCAATATACCTGCAATCAATGAAACCGGATATAATATATCTGTAAAAATCTTATCTTTCTTCTGAGCCATGCCCCCGCCACAAGAAGAATACTAATCATCGAAAAGTCAATTAAAACATCTGTCAGTGTCATACCTTTCTCCTTTACTCTCTGAACTTTGCCGGCCCCAGCCGGCGTCCCCTCTGTATCTTGTATCACTGTTGTCCATAATCCTCTCCCTTACGTCTCCTGCGTAACAGTTCAGACGGCATGAACCGTTAACTTCCGTTACCTTCCTCACCTCTCTTTCCCTTTTAAAATGTTTTGCGCAATACATTTTGTATTATTTAATACATTCAGTATAAAGCACTCCTTTTTACTTGTCAATTGTGCTTCATGCCGAAACTAAAGCCTGATTTTTGTCGATAATTGCTATTCAATTTTTATTTCCTTGTTATTTTCAGCTATTTAACCAACTGCTTTCTATATTTTTACCATATCCGCTTCCCAGCCCTCGGTAAACGGATTCTGCGGATTTTTTCCACGAAAAAGGACATCTGGAAACCTGATATGGATTCCATATGTCCTTTACGTTACTGTTCACACGGTTGTGTTCCGCGGGTATTTTCGTGCGCATTAAGCACGAAACTCCCGAGTTATACGGCGCAAAACTGCGTTTTTGCAGTTTCCGTGCATTGCGGAACGTGCTATTGTTCGCAGCACGCCGGATATTCCCTACTGACCGTTTGTATTTAATATTACCTTTTTTAAAATTCTTCTTTCCCCTGTTTCACTACGATTCCATCGCCGGAGAGCTGTGCCTTGGTAATACGGCCTTACTGTCTTTCACGGCCTCACCGTCAACAGCCACGCCGCCCTGCTCTACGTTTCTTCGCGCCTCGGAACGTGAAGGAGCCAGGCCGGACTTCTGCAGGATGGTGAGAATATCAATCTCGTCTCCGTTAAAATCTTCTTCCGTAAGCTCCGCCGTCGGCATATCGGCAGCATTTCCGCTTGTAAATAAAGCCCTGAAGCTTCTTTGGCTTTCTGCCTCCGCTTCACCATTTCTCCAGTACTGGTAGAATTCAAACGGCGATGTCTTGTTCGGATCAAGCCATACGGCGCCGGACTGTGTCTTGCCCATTTTCTTGCCCTCGGAATTCATAGCAGCAGGGTGATGGTCATGGCGTAAGCATCCTTGCCAAACTTTCTGCGGATCAGTTCCGTACCACCCAGCATGTTGCTCCACTGGTCGTCACCGCCGAACTGCATGTTACAGCCGTATTTCTGGTATAAGATGTAGAAGTCGTAGCTCTGCATGATCATGTAGTTAAATTCAAGAAAAGCTTAAGCCCTTCTCCATTCTCTGCTTGTAGCACTCTGCGGTCAGCATCTGTTGACGGAGAAATGCAGGTCCCAACTTCCGCAGCAGCTCCACATAATTGAGGTCCCATGAGCCATTCTGCATTGTTTACCATCAGTGCTTTGCCATCGGAAAAATCGATAAACCGGCTCATCTGCTGCTTGAAACAGTCGCAGTTGTGCTGGATTGTCTCTCACCGTCATCATGGCGCAGGTCGTTTCTGCCCGACGGATCCCCAATCATACCGGTCCCTCCGCCCAGCAGGGCAATCGGCTTATTGCCTGCCATCTGAAGACTTTTCATCAGGCACAGAGCCATGAAGTGACCTACATGGAGGCTGTCCGCTGTCGGGTCAAAGCCGATGTAAAATGTGGCCTTGCCTTCGTTAATCATGTTCCTGATTTCTTCTTCATTGGTCACCTGGGCATCTGCCTCAGCAAGTACATCAAAAATCTCGATATACTCCGGCACGATAACGTGTGCCTGATACGTCACAGCCTACTGGGAACCAATAACAATTCCGTTGGGTGCGCAGCTCCGAGATGTATTCGTCCGCCTGCCGAAACGCGCGCCTCTCATCAACCGGCAGCTTTCTGTGCGTCATACAGTAACTACTTGTTCCCTTCAAAGCCTTTACTTAAAAATATTTAGTTTAAGTACTTGACATTATAGGAAGTTTTGTACTGTTTGTCAAGGCGAAAATTTTAAATAACAGGCTTATCCTATCAGATTCGGCAAAAAACGTAACGGTTTCCGGTATATATGTAATAATTAGCAGTACAATCAGCAGGACCGCCAGCATCGGAAGAAGATCCCTCATCTGGTCTTTTAAGGATACCTCCGCAATGGTACCGATACAAACAGGCATACCCCGAGAGGCGGCGTACACATGCCGATCGTCAGGTTCACCGTCATGACCAGGCCGAAATGCAGCAGGTCGATTCCCATTCCCTGTACAATCGGAAGAAACAGCGGCGTGAAGATGACCAGCGCGCTGGTCGTGTCGATAAAGGTTCCGCCACCAGCAGCACTGCGTTTATGACAAGCAGCATCAGATATTTATTTTCCAATATTCTCGGTCAGTAAAGCTGGCTGACCTGCTGCGGTACCCTGATTCACCGTAATAACCAGGTAAACAGGGAGGCGAAGGCAACCACGATCAGCACCTGACCGGTCGATTTTGCACAGTCGATAAATACGCCCCATAGGCTTTTTAATCTTCAGCTCCCGGTATACAAAGATTCCGATAATCAGGAGTAGACACAGGCAATCGCTCCGGACTCCGTCGCCGTAAAAAATTCCGCTCATGATTCCGCCGATGATAATGACAGGCATGATTAATGCGAGCAGGGCGTCTTTCCCGTTTTCAGCACTTCGCCCGCCGGTTTCTTCTGTTCACGTCCCACATAATGACGCTTTTACCTACATAGTAGCTGTAAACCATCAGGCCGAGGCCCATGATAATTCCCGGTATAAAACCGCTGATAAACAGCTTTCCGATACTCACACTGGCCATTGTCCCGTAAAGAAGGGGGATGCTGGGGGAATAACCAGACCGATGGAACCGCCGCAGGCCAGAAGAGGAGCCGAAAATGTATTTTCATACCCCTTTTCCTTCATAAGAGGAATCATGATACCGCCGATGGCAGCTGTCGCCGCAATGGCCGAACCGGTGATGGCGGCAAAGAACATGCAGGCCAGAATACTGACCATGGCAAGTCCGCTGGGGAAATGTCCAATCAGGGCATCCGCAAAATCCACGATTCGCCTCGACATGCCTCCCTGACCATCAAACCGCCCGCCAGGATAAAAAGCGGGATGGCAATCAGCGAAATACTGTCGGCTCCGTAAACATCCTCTGTGATGACGGACAGGGGATAACCGGCCGCAGCCACCCGTAAAGGGAGATTAAACCAAGGGAAAACAAATCGGCACTCCGACTATAAATAATCCGAATAACAGTATAATTAATGCCATCCTATTTCTCACCTTTTTCAACTGAATAAATTCCTTTACCTGTACCCTCCGCCAGATTTCCAATCATGTAAAAAATCATGAAGGCCGCCGCGCTGGGAATGCTCATATAATACCAGGACATCGGAATCGGCAGATAAGACGTTGTCTGGGTCGTACCTGTCTGTGCGAACTGAAGTCCCATATATAACAGGAATACGAAAAATCCGACCAGTACGACATTTATGATGATTTCCAACAGCTTTCAATCACCTTCGGAAGGAAGTCAACAGAACGTCTACGTTCAGATTGGCTTTTCATGGACACAATAGGCCGCTCCCCAAAATACAAGATACGTAAAGCTCAGCCTGATTATATCCTGGCTCCACGGCAGGGGCGCCTTCAGAACGTACCGGCAGACCACCTGCCAGAACGTCACTGCCAGCAGAACAATGCCGCTGACCGCCATGACGGCCTTTATCACTTTATCCACCACTAGATTGATCACTTTCATACTCGAACCTCTCTGTTAAGTCTCTCACCCACGATATGTTTTTCTCTGCGCTTTTAGTTCCCGCTGTTCTTATACTCTTCAAGCTTCTGCATAACAAGCTCTACTAACTCCGGGTTAACAAGCTCTTTGATTTCATCCCTCAGATAGAAATCTCTGGTCGCCTCCTTGAAGCTTTCGATATCCGGTTCGCTGACCTTTACGCCGCTCTCCTTAATCTGTTCCATATACTCTGCTTCCATGGAATCCACGGCTGCCCTCTGTTCCTCAACCGCATATTGAACAGCGCTGTCAATCCAGCCCTTCACCTCGTCAGACTGCTTTGTTGTAAAATCCAGGTTCATGATAACGCTCTCGGCGCCATAGGTTATGGCCGTCCAGAACCATGTATTTCTGCACTTCATTAAATCCGGAGGAAGCGATGGAACAATCGGGTTCTCCTGTCCGTCCACCGTTCCCTGCTGAAGCGCCGTATACAGCTCATTAAACGGAAGAGCCGTTCCCTTGCTTTCAGGCAGTCCATCAGGCTGAACCATACGGTAGCCTCCTGGACACGGATGGAAAGCCCCTCCATATCCGATGCTTTTTACAACTTCGCGCACATTGTTGGTGAAATGGCGGAAGCCCAGCTCCGCAAAGCCGAGATGCTTAAAGCCCTGCGCCTCAAACAGCTTTTCGAATTCCGGTTCAAGTACTTCGTCCAGTATGTAATAGGCCTCCTGTTTATTTTCAAACAGATACGGAATCGATAAAGCTGTACATCCGACACCCAGGACGGGAGCGTTCCGTCTGTCGTCACAATTGTCATCTCCAGGGTTCCCAGCTTCACGCCCTCGGCCGCCTCACGTTCACTTCCTAATGAAGCGTTGGGATAAATCGTGACTTTTACCTGACCGCCTGATAATTCCTCAATTTTTCCTTAAAATACGTTGCGGCAATTGTGGACTGGTGCTTTTCATTGCCTACGGTAGCCACCTTGATCTCAATTGCGTCTGCGGCTTTGCCGCCTCCTTTTAGTCCGCCGTCTGCCGGAGCTTCACTTTTTTGCCTCCGCATCCCGTTAACGCGGCTGCCACTGCCATTGATACCAATACTGCCCGAAATAACTTTCTCATTTTACCGTTCCTCCTCACTGACTGTAATCACCTTGTAATTTAATGATAACTTTCTTCCCAACACCTCGTCGTCCATCTCGCATCTGAATTCGGTCCCATAACGGAACCCTTCCGTCAGCGGAACCGTACCGGAATAAATCACAGCGTCGTAACATTGCCCACTCTTTCATCCAGCTCCTTCAGAATCATCCCCCGGATCCATGATGTCTGCCAGAGTTCCCTGCTGATAGAGAATCTCCTCACCATCCACCGTCTGATAGGAATATGGCTTAATGGTCTCCCAGTGTTCTTTGATTTCTTCGTAGTCCCACAGAATTGCCCCAATCGGTTTGGCGCAAATCTGTTTCGCCTTTGGTACGCTCATTCCCTCTAATTCGCGATCCGTATGGTCACTGCCAAGTCCTATGTAAAAAGCTTTCCTCCGGTCACCACCATCACATATTCCACTTCCCCGCAGGTCTTTTCCCCTATAAAATGCAGGTCTTTTTCCTGGGTCAGCAGATACGTGCCGCACTGAAATATCGTCGGAATTTTCTTCGGGGCCGGAACTCCTGAGCTGTTCCTCCAGCTCCCTGATATGCTCCATGGTTTTTCTCCATATTCCGGCCTGCATAGCCGATGGCGAATACCTGATCATAATTTATTTCTTTCTCCTGCGCACCGTCTTTCGTCATTAACAGAAATTTCATCTTACTCATCTTATCCGTTTCCTTTCAAACCCCTAAGTGATAAATGCCGGACGCCTGTCCCCTGTATATGTTGATGCTCTCCCGGATGCCGCGTATCATGTCAAGATCCAGTTCTGCCGCCAGTATTTCCTCGCTCTCTCCTGCTCCCGTTATCGTCTCTCCCCATGGATCGATTGCAGCGGAATAACCTGCGTATTTTGTTTCTCCCGCCATTCCGCAGCCGTTAACTGCAACGACAAAGCACTGGTTCTCTATGGCTCTCACCCGGTTCAGCACCTGCCAATGTCCTTTCCGAAGCCGCGGCCACTGGGCGGCTACAAACAGAACGTCCACGCCCCGAAGCGTAAGGGGTATCCGGATCAGTTTCCGGAAAACGGATATCATAGCAGATAACCATCGCGCAGGCCACCCCGTCCAGTTCAAAGTTGACGGTATGATCCCCAGCTCAAAGAAATCCTGTTCGCCCATCGGCGTAAAAAGATGGGTCTTATCATACTCTACTGCAATACAGCTTCCTTCACGGTTAAAGTACGCCGTATTATATACGCCGTCCCCCTTTACGTTGGCTACGGAACCAGCCACAATATGAACCCCTAGTTCCTTTGCCAGAGAACCAATCCTCTTCTTTACCTGCACTCCGTCCCGTCCGACAGGATCTCCAGGTTCTCCTGGGGAAGAATCCCGTGTTCCACGTCTCCGGAAGGCAGATGACATCCGGCTTTTCGGCGGCCGCGCTCCGATCAGTTCTTCCGCATGGGAAAAATTGTATTCCGGATCTGCAAGCCGCACATCCATCTGAACAATACTGACTTTCATCTCGTTTACCTCTCCTCTATTTGCCATATCGTATGTAATATATGATATATGGTATACCACTTAGAATAAGATAACACGATTGTGCATTATTGTCAAGCCTCTTCCCTTTTTTCCTGTTCTTTTTAGGCAGTATTTACACGATAGCCAGATTCCGGTTTTCCAGACGGAAAAACCGGTCGTTCTGTGTGTCAGATATGGCAGACCGGTTTTTAATGGTTTCGGCGGGATTTCATATAATTCTCGATGTTGTTGAACGTCTCCGTCATATGCTCTTCCATCGCGCGGACGGCTGCGCCGGCATCCCTGCTTTTCATGGCGTTTAGTATGTTCTGGTGTTCATCCATCGTCGTCAGCTTCCGCTCCTTCTTCTGCAGCGCCGGATTCCGAAAAATGAAATAATATCATTAAAATTACTTAAAAAGTCCCTGCAGGGTCCTATTTATGGCTCAGCTCATAAATCTTCTGGTGGAATTTGCGGTCCATTTTCAATAAAGTCATACTCATCATAATGGTTCAGCATATCCCTCTGGCAGCAGACTATCACTTCCAGCTCTTCCAGATCCGGAGCCGCCGCATTTTTGCACTGCATCTTCGACTGCCAGCATCTCCAGCGATTTTCTGATTTTAATACTTCCAGTACATATTCCAGATCAAATTCCCTCACCAGAGCGCCTTTGTAGGTCTCCACCACCAGCCATCCGTCATGCTCCAGCATCTGCATTTGCCTCACGGATCGGCGTCCTGCTGATACCCATCTCCTCGGACAGCCTTCTCTCCGTCAGTACATCCCCCGGCACGTATTGGCCCTTCAATATTCCTCTTTTTATCTCATTGTACACCTGATATTTGTACGGCTGTGCTTTTTTGTACCACATCTAATCTCCCAATCTTGTATTAATAAATTTATGTATATGCATTGTTACCACTGCATCACTGAAGCCTTTTTCTGCCCTTCATTCCTCCCGCTTCTTTTTGCAGTCTTTTCCTCCGGTACATCATCTGATCCGCCTTCATGAACGCGTTCTCAATCGTCAGGCAGGAGATGTTACGGTCGAGAAACTCCCAGCCGGCGGCAAAATTAAAATGAAGCCCGGTCCTCCTCCTTTTTCTGCAGTAGACGGCCTGCTTCCCCCAGGCATTTCTTCAATTCTTTCTCGGAAATCTCCTCCGCCAGAATAGAAAATTCGTCGCCCCCGATTCGGAATATGGAGACCCGCCTGCCGGTAAATCCCTGTCTCAGGGCGTCCGCCGCCATTTTAAAAAAATGTCTCCCCATATGATGTCCCCTGCTGTCATTGACCGTCTTCAGATTATTCAAGTCTATCATGATACAGCAAATCCGGCCCTCCCGCTGTTCCCGTTCATAGCGGTTGAGTAAATCCACATAAGCCGCCCGGTTCCCCAGTCCCGTCAGGGGAGTCCGTATAGGCAATTTTGTAAATCTCCTTCTCATGCTCTCAAAATCCTGTTCTGCTCGGTAATCCGGCGCGTTTTTATTATTGATTTGAGAAAATGTTATAGCATGATAAGATGACACCCTGAATAAACCAGGTATGCAGGCCCATACTCCAGCCGCTCAATCATCGGTTTGGGATAAGCGGCAAAGAATACCAGTGAAAAATAGATCAGGCCCATTGAAAAATGCCATCCCGTTCCACCCGACGTCAACCAGCTCAAGCAGTTCGTGATATCTCTCAAAATGCCTGTTCCCAAGCTTTATAACCATCAGATAGAGCCCCGCTGTGACTGCAATGCTGAGCACACTGCCTGCGTCTGATGTCAGGATCCCGATGTAGCGGCCCGTGAAGCCAATGATTAGGGCCAGGGAATGCACAAAAAAAGAACGTGACGCAAAACCGGCTGTCCCTGTGCTTTGAGACGCCGAGAAATAAGAAGAGGCCCGGGACTCCCACACACAGTGAACAGAGGCTACCGACGAAGCCATGCCGTAAAACCCGACGGCAAGTGCATATACCAGAATATAGCCGTGCATCCCCCCCATACATAAGGGTCTTATAAAACAGATTCTTTTTCCGCAGTGAAAATATCCTGGTACATATGGCAAGAGTAAATAAAATTACAATTACGTCATTCAGCAGTGAAATAAGCGGGTTCAAGCCGGTGCTCCTTTCAGACAATGCGGGCAGCAACTATTTTGTCCTTTGCCCATAGTATAACACGACTCTTTACAGGTTGTCATTTTTTTTTCCCGGCGCCTTATCTCCTCACACGGACGCCTTGACCGCCATCCTGCCCAGTTCGCCCAATATTTCCTCCGCTTTTTCTATCATTGCCGTGCAATCCTTGTTTTTTGCTCTGCGATCCTGATAGATAAAGGTGGGGACTTCCCCTGTCCTGAAAACAAACGCCCCCTTGTACCGGTCGATCAGCCCAGGAATGCCCGTTGTGTCAATTCCGGCATTTTTATACATTCTCAGTGTAATCTCCTGACGGTTTATATTAACCTCCGTCACGCCTGCCTGATGGGCCATCGCTTTAATCTGCGCTATCAGGAGCAGATTTTCCACCGGTTTTGGTATATCGCCGAAACGGTCGATGAGTTCGTCCTGCATATCCATGTATTCTTCCTCTGTCTCGATGGCAGAAATCCTCTTATAAATATCCAGCTTCTGATATTCATTTTTAATATATAGGATGCAGGAATATAGGCATCGATATCGCAGTCTACCACAGTCTCAAAGCCCTCGTCTTCCTTCTGCCCTTTAAGCGCCAGAACTGCTTCGTTCAGCAGCTTGCAGTAGAGTCGTAGCCCACGGCCTCCATGTGGCCGTGCTGTTCCGCTCCCCAGTATATTGCCTGCGCCGCGAAGCTCCAAATCGCGCATAGCAATCTTGATTCCGCTTCCCAGCTCCGTAAATTCCCGGATAGCCTGAAGTCTTTTTTCCGCCTCCTCCCGCAGCAGCATCGCGGCGGTACATTAAAATGCATAGGAAGTCCTGTTGGAACGCCCAACGCGCCCCTTTATCTGGTAAAGCTGGGAAAGGCCCAGCCGGTCCGGCATCATGTATGATAATCGTATTGGCATTCGGTATATCGAGGCCTGTTTCTATAATAGTCGTGGACACAAGCACATCGATGTCCCCATTGACGAAATCCAGCATGATTCTCTCCAGTTCATGTTCGTGCATCTGGCCGTGGGCAAAATGTGACATTTGCCTCGCGGTACGAGAGCCGCGACATGATTCGTGGTCTCATCAATGTTATTAACCCGGTTATAGACATAAGTACACCTGTCCGCCTCTGGCAAGATTCACGGTGAATGGCTTCCCTCACCATCTCGTCATTATACTCCATTACATAGGTCTGGATCGGAAGCCGGTCCAACCGGAGGCTCCTCCAAAACACTCATGTCACGTATCCCGATCAGACTCATATGGAGCGTCCTTGGGATCGGCGTGGCCGTCAGTGTCAGAACGTCCACATTTTCCTTGAGCTGTTTGATTTTTCTTTATGGGCAACACCAAAACGCTGTTCTCGTCTATGATGAGAAGGCCGAGATTCTTAAACACCACGTCTTTTGAGAGAACACGGTGGGTTCCTATCAGCACATCGACAAAGCCTTTTTCAAATCCTCCAGCGTCCCGTTTCTGCTCCGTGGCCGTCCTGAATCGCGACATCATATCAACCGGACCGGAAAGTCCTTCATGCGCTGCACAAAGGTGTTATAATGCTGCTGGGCAAGCGATTGTCGTGGGCACCAGGTAAACCACCTGCTTTCCCTCCTGGATGGCCTTAAAAGCGGCTCTGAGGGCGATTTCCGTCTTTCCGTATCCGACGTCGCCGCAGATCAGACGGTCCATAATCTTCGTGCTCTCCATATCCCTCTTTGTCGATTCAATGGCCTCAACTGGTCCTCCGTCTCTTCAAAGGAAACATCTCCTCAAACTCGCGCTGCCAGACAGTATCCGGCCCATACTGATAGCCTTCGCTCTCCTGTCTGGAGGCGTACAGCTCCACCAGCTCTTTGGCTATCTCTTTGACGGCCCCTCTTACCTTTGTCTTTGTCTTATTCCACTCTGTGCCGCCCAGTTTATTGAGCTTCGGCTGTTTTGCATCGGCTCGGCATATTTCTGGATTCCTTCGAGTCTCGTCGCGGGAAGATAGAGGTTCCCTCCGTCCCGGTACTCGATTTTAATATAATCCTTGACGATTTTATCCTGTTCAATTTTTCGATTCAGTGGTAAATCCCAAGTCCATGCTTTCATGAACCACATAGTCTCTACGGCCAGTTCCGAAAAGCTCTGAATCTTCTTCCCCTGATAGGCTGTCTTTTTCTCTTCTTTTTCTGGCGCACACCGCCGAACATGTCTCCTTCGGTAATCACGACAAACTTGATCAGAGGATATTCAAACCCCTGTGAAGATTCCCGTAGGTAACCATGATCTCTCCCGGCAGCACCTGGATCTGCCCTTCGTCCGGGCAGAAGGCCCTCAGATCATACTCCCGTAAATCGCCCGCCAGACGGCTGGCCCTGGTTCTGGAACCGGACAGCAGTACCACTCTGTATTTTTTCTTTCTTCCATCTTGTCAGATCACTTGATTAAAAGCTCAAATCCGTTCTGATAGGAGTTAACGCTTTTCACCGTAAGGCCAAATTTCTTTTTCACGGAAATTCCTGGAAGTTTCTGCCCAGTCCAAGCATCATCAGGTCCTGTCCCCGCAGCCATCGCCATGACCGCTTTGGACCGGGAACATAAAGTCCGCCTGTCCCGGAAGAAGATAGCCGTTTTCCAGCCTGTGACCATGCTCTCCCGGAACTCTTCCTCAACCACCTCCGCTTTCTCGCGAAGGCGCAGAGGCTCATCCATGAAAACGGTCAGTCTGCCCTCCGGAAAATACCGCAGAAACGATACCGTCTCAGGGCAAAATACCGGATGAAACTACCGAGACCATGAACCCTCCATCCCTCCTTAAGGCCTTCCGTCAGCTCGCTGATTACCGACTCAATCCGGTGGGCCTCCTCCGTCTTCATCTGCTCCCGCAGTGATTTGACGTATTTATTCTTTTCTTTTTCTATCTTCAGGATACCGGCCGCCGCCTCTTCTCTGGTAAGGACCAGTTCCGTCGCAGGATAATCAGGGCCTCGTCAAGCTGTTCCACCGATCTCTGGCTTTCCGGATCAAAGGTCCGGATGGAATCACCTCATCCCCCAAAGTTCGATTCGAAACGGTAGTTCTTCAGTCAGAGGATAGATGTCAATAATACCGCCTCTGACGGAAAACTGTCCCATTCCGTCTACCTGGGCAACCCTCTCGTATCCCATTCCGGTGAGGGATACCTTAAGCTTATCCACGTCCAGGGCCTCTCCGCTTCCAACCCTGAGACACTGCCGTTTCAGATTTTCCAGGGGAAGGAGGTGATCCATCAGGCCGTCGACCGTCGTTATGACAGCGCCCCCGCTCTCCTCCGCCAGTTGCTTCATAACCTGCATCCTCTGCCTTGTCAGGAGATTTCCATGGATATCAGAGCTGTAAAACAGCAGATCCGGGCCGGATATAAATATACATCGGGAGAAAAACACCGGTAATCCTCGTAAAGCTCCCTGGCTCTCTGATCATCATAGTCACAATCAGCTTCCATGGTATCTCCTTTGTCAGTTCCGACATCAGGTGCGCCTTCTGTGAATCCATGCATCCGCTCACCAGCAGAGGTCCCTGTCCTCTCTCCAGCTCCCGGTTCATATCCCCAAATTCAATTAACTCTTCAAGTGGATTTGCAAAAAATGCTTTCCATTTCATTCCCCGTTCTTTCTGAGTATAACTCTCTTTGTCTCCGCTTTTTATACTTCGGTTTCCGGTTTTTCCGCCGTTTTTTCACTGTCCTGGCCGCACCGTTGAAACGGTTCATTGCGGTATCAACTCCATCGTTCATCATCGCCACGGCTGCCGCAGCTCCATCCTTAAATGCCTGCTCCATCCGTTCTTTCTTCTTTCGAAAAATGTCCCAGTACATAATCCGCCAAAATCCATCCTGGCCAGCTTCTCACCTACCCCTGATCCGATCCTGGGAAATTCCTGGGTTCCCAGATGGGCAATTATATTTTTAATGCCGTTATGGCCGCCTGCGCTGCCTTTCTTGCGTATTCTTATCTGCCCCTGGCTCCAGACTGATATCATCATAGATGACAATAAACTCCGAAGGTTCCGTCTTATAATAATCCATTACGGAACGGATGCTCTCCCCGCTTAAATTCATGTAGGTCTGCGGCTTTACCAGTATTACCTTATTTCC
>VOFE01000440.1_pt1 | contig 38000 bp, 37 predicted proteins | sample 5384071 | NCBI WGS metagenome assembly VOFE01 (sample SAMN12384724, study PRJNA508395) | human gut metagenome | isolation source: healthy gut D | host: Homo sapiens
CAACGGTAGATGTCCCGGGTGTGATTATATCTATCCGTGGAGTACTGTGTATACTCATATTGTATCTTATTGGGTGCAATGTTGATGTGTACATCTGTTTCTTCATGGAGTTTATATATTCATATCGGCGTGGGCTCTGACGTTGTCTGTTCAACTATAATAGGCAATGCAAGAGCCTCGATGTGTGGGATGGACAACAGGACGATCTCACGCTTTTTTTATGTCGGAATTTAACGGATTTCTGTCTAGAAAAAAGTTAGCACCGATATGAAAGTCGATGAATGGACATCAACAGATGTACACACCCCAGGAGGCGGTGAACTCCCTCCTTGCGCTGGACTTACCTCCAACGCCCTCCCCGAAGCTCAAAGCACTATTTCCGCAGAGAGTTCACAAACAGGGGTGTCCACCAGAAATGCACATATAGCAAGTAAGTCAAAGGCTCAAAAAGAGATAGATGTTCCCCATTGGTATGCCTTACGCACCACTTATGGTAGAGAAAAAAAGGCATACGACTATATGACAGCCAAAGGCATTACGGCTTTCTATCCAACTACCAGTGTTGTAAAACTTATAAAAGGTAAGCGCAAAGTTGTTACCGTATCACGTTTGCCGAACATTTTCTTTGCATACGGTACAGAAGAACAACTCAAAACTTTTGTTTACGACAACGTAAATCTCCCATTCCTTCGTTTTTATTATCGGCACATTCATATTGGTCGCAAGATAGAAAAGACACCAATGATAGTTCCCAACTATCAGATGGATAGTCTTAAAATTATCTGTGCTGCCGATGTGGACAATACCATCGTGTCATTAGACGAAGTGCCAAAGTTCGAAAAAGGACAATTGGTGAGAGTTATTGATGGCGCATTCAAAGGAGTTATTGGGAGGGTCGCAAGATGGCAAGGGCAACAGAGAGTTGGTGTTGTGGTGGATGAATTGGTAACTGTTTGTACAGCTTATGTGCCAAGTGCGTTTATAGAATCAATAGAATAAATACCATTTTTATTATGCAAGAGCATACTTTAATAGCCAATTCTGGTATTCAAATCATAACATTTCCATTGAGTATAAATACTCAAGAAAAGTTCAAAATGTGGTATCATGAATGGTATGATATCGAAAACGGAGAATGGCGGCTTGATCCTGTGTACGAACTTCGTACAGATGACGAGTGCTATTATTATAACAAACAGAAACTCCATAAAGGTGGTTATTTAAGCGACCCTACTATAGAAATTGATGTCAACGAACTTAAAAGCGATGATATTTTACCATTGAGAATAGAAGATGAAAATTGTCCAGGTGTAAGGGGCGATATATTCAGCCTTACATTCTCAGACAGAGACAACAAGTTTTCCATGTTTGAAAATGCTTGGCTTCCTGTCCCATATTTCTTTAAACGCACTCCCAAGCGTTTTAAGTTCGGCCCATTAAATTGGGTACGTATGAAATTAATCCCAACAAGAGAAGAAAAGGGAATAAAATGGTACAATGTAGTTCTGGCATTCGATACAAGAGCTCGTTACGAGAGTGACTAATATGATGAATGCCCCGTCTTTCCAGATGCGTTTAGAGGCGAAATGGATTTCGAATTATGTAGTAATGAGTTCTATCTGATGGACTATTGTTCTCCTAACAATAATTGGAGTTATATTGATGAATATTTGTTGCACTTGGTTCATCCTAATGTTCAACGTGTATCTCAATTAAAAGGTGCGAACGTGAGGAAAATGTCGTATATCGCATCGTACATATTCTTAATCAACTATCTTGCTCAAAAGAATCTATTCCCCAAGGTTAAACTTTACAAGGATACCGATGTCGAAATAAAGGATGTTGATATGGTTGTTGATATAGGAAACTCTCGTACAACAGCACTTTTAATAGAAGATAATACCAATTTTAATCAAGTAAGACAGCTTGAACTTATTGACTATACAAATCTTGTCAAAGAAGTGAACAATTCACTTGTAATCAACAAACATAACGAGCCTTTCGATATGCGTTTGGCTTTTCGTAAAGTTGACTTTGGAAGTTTTGGCATTAAAGACAGCAAACAATTTGTTCATCCGAGCTTAGTTCGTTTAGGACAAGAAGCCAACGCACTTATCCATTTGGCTACAAACACCGCAGATGATATGGAGTCTTTGTCTACCTATTCAAGTCCAAAGAGATATTTGTGGGATTGGAGACCAAATAAAGAAGAATGGAAATTTCTTGTTCTCAAAGGCGAAAAGGATGACCATATTTTGAACCTTCGTGGTATAACAAATCAGTTGAAAAGTGACGGAAGTATAGATTTGTCCGGAGAAAGCGGCAGCTCGTACCACTATTCCAGACGTTCTTTAATGACATTCTCTTTCTTGGAAATGTTGGTGCAAGCTCGTACACAAATTAATAGCGAGGAATATAGGTCTAATCGTAGTGGGTTTGGAAAGCCGTCCATTCCAAGAAAAATACGAAGAATTATTGTAACTTGTCCTACCGCTATGTCAAGGGTGGAGCGAGAGGCTCTTGTACATTGTGCTAAAGATGCAGTAATCTTATTGGATAATTTCGATTATAATAGCCCTGTAGAAAATCCACATCCAGGGAAATCGGTAGACGTTGTCCCTGCCATTCGCTCTATGAAAGATGACGATGGACTGTGGTACTATGACGAAGCGACATGCTCCCAATTGGTATATATGTATGGGGAGGTTGGACAAAAATACAAAGGATGTTGCAGTGAGTTCTTCAATCTCTATGGAAAAATAGAAGGTGGCGACAGCCAGCCTTCAATAACTGTTGGATCTATTGACATAGGTGCAGGAACATCAGACTTGATGATTAGTAAATATACTTATTTAAAAGGTGATGTTACAACCATTACACCAGATCCTAAATTCTACGATAGCTATTATTTTGCAGGAGATGATATGCTTTATGCCCTTATCAAGAATATTATGCTCCTTGATGAGAATAGTGCATTCAGAACAGAATTAAAAGACTTGACAACTCAACAATATCGTCAAAAGATAAAGAATTTCTTTGGAGAGGATTATAACGGACAAACTATAGCTGATAGAATATTAAGAAAAGACTTTAATATTCAATATTCTGCACCGTTAATGTGCCATTTCTTGGAGTTGTTGAAACAAGGCTGCAAGGATTGTGTTGTCAAATATTCAGATGTATTTTCCGAGTGTCCCCCTAATGAGACAATCATAGAGGAATTCAAACAAAGATTGAATATTGACATCACATCACTTTCTTGGAAATTCAACAAAGAGATGGTTTCAGAAGTCGTTCGTAAAGAATTTGAGCCATTGCTTAAGAAGGTAGCAACCATCATGTATTCCTATGCTTGTGATATTGTATTGCTATCAGGCCGTCCAGCTTCACTTCCTGTAATAAGGGATATATTCCTAAAATATTACTCTGTTTCACCAAATAGACTCATTGTTCTCAACGATTATTACGTAGGGGATTGGTATCCGTTTGGTGAGAATACTGGCTATATAAAGAATGCAAAGACCATTGTGGCTATGGGTGGTGTCATTGGACATTATGCATCGGAACTTTCAAATCTGAATAAATTTATCATCAATTTAGATTTGCTAAAGAAGAATCTAAAGTCAACAGTGAATTATATTGAAGCCTCTCGTGAGGGACAGCCAATTGAATACTTCATAACACCAGACAAGCACCGGGGCGATCTGACTATTAGCAGTATCCCTCAATCACTCCATGTTCGTCAAATAGGGATGGATTCATATCCAAGTCGTGCCTTGTATTCAATAGACTTTAACCGTCATAAGATGGCTGACAAGATTCGGAAAAAGGCCATTATAAATGACGAAGACTGTCCGACTGACGCAAAAGTAATAGGACTTGTAAATGAAGCCATTGATGTTTTGAAAAAACGAATGCCATTTAAAGTAACAATTGAGCGTGACATGGATGACAAGGAAAATCTTTCCATTTCGGCAATAACGGATAAAAATGGTAATGATGTAATGGATGGTAATCTTGAAATACACATCCAAAGCCTTGGTGTTGACGAGCAATATTGGCTTGATTCAGGTGCGTTTGATTTCTAATCTCTAAAAATGGAATTATGCTACAAGATATAAAGCAACATTTAGATTTAGTTGATGGCTCTATTGCATGGGCTAAAGAGTTTGGAAAGGAATCTTTTCCATACGATGTTTTTAAGGAATATCGTCGCAAACTCAAACGCATATATGCAGCCTTGGAAGAGAATTGTTCTGCAGCAGCTTATGGCGAAAGTCAGGTAGGTAAGTCTTATTTGATGAGTAGCCTGTTGTCTTCTCCAAACTCGCCTTTTGTCATCACAAATGCAGGAAAATCATATAGTTTTATAGATGATATAAATCCGAGCGGAGGAAACAATGCCAAGATAGAGTCAACGGGTGTTATCACTCGTTTTACTCTTAGTCAAGGTTGTTCTACAATGCGTGACTTTGTAAAGGTGCGCAACTTGTCTGTTGTGGACATCATTCTTCTCTTGGTTGATTCGTATTATAATGACATTAAAATCAATCAAGATAGCGTATTGCGTTATGATGATATAAACAAGGCTCTTGAAGATATGAATGGGCTTTGGGCATCAAAGATTGTTGCACAAAAAGAAATAGACGAAGATGATGTCAAGGATATTACAGATTACATCCACGATGTAATAGGGAATGCTGCGGCTGGTGTAAATCAATCAAACTTTTGTAAGATAATTGCTCCTGTAATTCAATACGTTTCCTATGACAAATGGGTTAATATATTCAGTCTTCTTTGGAACAGGAATAGTGAATTAAGTCACTTGTTCAGTGTCCTCATTAATGAATACAAGAAGCTTAACTTTCAAACGGATAAGTACCTAATCAAAATTAAGCGACATGTTTAGAGAAGTTTATACACAACCCCTTTCCGATATCCGCCAAAGCTCTGTTGGTGGTATAGAAAAGCATGTCAGAAGTTATATAATCTTGTGGTCTTATCCACTTGCCTTTAAGAATACGCCAAAGTGTTTCCGCAATATTCAATTGTGGCGAATATGGAGGCAAGAAAAAGAGGAAAAGTCCTCTTTGCTCCCATATTGGGCGAAGTTCTTTGATCTTCTTGTTTCTATGTACGGAAGCATTGTCAAGGACAACAAAAGTGTCCATCTCCAAGTTGAACGAAAAATCATCAAGGAAACTGAGGACTTTATCTGCCGTCATCTTTTCGAATGTGGTGAATCCATTGTAACGGTTATCACGGTCAATCATTCCAAATATATTGAGTCGTGCTACCCTTTGGGATGGGACATAAACATCCTCCCCTTGCAGTTGCCAACCGTAAGGGACATATCCTTCAGTACAAGTGTGGCTCTCATCAGCATAATAGAGCCTAATACGTCCTTCAGACGCTTGACTTTCAAGTTCTTGCAACTTCTCGACTTTGTATTCATAGAGTTGCGGCGAGGGTACTCCCCTTGGGCGTTTTCTTATTCGCTTATATCTTGCGCCAATGCTGATAAAAAACGTTTGAATGTTGAGTCGCTTGCCTCTTTGCCCGAGGCTTGCTCCCATGCCGCTCTTGCCTTGCTCACGCTCTGTCTGTCTTGCTCTATTGCCCGACGCACTGCATCCTCGTCCGAACAGTCCATGATAGGTTTTCGACCTCTGCCTGAACGGGTATTCAATCCGTCGATTCCTTCGGACTTGAAACGTTTTACCCAAGCGTTTACGCTCACCTGGCTCATTTCCGTTTGCACACCCGCTGCTGCAGAAGACAGTCCGTCTGCTTTCAGTAACACAGCACGACAACGCATGCGGAAGCAGTGCTTTTCGCCTAAGCGAAATCCTTTTTCGAGTGCGAGGCGTTCCACCTCTGTCAACTCCAATACTTTTGGCTTTCCCATTGTATATAAAACGGAAAAAGACAATAAATATTTTATGTAAACTAATTTTGCTCACTTACTTATTTATATACCATTTGCTGCAGTGCTCCGTGAAAAAGGAACATTGTTGAAGATTGAATGGCTTGACACTGTTTGCGGTGTACAGATAGATACTGGACATGATGAAATATATACAGATGTATATGATTCAAATGGCAATATCCTTGCTCATGATTTTCATAAAGGAAATCTTTCGGCACTGATCGCAGAACTTACCTTTGAATTGCCGCCTTCTGTTGCAGACGACAGGAATTTTTTGCATAAACTTGACCTTCTTGATTTCCCTGGTGCTCGTTCTCGTGAGAAATACAAGGAGCAGGACATTCATACAGTTCTTCCCAAGATTCTTAGAAGAGGAAAAGTGGCCTACCTGTTCAACAAGTACTCTCGCTCATTGAGGATCAGTAGTGTATTATTCTGTCATCATAACGACCAAAAGGCGGAAGCTACCATTGGGGAAACTATAAATAGTTGGATTGAAGACAATATTGGTTCTACACCAGAGGAACGAGCCAATATGCTCAATGACACAAATGGTATTGCACCATTGTTCTTTGTTGCAACAAAATTTAATATCGATTTAGAGAGAACAAAGACTGACAATTCCTCAAACATAGACAAACTTGATGCACATTGGAACAGGTTCGATACCGTATTCCCAGAAATTATTAAGCCTAACAAATGGCTTGATAATTGGGTAAAACCAGGCGGATTATTCCGAACTACAGCTTTCCAAAACATTTATCCATTACGTGATTTCTACTGGTCTGGAAAGAATGGTGTATTTGATGGCTATAGTGATGGTGCAGTCAAGTCAGAAGAGAAAAGTGTTCATACGTATGCTGATTATCCGGACTATTTTGAAAATCTGAAACAAAGCTTTCTTAAGAATGCCTTTGTACAACGTCATTTTGCTAATCCCGAACAGACATGGAATGATGTTGCTACTATCAACAATGATGGTTCAAAGGCCATCATTCGTAATCTTGACACTATCGCAAGTGTACTCGAAGATGCAAGAAAAAAGAAATATCTTGCACAATTGGCTAAAATAAAGTCTGAGATGTATAATGCACTTTCTGTTTATTTTGAGCCAGAAGATAAGGAGGCAAAGAATCAAAAGGTAAAACAGATAGCCAGTGATATAAGAATGTCCCTTATTTTAAGTGTTGGCGAGAGGCCAGAGATATTCGGTCATATCATAGACAACCTCATGGTGCCAGTTGGTGATTTGCGAAGCATTGCCTATGATATTATCATCTGCCATACCGATACTCCAAAAGACTTTTCTATAATAAACTTTATACGCAAACAAGCGGACATTAATCCATCGGACAACAAGAAAACGAACACTCAAAAATTATGCGATTTCTTTGGCTGCGAAAAAGCAACATTAGAAGATGCGTTAAAAGAACGTGGCTGTACCATTGCAGAGGTGGTTTCGAGTGAAACGGAAACCTTGACAACTGTAGCGGATGTTGTCACCAAACATATTGTTGATTATTGGAATGCCTATATCAATAACAAAGTTAAGGTTCTTGAGCCGATGCTTCCACATTCAGATGAGGTAGTCTTTATGCTCTCGGCATTACTGAAAAAACTTGGGATAAAACGTATCCTTTCGGAACGAATAGACCGCTATTGTAAGGTATTCAGTCTTAATGAGCAACCAAACGCTATAGCTGATTATGCATCATTGACACTCAACAACTTTGTAAGTTCTGTCGGGCGCAAATATATTAACGATGAGGACGTTGACAATATTCGTGCGAAAGCAGATAAGTGTCACATTAAAGTTGATTTGAGTTCTTCTGCATGGAATGTAGTTAGAAAACCTCAACCATTATTACAAACTTTGAGCGCATTTGATGCCGCAGCCGATATAGATACTGTTGACAAACTAACGTTAATGAAGCTTCCACTTTGGGATAACTTCCAACGATGGGAGAATTTGGTAACGATAGGTCTGCTATATGCAAGTGACATCTCTCATGTTGACCCAATAGCCAATGCTAAAATTAAAACAATCATTGATGCTTGTGAAACTTTATATAAAGGATAAATAAATGGCAGGACATTCATTTTTTGGAAAACAAAAACTCTGCTATACAGAGGTGTCTGATTTTACCGACTATCAAGGTATAGGTCACGACCCCATGTACAAGAGATACGACAGTATTTTCAGTGTTGTAAAAAGGGTTATACCTATAAATCTGCAACATTTTCTTGCGACTCCAGAATATATGGATGATGAAGATCAGATTTGTTGGCATATAGAGAAATGGCAGCAGCATCCCACCCGTTTGAGTGAATTGTCAGGAGCAGAGTATGACAGATATAAGGGAATACTTGATGACACCATAAAAATATACAAGTCCTCTATTATGGATTTAAGTGGAGAGGATTTGCAGATTATGGCAGGTGCAATTAAATATGTCAGTGAAGATAGGGTATATTGTACAGATGACAAGGTGTATCTTGTAGCATGGGGTATGACTCCTGATGTGCGTCAGCACAAGGTTGTTGGCTCCGTGATTCACGACTTTGAATACACCAAGAAATATAAGATTACATTCGATGCTGGCGAACATGGAACAATTTCAAAACTTGACAAAACCATCAGTCGTGCCGAAGGATCGATACTTTCAAAATTGGATATACCTACAGTGGATGTTTGTGAGGGCTGGAATTTTACAGGGTGGATACCTTCGCCTATTGGTCAGAGAGTAAACTCCAATATGACTTTTACTGCCCAATATGACGAGGTCGTTTCAGAAACGCCTGCTATTCCTCCAATATCTCCAGAACCTTCAATCCCTTTAGATTCTCCAACAGAAGAACCTACGACAGAACCAGAAGATGTTTTCTACAATTGCCGTTTTGAAGCAGGTGAACATGGTTCTATTGAAGGTTCGTCTTCATTTAGAAAAGCTGCCAACACTACTTTGTCAAGTGGAGAAATACCTATAGTTACACCTAACAAAGGGTACAAGTTTACAGGATGGAACATATCTCCAAACAATATCCTCGTAGATGAGGATAAAGTGTTTTTCGCCCAATACGAGAAAACTTTGCCTTGGTACAAAAGATGGTGGCTGTGGTTTGCAGGATTGTGGACTGGCAAAGGTTGCTTAAAATGGTTGTTATGGCTGCTTCTTATAATATTGTTGATTTGGTTGCTATCATGGCTACTAAAAGGCTGTGGCCACCATTCGCCTGTAAACGGCGTTGTTCCTATTGATACCATCACGAGAGCGGATGGTTCTCGTGTTGATGATAATGGAGCGGTAAGACCGATTACCGGAAGTGACGGCAAGTTGCCTGATGACAATACGGTTGTTGCTCCAGTCATGGGCGAAGGTGGTGAAGAACCGCCTATTGTCAAGCAACCTGGTGTACCCAATATCATTGCCAATCGCCTGTTTTTGTATATGGAAAATGAGAACGACAATGTAGATGCATTGGCACGTGACTTCAAACAAGCGTATCCAGATGATAAGTATAGCATTATTGGATATGACAAGGAAGTAAAATTGCTTGTCATACAGATTCCAGAAAACGAACGTGACCAAATTCGCAAGACCATAAACAGTAAAATTCCTAATCATAAGTTCATTGTTTTTGACGAGGAAGTGTATGAACTGCATGGTCAAATCAGTAATTCGACAGAAAATGTAGGTTGGCATTTGAATGCGATACATCTTAAGCAAGGATGGACATATACAAAAGGTAGCTCAGATGTAAAAGTTGCCATTGTAGATGATGGCATTCAAGCAAGTCACCCTATGTTTAAGGGAAGAATTGTTGACGCATACAATGTCTTTACCCGAAATAATGCTCTAAGTCTTGGAGAAGGACATGGTACACATACTGCAGGATTAGCAGTAGGTTCGGCAGATTACTTTTCAAAGGGGGCTTCAGGTGTTGCTCCCAACTGCCAGATAATGCCTATACAGGTATTTGACAATAAGCAGTGTCCTTTGTCGGCTCTCATTGCAGGAGTAATGTATGCACTTCACCATGATGCAGATGTTGTAAACATATCCATCGGTCCTTCTTTCAAAGGTTTGAATGTGCTGCCTGTTGAACAACAAGCAGAAATTGCCAAGACGCAATTCCAAAATGTAGCTTTCTTATGGACTCGTGTTTGTAAGCTTGCAGCCAAGAAAAATACAATTCTTGTATTTGCTGCAGGAAATGACGACATTCTTACAAGTATTCCACCAGAGAATCGCAACGCTTCTTCTATAGTTGTAACAGCAGTTGATAAGAGGCTATATCCAACAGTATTCACGAATTATGGTCCTTGTTCCGATATTTCAGCTCCAGGCAAAGGTATCTATAGCTCATTTCCTTCTAACACCTTTCAATCATGTGATGGAACAAGCATGGCTGCGCCAATAGTTACTGGAACTATAGCTTTGATGAAATCGCTTAAAAAGGACATAACTGTAGCGCAAGCACGGAATGTACTTTATAAAACTGGTGCTGATGTTTACGGATATATTCCCCCTATGGTTTTGGTTGACAAGGCTTTGATGGCTGTTAAAAATGGTGACTTCAGTGAACCGACAGAACGGAAAATAAAACCTGTACCAGAAGGTGAAGGAGATGAGTCGGCGGCGAATAGGCAACAACCTATAGTAGACACACCTCCGAGTGCAAACACTGATACGCCTACATCCCAAGGAAATGAAACTGACTATGATGCTATTCGCAGAAAGATAGCAGAGTATAAACAAAAGATAGAAGAACTAGAACGTTTACTTCCGCAAAAAAGATAGATATGAATAGAAAACTTAGATTTTCGTGGGGACACATTGTGGCGTTCCTCGCACTGATTTTTATTGCGTATGTCGTTTTCATGGGAGCGACATACTACACCGTTGGTAATTATTGCGCAGGTTTATTTACCATGGGATGTTGTGTCCTTTTAATTGTTCTTACTGTATTAGGGGCGCAAGTTCTAAAGGGTGTGGATAAGAAGTTTCACAGGAGTATTATTTGGGAACGCATATTAGTAGCATGTTCTCCATTTATTATTATTATTGTTGGTGTTCCTTTCTCACATTTTTGGACAGTTCAAAGTTCGGAAGATGAAATCATCCAGCAGTTTGACAAATCAATTAAGGCTTCTTTGGGTATATTTTCAGATTATGACTCGTATTCGGATTCCAGAATAGAGCAACTTAAGTCTTCCTTAACATCAACAGTTAACGATGACCAACTCATAAATAATAGGATTACTGAGTTGTCACTATACTTGAAAAGTTCGACAAGAAAATCCATTGATGAGGCAAAAATTTGGATTAATAAGGTTAGTGATTCTCCTTCTGTATGGAATGTTTTTCTTTTCGGAAACATCTCCACCATTGAGGGAGCAATAGAACAATGGACAGAATCCTTAAACACAATTTCTCAAAAGTGTATTTCTTCTGAAACGGATGTCGATCCATTTTCCACAGCAAACATACATAAAGAGAAAGCACTGAACGGACTAACAAGTTTGAAAAGCTTATATCAAGAAGCAAAGGCTCCAAACGCATTAGCGATAACGACATTGCTTATTTGCTACTTGCTGCTTTTGTGCCCATACTTCGTACAAGAACGCCATTCAAGAAATATTGAGACATTCTTTGGAAAGGGAAATTATCACAAATCAGTTTCTATAGATAAAGCAAACAAAAAGCAAGGGACTAATAGAAGTAAATACGACTCATTTTGATTATGAATACAAAAGACAACATATTAGACAATCTTTCCGAGTATAGTCCACGTCAACTTGCGGAGTATGTAGACAAGGGCGTGATTACTTGGGACGATATGCGTGATACAGGCGATCTTACGCCGTCATTACGCAAAGCTATTGAGGAGCAAATTTCACAAATTGCTCAAGTAGAAGACAAGGATTGGGAAAGGGCACTTGCTGCTGGTACAAAATCGGCATTTCAAGAATATCTTTCAAAGTATCCTTCTGGTAAGTTCACTGATGCCGCTAGGGGCAGAATTTCCGATTTAATAAGAGAAGACAACAAAATCCAAATCGAAAATGAATGGGATTCTCTAGACAAATCGGACATAGAAGCATTGCGCACTTTTATCCGTGAGAATCCAAGGAGTCCGCATGTTACAGAAGCACGCGCAAAAATCAACGAATTGCAAAGAGAAAAGAGGCGCGGTAACGGAACACGTTTGGTCATCTCGGCGATTAGAGAAGGCTATAATAGCAACCGTCCTGATCTCAAGATACCAGAGTTGCTGAAAACATACCTTAACTCCAACAGAATTTCATCTCATGATATTGCAACTGTTATTGGTGATGACAATAATATTATGGAGGCAGAAATCGTTCAGACTCTGTGTAATGAAGGAATTATCGAGTATGATGATTTGGAAAATATCAGCGGCATAGACTCAGTTTTTGTTGACAAATTGATAGATTTTCAGTCAAGTGATGTTCCAGACCTGCCACCTGCGCAACCTTTGGAGGAAATTAAAAAAGATTATACCGAGGTGTATTTCTGGGGCATTCCATCATCAGGGAAGACATGTGCCTTGGGTGCTATTATGAGTGCGGCGAAGAATGGAACCAATGTTAAGGCAATGCATCCTGATGGAAATTGTCAAGGTGCGGCATATATGATGCAATTAGCAGATTTGTTCGACCCAGAAGCCGTTTCTGTTTTACCTCCCCGTACAGACGTACAAGATACCTACGAGATGCGTTTTACTCTTGTCGGTGAAGATGGTCGTGAGCATAAGTTAGCATTTATTGATTTGTCTGGTGAGTTGTTTACATGTATGCATCTCAAAGCCTCAGGTTTGCCATTTGAGAGACAAGAACAGGCGGATGCTATAAATACTCTTGACAACATCCTTGTTAAAAACAGAACCAACAATCGTAAGATTCATTTCTTTGTTGTTGAATATGGTGCACAAGACAAAAAGATTAGAAGCATGAGTCAAGACTCTTATCTTCAGGCAGCCATTAGCTACATAAATGAAATGGACATATTTGATGAATTTACAGATGGTGTCTATATGATTGTTACTAAAGTTGATAAAGCTAATGTTGATGAGTCAGAGTTAGGTACACATCTTGCGAATTACATCGAAACATACTATAAAGGTCTTTATGGAGGCCTTGTTGATATATGCGAAAAGAAAGAGATAAATGGTGGCCGGGTATCAAGATTTCCGTTCTCTATCGGAAAAGTCTGTTTCCAAAATCTGTGTATGTTTGACAAGGAGTGGACACATCGTATAATAGAAGAAATAAAGGAACGCTCCTATGCAGAGAGAGCCGGCCGATTAGGTAAATTAACAAGAATGTTTGGTAAATAATATGGAAAAGAATAAGTTAGGTATTGTTATTAATACGACAAAAGCTAATAACCGCACAAGCGGTTTTAGAGCCATTTATCGTTTTAATGATGATGAATGGTCTTCGGTAGTGCGTGATACTGGGGCTGAATTGAAGAAGGTGACAAACAATTCTGCTTCAGTTCCAATTCATTTCATCCAATTCGAAAGTAATGGATGTTTCTATTGCATTATGCAACCTATTGCAGGAAGAAATGATTATCAGAGTGCATGGATTTTCATCCATAAAGACATTCTTCTTCCCAAGGGAGAGTTGTCTTCAATAATACAAAAGGTTGAAGAAATCTTGTCTTTCGATGTTGAGGACAAAAAGGCAGAACTAGACAATCTGTTCGAAAAGCCTTACCAAACAACCAACAACCCAAGCTATTCTGTCAGCTCTGGGGACACCTATGCTGTACGCTACTATGGTAAAGGAACAGAACTTGTGTACACACAGAGTTCGATATTGGAAGATTACCTCTATCAATCAGAGTATTGCAAATATAAGTCCGTATTCTTAATAGACAAAGAAAGTGGGCTGCAAGTTTCTGATGCACAAGACTTGTCTAACACAAAGCTTGAAAAAAGCTTTGTGATAGAACTTCCTTCGGAACGTTACGGTTTCAAGCATAATTGGGGAGCGGATTCCTTAAGGGTAACAGAAGGTGCCCAGGTGAGAGTTAGATGGACACGCTCTGGTTATGCCCCAGTGGATAAGCAAGGAAGATGTAGTGAGGATTTATTGATACAAAAAACAGACATGAAGCGTTCCTTTCGTCTTGAGTTGTTTCGAGTTGTTGACAAAGTTACAGGGAAAACTCTGAAAGTACGCCCCATATTTATTGGGAAATATTGGGTGGATGATAGTAAGAACCCAACTGTCTTTTACTTCAGAGAAGATGACTTGAACTGTGTATCTTGTCGTGTTGATTTACAAACTTATGAGCCATTCAATGGCACATTAGATCTTACCCAACCAAATGAGAAAGGAGAATTCGTTATAGAACTCCAACCTGAGAACCATGAATATAAATGCTGCATTGAAACGAAGATTCCTGACGTTCGAACCATCGAGTTTGTAATCAAAACACAATATAAGCTTAAAGGCTCAGAGATTCCCGGATTCCAATTCGAAGGGACTCCGTCTGAAACAAGAACAAATAGACTTAAAGGTGCTCATAAACAAGCAGCGATGCCTCCTATCGGAAGAGATGCAATGTCTGTAAGACGAGAAGATTATACAAGTCAAGAAAGAAAAGGGAATTCCTCAAAAGAACACCACGGAAAAGGTACCCCGTGGTTAAAGTATCTAGTATACACAGTGATAGTTGTTGTAATCATTGCATGCTGTTATTATGGATATCAGTATATATCCCCATCTGACAAACCACAGGAGTCAGAAATCGCAAGTGATGAGTATGATGATTCTACATCTGATTGGGAGTCAGCGGTAGAGTATTTGCGACAGAATAATACAAAATGGATTGAGTCAGAAATGGAGAAATTCCCCGACTTAAAAGGAGTGTACGCAATGATTCGGGATTTCCAATTCAAAGAACTTAAGAAGTTCATAGATGATCATTCTGACCTGAAAAATATCAACGAATGGGAACGTCTGTATAAGATTGTTGAAGAGAATAATAATAAAAAGGGAGTATGGTCAACTGATGGAAGTATAGATGTAGAGAAATATCTAAACACAGATTTTGCGTCTAAGCCAGACGCAAAAGAAAACGACATACCATCCGATTCTTCTAACGGTGTTGAAGACTATGATTCAAATCATTCATCATCCGTAGTTTCTGAAACTACTAGTAAAAATAATAGACCATCCAACAACAAAGGAAATTCAAACGGCAAAGGGAACTCTACCAACAAGAGTAATTCCGGTAGCAAAGGAAATTCTAATAACAAAGGAAATTCCAATGACAAGGAAACTACCAACAAGAGTAACTCTGGTAGCAAGGGAAGTTCTAAAGGGAATAATAATCAAGATAATTTGAACTAATGAACAAATCTCTTATAAAATCGCTGATACTTGCCATTGCAATAGCAGTGGCAGTAGGTGGTGTCTTATTTTTTATCCAAACAGTAGTAAGTCCACCTGAGAATATAAAAACGGAAGATGTGCATACGGCCGACATCCAAAAGTTTTCTAATTCTTATAATCCAGACACATTGGAATTAAAAGAGGCAGAGAAATTGTTTGATGTTATAGCTGACCGCGCTACATTGTACAGAGAGGATTCTTTGATAGACCAGAAGTCATGTGACAATGCAATATCTAGTTCTGCAGAAAAATTCTCCGCAGCATTCGTAAAATGGTCGATGTCTAAATTTGGACAATCCATATGGAGTCATAGTGACCATGTCGTTATGACAAAGATAATATACAAGCTGCGTAATGTCACGATTGCTCAAGGTTCGAAAAAGGCTTTAGAATCTACTAGTCTTGCTGTACTTACAAAGATAGAAAGCATTATCAGTGAATATGGTAATGCCTGGAATGTTGCTAAGCAAACATCTTTCAATAACTACAATGATGCATATTCTAAACGCAAAAATGCAGAGTCTTTGGCAACGAAAGAATATCTAAAGAATTGCGTCAGGTTGGTAAATGCATTAAACTCAGTGGGGCAAAAACTCGAATTGTCTTGTTATTATCAGCTTAAAAGGCGTGTTGATAATTTGCAGAATTTGTACTCTTTCGGAACAAAGAGTGCTTATGATAATGAGTCTAGCAAGGTGTACGATTTAATCCAAGAGTTCGAGAAGACGAAAGTTTTTGGAGTTAGCACTTCCGCACATGCACAATCTCTTAAGAATTCTCAGGACTATTACGATAGATCTGCAGAAAACTATACATGGAATGAATAAACAAACAAGGAAAATGGAAAAGTCATTTAGGATTATCTATACGCTTTTGCTTTGCCTTCTTGCAGTTTCTGCAAATGCTCAAAAGAACAAGAAGGACAAGGATGAAGTAAAGATTTCTGCTGCAAAGTATGACAAATTTCGTGATGACATAAAATTATTGTCCGATAGCACGAAAACTTTAGCAGATAGCTGCACTTCTCTTAATTCTATTATCCAGAATTTACAGAAAGAGAAAGAGTATTTGGATGATGTTATAAGAAATAATAAAAAGGATATAGAGGAGAAAGTAGCTATTATTGGAGAAAAGAATGCGCTGATTGCATCTATGCAACAACAGCATAAAGCAGATAGCTTGACTATGTCCACAACGCTCCTGTCAATGTCTGAAATGCAAAAAACAGCGGATGAAACTTCTGCTAAATATGCAAATGGTCGTTTGTATTTCAAATATGATGCCAAACGAATCCAAGGATGCATTGATGACTTTAACAAGATAAAAACTGCATCAGTGAAAGAGAAATTCAAACAATTGCCCAATTTGCTGAGCAACTACGAAAAGTATTCAAATCAACTAAAGGCATTACTCGAATCTGCTCAAAATGACCCTGATAGAAAGGTAAGGAATAAAGCTGAAGAATATAAAAATAAATATAGCAGAGAGATAAGGAATTCTGTCTACTATTCGAACTACTATGCAAGGCAAAATTTGGGAACATGGAGTATCCCCTATTTAGACAACATTATAGAGGTTGAGGACATAAAAATCCGCTTAGGGTGGATTGAAGTTAGCCTTCGTAAGAAGCTGTCCCCATCCCGAATGGAAGCTGTTCGGGAAATCCAGTCCTTTGCGGAGCATCAAGCCTTGTTCTTCTCGGAACGATATGGATGCGCTATCCATCGCTTTGCCTTTCGGGTGCAAAATTACGGCTAAAATAGCACCCTTGGAACAGATGCACCCCAGACAACCACTGCAACTATCGGCAACATGCTGCCACAGGATTTGAAAACCATTGTTTTTCGGATTTTTCGTTGTTACTTTGCAGCCGTAAACATCGAACTAATGATTTGAAAATATGGTGAAACAAGCATTTGTAGAAGTGAATAAATCTGTCATTATTGCAGTATCGCCTTGCATCAATGATGCGCTACTGACGTACAGACTTACTGATTCACTGTCGTACTGTCGTATGGAAATGATAAAGCATTGCAATGGTTCAAGATCTCCATAATGAAGCAATGAATTATAGACATGGACTCTTATGTGTCCACATCGTTAAATTGGCAGAATATTATAGAAGTGAGTTATCAACAATTTAAAAAGTTAAAGATATGAGTAAAACAAGATTTGTTGCATTCGCGACACAGAAAGGTGGAATAGGCAAGTCCACCATCACGGCTCTTGTAGCCAACTACTTTCACAATGTCAAGGGCTACAATGTGGCGGTCATAGATTGTGACGAGCCACAATACAACCTTGCAGACCTGCGAGACGAGGAACTGGAACTCATCAAAAGCAGCGACTATTTCAAGGCGCAAGCCTGTGAGCATTTCAAAAAGCTGGGCAAGAAGTCCTTCAGCGTAACGAGAAGCAATGCAGTCAATGCGCTTGACGACGCAGAGACAGTGTTGAATGAAACAGAGGTTAAACTTGACTTCATCTTCTTTGACATGCCTGGGACTATCAAAAGTGAGGGCGTCATGAAGACCTTGTCTCAGATGGATTACATCTTTGTACCCGTCAGCGCAGACCGCTTTGTTGTAGAAAGCGCAATGAGCTTCATGCAGTTGTTCCACGACAACTTTTTGACACAGGGTTGGTCGGTCACCAAGAAACTTGCTTTCTTTTGGACAATGGTTGACAAACGAGAACGAACGAGTTTGTATGATGTATATGAAGGTATGTTCAAGTCTCTCGACTATTCGGTTCTCAACACACGACTGCCAGACAGCAAACGTTTCAGAAGAGAGCTGTCGGAGAACAGAAAGGCAGTGTTCCGTTCCACCATCTTTCCATCAGACCCAAACCTGTTGCGAGGGAGTGGCATCAAGGAGTTGTCCGACGAGATTTGTGAAATCATAAAGACATGAGCCTATGGTAAGCAGAAAAATCAACACTGACGCAATAGATGAAAATCTGCTCATTGCCTCTATTGGCAAGAGCAAGATTGGCACGACAACGGCATCCATTCTTGACGGAGCTTCCCAAAACCCAGTGAAGGATACCGAAGAGAAAGAAGAGGGTGAAAAGAAAAATCCACGTTCACAGATGGATAAGCCTGCAGCCCCACGCAAGCCATCCAAGGTTTCTTCTGAAAGTTATGATGCTGCATTTCTCAAACGAAACGAGATAAAGACTCGTCAATGCGTTTATATCAGTCGTGAGATACACAAGAGAATTTCGAGGATTGTCAGTGTGCTCGCAAAGCATGAGTTGACAGTTGGTGGTTATATCGACCTTATTCTTGAGAGACATCTTGAAGAGAACCAGGAAGAAATCAACGGCTTGCTGAGAAAAGAGATAGATGACTGGAATGTATGACAAATAAAAAGGAATAAGCATGACAATGGAAAGTATATTCATGATAGTTTTGGTTGCATTCAATGTCTGGACTATCTATTTTTACAACAAGTTGCTCCTTGAAGTTGCGAACAATAAGGAAGAAGAGGAAAAGCCACCCATCGACCCGATGGCACTTGTAGGCAAAAGCCTTTTCAAAGTGTCCCAACTGCGAAAGAAAGAAGAAACGGTACAGAAGCAAACTGAGTCAGAGCCTGTGTCTGAGAATGACGTGACATTCGAGGATCCACCAAAGAACACGGCAAGGATTCCTGATGAACTACTGGATGATGTGTTTACAAATGTCCGCATAGAAGATGTCGGTGTGAAGTATTCAGACGATGAGGACGATGCCGATGTACCGCAAGCAAAAGGAACAAGTTTTGAGGACATAGATACAGCCGTGAAGACGGTCAAGGCTTCAAAAGCTACGGACAAGGAGAAACGACATGCAGGAAAGGTCTTCCACGAGATGGATGGTAACCAATTCTATGAGAAATTCATGGAGAACAGCAAGGAGTGCAAGAAAAACATTCATGAATTTGTCACCTTCTACCTGCAAACTCACAAGATAGAAGAAATATCCAAGTCAAAGAAGGTGTTTAAAGTGCCAGACAGCATAGAGGACTTCAATATCCTCGATTTTGTATAACAATAAAATTTAGAGAACAATGGAAAGAAACAGAAAAAGAAAGAATGGTGCGACAAAGGAATACATCAGTATTCAGTCCACAGTGAATGTAACCGTGTCGTCAAGCAGAAAAAAGAGTTGGGTATATAGACAAGTTTATGTCCAAAGCCGACTTTACTGCAAGAAATGGTAAACAGGTATGCATCAAAGAAGAGACACATGAGCGATTATGAAGTTTGTCAATGTCGTAGGCAAAGGACAGGCTTCTGTAGCAAGTTTCATCGAGAATATCATCAACGAGCACTTTGCTATCCATGCTGCCGAAATCAAGGCTGCATTTGATGAGGGACTCAAGGCATATCGCCTCTAACAATAATTTTAAAGTACACCAATGAAAAAGAAAGACTACGGCTAAAATCTCAGCTCGCCACTGAATCCACAAGTCGGCATCATGCCGCATGTGTAAACAAAAGTATCAACCGCCAGCCGGGACTATCCAATCCCCAAGGCACAGAAAAAAAAGATTTATGAACAAGAAAAACAGAATCATTCTTCTCGCTGCGATGCTTGTCGCAGCCGTATCAAAAACATTTGCGCAAGGCAACGGACTTGCAGGTATCAACGAGGCAACAAGTATGGTGACCTCCTACTTCGACCCAGGCACGAAACTCATCTACGCCATCGGTGCCGTGGTAGGTCTCATCGGAGGCATCAAGGTGTATGGCAAGTTCTCGTCAGGCGACCCGGACACGAGCAAGACTGCCGCAAGCTGGTTCGGAGCCTGCATCTTCCTCATCGTGAGCGCAACCATCCTCCGTTCGTTCTTCCTATAATATAATAAGGTATAAGACTTATGGCTGACTACCCAATCAACAAGGGCATTGGTCATTCGGTTGAGTTCAAGGGACTGAAGGCACAGTACCTCTTCATCTTCGCAGGTGGACTGCTTGTCGTCTTCTTCCTTGTGGTAGTCCTCTATATGGCAGGTGCGGACCAACTGGTCTGCATCGGCTTGGGTCTCACGCTCGGATCATTGCTTGTATGTGGAACATTCTACCTGAACAACAAGTACGGAGAGCATGGACTGATGAAGCTCCTTGCCGCCAAGAGCCATCCACGCTATATCCTCAACCGAAGGAAAACAAACCGAATGTTCAAACATAAAAAGAAAGAAGAATGAGAAATATCAGAAAATCAAGCACCCTTGAAAGCAAGTTCCCGTTGCTTGCCGTGGAGCAAGGCTGCATTATCTCCAAGAATGGCGACATCACGGTCGCCTACGAGGTGACGCTCCCCGAAATCTTCACGGTAACATCGCAGGAGTATGAGTCGGTACATGCCGCATGGTGCAAGGCTATCAAGGTGCTGCCCGACTACAGCATTGTCCACAAGCAGGACTGGTTCGTGAAAGAGAACTATGCGCCGGACTTGCAGAATAGCGACATGAGCTTTCTGTCAAGAAGCTATGAGCGACACTTCAATGAGCGTCCTTACCTGCATCACCAGTGTTACCTGTTCCTCACCAAGACCACCAAGGAGCGCATGGCACACCAAAGCAATTTCTCCACCTTGTGCCGTGGGCATATCATCCCCAAGGAAATCAAGGACAAGGAAACGATTGCAAGATTTATCGATGCAGTGGAACAGTTCGCAAGAATCATCAATGACTCCGGCTATATCTCCTTACGCAGACTGACGGATGAGGAAATCACAGGCACGGAACGGACAACTGGACTTGTAGGCAAGTACCTCTCGCTCTCCACGGAGAACGTGCAATGTTTGGAGGATATGGAATTGTCTGCAAGTGGTATGCGTATCGGAAACAAACACCTATGCCTTCATACCTTGTCGCAAACGGAAGACCTGCCAACGGAAGTATCTACGGACAACCGCTTTGAGCGATTGTCCACTGATCGAAGTGACTGCCGACTATCTTTTGCCGCTCCAGTTGGCTTGCTGTTGTCCTGCAATCATATCTATAACCAGTATGTCTTCATAGACAACAGTGACGAGACCTTGCAGAAGTTCGAGAAGACCGCACGTAACATGCACTCGCTGTCAAGGTACAGCCGACAGAACGCCATCAACAAGGAATGGATTGACGAGTATCTGAACGAGGCTCACTCACAAGGCTTGCAGTCTGTCCGTGCCCATTTCAATGTTATGGCATGGGGCGAGGATATGGAAGAGTTGAAGCATCTTCGCAACGACGTAGGCAGTCAGTTGGCAAGCATGGAATGTGTGCCACGCCACAATACGGTGGATTGTCCGACACTTTTCTGGGCTGCGATACCCGGCAACGAGGGTGATTTTCCGTCAGAGGAGAGTTTCCATACCTTCATTGAGCAGTCGGTGTGCCTCTTCACAGAGGAAACCAACTATATGGATTCTCCCTCACCGTTCGGCATCAAGATGGCAGACCGCATCAGTGGCAAGCCGCTGCACATTGACATCTCTGACCTGCCGATGAGAAAAGGCGTGACAACCAACCGCAACAAGTTCGTGCTCGGACCATCGGGAAGTGGAAAGTCGTTCTTCATGAACCACCTCGTCAGACAGTATTACGAGCAAGGCACGCATGTGGTCTTGGTCGATACGGGAAACTCCTACCAGGGACTCTGCGAGATGATCAACAGAAAGACAGGTGGAAAGGATGGAATCTACTATACCTACACGGACGAGAGTCCCATCTCGTTCAATCCGTTCTTCACCGAGGATAAGGTCTTTGACATCGAGAAGCGTGAGAGCATCAAGACTTTGCTCCTGACACTTTGGAAGAAGGACAACGAGCCTGCCACACGAGCGGAAGAGGTTGCCTTGTCAAATGCCGTGTCGCTCTACATCGGTAAACTGAAAGAGGAAAGCGACATCGTGCCGTGCTTCAATACCTTCTATGAGTTTGTGGGAACGGAATACCGCAAGGTACTGGAAGAAAAGAAAGTCCGTGAGAAAGATTTTGATATAGACGGATTTCTCAACGTGCTGGAACCTTACTACAAGGGTGGTGAGTACGACTATCTGCTTAACTCCGACAAGGAGCTTGACCTGCTGCACAAGCGGTTCATCGTTTTCGAGATTGATTCCATCAAGGACCATCCAATCCTGTTCCCGGTCACGACCATCATCATCATGGAGCTGTTCATCAACAAGATGCGCCGCCTGAAAGGCATCCGCAAGATGATAGTGATAGAAGAAGCATGGAAAGCGATAGCTTCGGCAAACATGGCGTCCTATATCAAGTATCTCTATAAGACGGTCAGAAAGTTCTTCGGTGAGGCGGTTGTGGTAACCCAGGAAGTAGAGGACATCATATCCTCCGCTATCGTGAAGGACAGTATCATCAACAACTCAGACTGCAAGATACTCCTTGACCAGAGGAAGTTCATGAACAAGTTCGAGCAGATACAGGCATTGCTCGGATTGACGGAAAAGGAGAAGTCGCAGATTCTCTCCATCAACCAGTCCAACGACCCGTCACGTCTCTACAAGGAAGTATGGATAGGACTCGGAGGAACGCAGTCGGCAGTATATGCCACAGAAGTGTCCACGCAGGAATATCTCGCCTATACGACTGAGGAAAGTGAGAAACTGGAGGTGAGGGCATTGGCGGAGAAACTCGGTGGTGACATGGAAGCCGCCATCCGGCAGCTTGCAGAGGACAAACAAGAGAACAAGTGAAATTCATTATCCACTTAATCCAAAAGTAAAATGAGAACAAAAGTAATCATGACAATCTGCCTGTTCCTGCTGATGGCGGGAAAGGCAAGCGCACAGTGGTCTGTCATAGATCCTACCAACATTGCGCAGAGTATCATCAACTCGTCCAACAACATTGTCCACACGTCTTCGACGGCTCAGAACATGATCAACAACTTCAAGGAGACCGTGAAGATTTACGAGCAGGGCAAGAAGTACTACGATGCGCTGAAGTCGGTGAACAACCTCGTCAAGGACGCACGCAAGGTGCAGCAGACCATCCTCATGGTGGGTGACATCACGGACATCTACATCAACAACTACCAGAAGATGATGCACGATGACAATTTCTCCGTGGAGGAACTCTCCGCCATCGGCTTCGGCTATACCAAACTGTTGGAGGAAAGCAACGATGTGCTGACTGAGTTGAAGAACGTGGTGAACATCACGACCCTTTCCATGACGGACAAGGAGCGAATGGACGTGGTGGAACGCTGCTACTCGAAGATGAAGCGTTACCGCAATCTCGTGAGCTACTACACCAACAAGAACATTTCCGTGAGTTATCTGCGTGCCAAGAAGAAAAACGACCTTGACCGCATCATGGGACTCTACGGCAAGTCAAACGAGAAATACTGGTAGCCTATGGATTTCGAGAATCTTCACCAGATACTGCGTTCCCTGTATGACGAGATGATGCCGCTGTGCTCCGACATGACGGACATCGCCAAGGGACTTGCAGGACTTGGGGCGCTGTTCTATGTCGCCCTGAGGGTTTGGCAGTCACTGTCAAGAGCAGAGCCGATAGACGTGTTTCCGCTGCTCCGTCCGTTTGCCATCGGACTTGCCATCATGTTCTTCCCGACCATCGTACTCGGAACGCTCAACAGCGTGATGAGTCCCATTGTGCAAGGTACACATTCCATGCTGGAGACACAGACCTTCGACATGAATGAATACCGGGCTCAGAAAGACAAGTTGGAGTATGAGGCGATGAAACGCAATCCGGAAACTGCATACCTTGTGAGCAACGAGGAGTTTGACAAGCAGCTTGACGAACTCGGCTGGTCACCCGGCGACGTGGTGACAATGGCAGGAATGTATGTGGAGCGTGGCATGTACAGCATGAAAAAGAGCATCCGTGATTTCTTTCGTGAACTGCTGGAGCTGCTGTTCCAAGCCGCCGCATTGGTCATAGACGTGCTGAGGACATTCTTCCTCATCGTCCTGTCCATCCTCGGACCGCTTTGTTTCGCCATATCGGTATGGGACGGATTCCAGTCCACGCTGACGCAATGGTTCTGCAGGTACATACAGATTTATCTCTGGCTACCCGTTTCGGACTTGTTCAGTACCATCCTTGCCAAGATACAGGTGCTGATGCTGCAAAACGACATCGAGGCATTGCAGAACGACCCGAACTTTTCCATTGAGGCAAGCAACGGTGTTTACATCGTTTTCCTCATCATCGGAATCATCGGTTACTTCACCATACCGACCGTGGCAGGCTGGATCATACAGGCAGGTGGCGGCATCGGCAACTACAACCGGAACGTGAACACGGCAGGCTCACTGGGCGGAAGCATTGCAGGAGCAACGGCTGGAAATGTGGCAGGACGTGCTGGAAGGCTCATCAAGAGCGGATTTAAGAAAATATAGTCATTCATGAACAATACAACGAAAAGAAAAATGGAATTCAAGTCATTGAAGAATATCGAGACCTCGTTCAGGCAGATACGCCTGTTCTGCATCGTCCTCGTCATCGGTTGCGCTGTTGTTGCAATATGTTCGGTGGTGTTCGCATTCAGATTTGCGGAGAAGCAACGCGAGAAGATATACGTCCTTGACGGAGGCAAGTCGCTGATGCTCGCCCTCTCGCAAGACCTCTCACAGAACAGACCTGCCGAGGCAAGGGAACACGTGAGACGCTTTCATGAGCTGTTCTTTACGCTATCTCCCGAAGAGTGCCATTGAGCACAACGTGAAACGAGCCTTGCTGCTGGCAGACAAGAGCGCATACAACTATTACCAGGACTTTGCGGAGAAAGGTTTTTATAACCGACTCATTGCAGGAAACATCAACCAGTCGCTGCAAGTTGACAGCGTGGTCTGTAACTTTGATAACTACCCTTATCAAGCCAAGACCTACGCACGGCAGGTGATACTCCGAGAGAGCAACGTGACGGAGAGAAGTCTTGTCACCGTATGCAGGTTAGTGAATGCCACACGCTCCGACGACAACCCGAATGGTTTTACCATTGAAGGTTTCACCATTGTGGAGAACATGGACATCAGTACAGTAGAACGATAAAAATAGCAAGAATGGAAAATCCGATTAAGACAATCCAAGAAAAGGTGAATGGTATTAAGGGAAGACTGCGTGACAGGCTGGATTCCCTTCCGCCAAGGGTGAGACTGAAAGTCGTGCTCGTCATGTTCGGCTTGTTTGCCCTCTGTAGCCTTTACATGATAGGTTCAGCCATCATCAACTTCGGAAACGGCAAGACCTCAAATATAGAGGTTGAGCATATTGAGAGTGTAAAGTTGCCTACCGACAAGGGGCAGCAAGTGACCAACCAAAATGAATTGATACATGGAGAAGGAGAAGAATGACAAGGTGGAGCCGGATAAGGCTCCAAAGGAAAAGAAGCCTTTGACAGAGGAACAGCGTATCAAGCGCAACAAGATGATTGCCATACCGTGCATGTGTCTCGTCTGCGTATTGGTGTTATGGCTCATCTTCAAGCCGTCGGCATCAGAGGGTGAGAAAGGCAGCAAGGGATTCAACATGGAAATGCCCGATGCGGAGAAGACTGATGTGGAGGCGGACAAGCGCAAGGCATACTCCAAGGAGGATCTTGCCAACAAGCAAAAGGAAAAAAGCAGAGCAATGAACACTCTTGGTGAGTACATGCCAGGCATTGATTCGACTGCTACACGGCAAGAAAAGGACTTTGACCTGATGCAGTCTGGGCAGCAGCCAACAAAAGCGGAAAGACAGGAGGCGGATGCCATCCGCTCGTCTGCCGAGGCATACCAAATCTTGAACACGACCTTGGGCGGTTTCTATGAACAGCCACAACAAGGGGGAAGCAGCGAAGATGCTGAGTTGAGGAAACGTCTTGACGAGCTGGAGGCAAGCATGATGCAACAGGAAAACAAGCGTTCCAATATGGACGAGCAAATTGCCCTTATGGAGAAGTCCTATCAACTTGCGGCAAAGTACATGCCTGGTGGAAATGCCTATGCGGCAAGTCCTTCATCGGCAGAAACTGCAACAGAGGAAAACAAGGAAACTGTCACCAAGGGCAAGAAAGCCAAGGTTTCCCCTGTAAGGCAAGTGCAAAGGCGTGTAGTCTCGTCCTTGAACCGCCCCATGAGTAACGAGGAGTTTGTAGCCTCTTACTCGGAAAAGGCTTCGACAAGGTTCAATACCGCCATCGGAAGAGGTGGTGTTTCCGACAAAAACACGATTTCTGCCTGCATCCACGGCAACCAGACCGTCACGGACGGACAGGCAGTAAGGCTGCGACTGCTGGAAGCCATGAGAATTGGTGAAAGAGAGATTCCGAGAAACTCTGTTGTTGTGGGGGCAGCACGATTGCAAGGCGAAAGGCTTTCCATAGCCTTGAAGTCCATTGAGCACAACGGCATGATTATCCCGATTGAGCTTGCCGTCTATGACAATGACGGTCAGGAGGGCATCTTCATCCCGAAGTCGATGGAGGTTGACGCAGCCAAGGAAGTCGGTGCCAACATGGGAAGCTCGCTGAACAGCAGCATCAACATTTCCTCCAATGCCGGGGCACAACTTGCCTCCGACTTGGGAAAAGGTGTCATACAAGGCGTGTCGCAGTATATCTCCAAGAAGATGCGTACCGTCAAGATACACCTGAAGGCTGGCTACAGGGTCATGCTCTACCAAGAGGAAGATTAGCCGAAAGGCAACAACATTTATACCACTTAATCCAAAAGTTTAATTAAAAGCAAACTAAAATGAAGAAGACAACAATCATGTTCGCCCTTATGCTGGGTGTAGCCTGCACTGCATCAGCGCAGAAGACAGGCAAGAAGAAAGCGCAGAAGTCTGTAAAGACTGAGCAAGTAAGCAATGTTTCTTCCGATCAGGAAGAGAAACTGACCTTGACCAAGGAGGTGTATCCACAGAAGGAAGAGAACAGCAACCTCTATCACGGCTTGACCAAGAAGCTGACCTTCGACCGCATGATTCCACCTCATGGTTTGGAAGTGACTTATGACAAGACGGTTCATATTCTCTTTCCTGCCTCTGTCAAGTACGTTGACTTGGGTTCAGAGGATTTGATAGCTGGTAAGGCGGACGGTGCGGAGAATGTTATCCGTGTTAAAGCAGCCGTGAAGAACTTCAAGAAAGAGACCAATATGAGCGTCATCACGGAGGATGGCTCATTCTACACATTCAGTGTGAAGTATGCCAAGGAACCGCTCATGCTCAATATCGAGATGGCGGACTTCATCCATGACGGTGAGGCGGTGAACCGTCCGAACAACGCGCAGGAAATCTATCTGAAGGAGCTGGGCAGCGAAAGCCCGATGCTGGTACACCTCATCATGAAGTCAATCCACAAGGAGAACAAGCGCAAGGTGAAGCACATCGGCTGCAAGCGTTTCGGCATCCAGTATCTTTTGAAAGGCATCTATGTACACAGCGACTTGCTGTATTTCCACACGGAGATAAAGAACCAGAGCAACGTGCCGTTTGACGTGGACTACATCACGTTCAAGATTGTGGACAAGAAGGTGGCGAAGCGTACCGCCATGCAGGAGCAGGTGCTTCTTCCTGTCCGTGCCTACAACTATGTGGTGCGTGTGGCTGGCAAGAAAACGGAGCAGACGGTGTTCTGCTTACCGAAATTTACCATTCCTGACGACAAGGAGCTTGTCGTGGAGATGAACGAGAAGGAAGGCGGTCGCCATCAGTCGTTTGTCGTGGAGAACAGCGACTTGGTGCGAGCTTTGACAATCAACGAACTTAGCGTGAAGTAACGGATGAATAGAAGAAACATTGCAATCATGGCGATGCTTGCCCTCACCGCAGGGCAAGCATTCGCCCAAAGATGTCTTCCTCAGATGAAAGGCATTGAGGTGAAGGTCGGCATGGCTGACGGAGTGTATAACGGCAAGAAGTCCTGCAAGGCTGGCTATTATGCAGGTTTCGGACTTTCAAGCTATACCAAGGGTGGTGACAAGTGGATATATGGGGCGGAATACCTGCAAGTACATCAGCCTTACCGTAACACTTCCGTTCCAATAGCACAAATTACGGGCGAGTTCGGTTATTCCTACAACTTCCTTTCCGACAACAGTAAGACGGTGCTGTTCTATATCGGAGGTACGGCACTGGCTGGCTATGAGTCCGTAAACTGGGGCAAGAGAACCATGTCGGACGGAGCGACCTTGCAGAACAAGGGAGCACTTATCTATGGTGGTGCCGTGGCATTGGAAACGGAAATATACCTGTCGGATGCTATAGCTTTGACCGCTTCCGTTAAGGAAAGGCTTGTTTGGGGCAACAGTACGGGACATTTCCACACGCAGTTTGGCATTGGCATGAAGTTCATCATCAACTAAAACAGTGAGCCTATGGACATCAATGAAATCAAACAAGTGCCTATTGTGGACTTTCTCTATGTTCTCGGCATTGAGCCTGTCAAGCACAAGGCTTCGGGACATTGGTATCATGCGCCATACCGCAATGACCGCAATCCTTCGCTTCGGGTATCAACGGACAAGAATGTCTGGTATGACTATGGCATCGCCAGAGGTGGTGACATCTTCAACCTCGCAGGGGAGTTCATCAACAGCAATGAGTTTGTGGCACAAGCCAAGTTCATATCTGAAACACTTGGTGGCAGCTTCCCGACATCGTTTCCGCATCATCAAAGAATAGCGGAAAAGGCTGTGAAGGCGAAAGGCAATCCCTTTAGTGATATTGTGGAAAAGCCTTTGAGTCATCCTGCTCTTCGGCAGTACTTGCGTGAGCGTGGCATATCAGCTGACGTGGCGAGCCGTTTCTGCTGTCAGGTGGAATACCGATACAATGGCAAACAGTTCTTTGCTGTCGGCTTCAAGAACAACAGCGGTGGCTACGAGATACGCAACCGTTTCTTCAAAGGTTGCGTGTCGCCAAAGGACGTCACTCTCATTGGCAGGAACAGCAACGTCTGCCATCTGTACGAGGGTTTTATGGATTTTCTCTCTGCCGTAATTCTTGACATAGGTCGTGGTGAGGATCATATTATTCTCAATTCGGTGACTAATATGCAAAAGGTGCATCATCTTTTAGATGGCTATGCACAAGTGTACTGTCACTTGGACAATGACGAAGCTGGCGAGAATGCCCATGTCGAACTACAAAAGCGATATGGCGATAAGGTCATTGACCATTCGCATCTATACACTGGCTACAAGGACTTGAACGAGTACCTGATGAGCCATAAGACAAGAAAGTAACAATCATTCAAAAAGCAACAAGACAATGAAGAAGAACAATAAAATCAAGAAATCAGTGAGCGTGTTGGCATTCCTTTTCGTGTGTGCCGTGTCGGTAATCCTTTCATCGTGCAGCGATGAGCTGGACATTCAGCAGTCGTATCCTTTCAAGGTGGAGACGATGCCTGTGCCAAAGGACATTGTGCGTGGACAGACTGTTGAAATCCGCTGCGAGTTGAAGGCGGAGGGAAAGTTTGACGGCACCATCTATACCATCCGCTATTTTCAGCATGACGGAAAAGGTTCGTTGAGAATGGAGAACGGAACGGTGTTCCAGCCAAACGACCGCTATCTGTTGGAGAACGAGAAGTTCCGTCTTTACTATACTTCGGCAAGTACGGAGACACAGACGCTGACAGTGGTGGTGGAGGACAACTTCGGCAAGTCATACGAAATGGAGTTCAGTTTCAACGATACTGATGAGGAGGAAGAGTTTGCGAGAAGTGCCAACAAACTCGGTAGCGTATGAGGTTGATGATATTGTTAGCCTTGCTTCTTGTGTCGGGCAGCTTGTCTGCCCAGACGCAAGGGGCGATAAAGCGAGTTTGTCATGTGTCACGTTTTGAGTTGGCTGTCGCCTGCATCAAGAAGTACGAGGGTCTGCACGGACCGAAGCACCATCCTTATGTCGGATATGGGCACAAGCTGTTGCCTGGCGAGAAGTTTTCTCCAATAATGACGGAACGGCAAGCCGATGCATTGCTGCGCTCTGACCTCAGAAAGCTCTGCGCCATGTTTCGTGGTTTCGGTCGTGACTCGCTGCTCTTGGCTACACTTGCCTACAATGTGGGGTGTGGAAAGGTGATGAAAAGCCGGATGTATGCCAAGATGCGAAGTGGCAACAGAAACATCTATCGTGACTATGTGGACTTCAAAAGGTGGAACGGAAAGATAGTGCCTTCCATCGAGCGAAGAAGAAAAATGGAGTATCTGCTCTTGTTTACTCCATAGAATAAGGTTTTATAAACTAGGACAGTCCTTTTGATTGGGGGCTGTCCTTTGTTCTTTGCAAGCATCGCAGATAAGGAAAAGACGGTTTCTTTGCCACTTTCTTTTCCGCTCCTCGGCTCATGAAAGAAAGTGGCGGAACGAATTTTCATCGCTTCGCCGATATAGATTTCATGTCGTTGCAACCATTCGTTGCTCTATAAGTCTTGCATTGCTGTTCACCAAGTTGATGATGTCGGCATGATGTTCGGTATCCTTGTTCTGTAGTCCGTGGCATTGTACGACTTTCATCTGTTCGAGTGAAAACTCCACGGTCTCAACCCTTTGTTCGGCTATTCTTGCTGAGAAGATGATGCAGTCGGGATTGAGTGAATAGTTTGTACCGCTGCCTACGCAATGATGCATCGCCTTGCCCTCAAGAACGTGCTCCCTGACGCTTTCAAGCATTCTCACCACGATATTGCCGTCCGTGAACATTAAACCGAAGAAACGGCTCTTCATTTCCTTGAACTTGTCCTCGTTCTTCAATGCCTTGCGTATCTCCTCCTCGGTGCGCTCCTTTTCTTTCTTGGCTCTGATTTTCTCGGATATTCTGTCGTGCTCGGCTTCAAGGTTGTCGGGGCAAATGTAATGTGGACTTCTGATGTCTTGCCCATTTCTACCAACATACAGATGTAGTCCGCCCATTTGCCGATGTCTGTAATAAGGTAATGGTTGCGGTTGGCTATCTTGTAGGCATTCCAACAAGTTTCCAAGTGCCGTGGATGGTCTATGAAGTGGCGGACGTGTCCGTAACGACATTGTTTCATCATCGTTTCGATGCGGTGGTCTGTCAGCATCGCCTTGAACAATGTAAGCGGTTCGATGCCGTGAAACGCTCCGTCAAAGCCGTTGCGCCATATCTGAAGAATAACTTTCATATCGGGGCAGACCGGAAATGAAGCAATATGCTGATAGGTGGTGTTGTCCTTGCGCAGTTCAATGTCGGAGTCGTAGCAGAACGTGTCCATATAGATACCCATTGTGCGCTTGCGTGCCATAACCTCCACCTTGCCTTTCTCGTTCATCCAATAGCGTGCCACCTCCCAACAATAAATGTCTGCCTTTTGTCCCTTGCGGTAATAGGCTTTCATCTGATATGCTCGCATAAGTTGTAGTCCCTTGCGCTCGGTGAGTACGCAGAAATAGGTAGAAGACATTGCCTTCTGTCGCTTGGTGCGCTGCACTTCCAACTTTGCCTTACACTTCGGGCAGACACATTTGTCCGCATCCTCGTCCGTAGTCCAAGTGTGTCCGCAGTCCATGCAGGTGGTCTGTCCGTGCTTCAACTGAAAGGCATAGTGGTCAAGACATTCACGGAATGCCCATTGCATTTGCGCTCCCTTGATAGGTCGTAACCCCTTGTTTGAGGTTACGACTTGCTTCTGATATTTCGTTCTTGGTTTCATAACGTGTCGAATAATGATGGTTGATGTACTTCGTTGTCTGTTCTCTGTGAGGTGCGCTTGGCGGTATCTCGGTTACGCATCTTGTTCATCTGCTCTTGCTGATATTGGCGGATGGCTTCCTGTCTTGCCTGTGCCTTCTCCTCCTCGGTGAGTTCGATGTGGTGGTTGACTGACACTTGGCAGTTCAGAGGTTTGCCGACCTCGATGTCCTTCTCCTCATAGTAGTGGATGGCTTGCCCATATATCTCGTCATCGCAAAAGCCGTTGCAACCGCTCTTCTGTACCCAATTAAGGATATAGGTGACGCAATCGTCTATGTTCTTGTCGGGGTTGTCATACTTGGCTGCAAAGAGTTCGTCCTCCATAGCACGCTCCTCCAAATAGGCTTGTATGGTTCTCTTGAAATATTCTGTAGTGTTCATATCTGATGTTGTTAAAGGGGTTGTTACTCATGATAGATGATGTCGCAGTCCTCAACTTCTGTAGGCAGTCCGAAGAACGGATAATGGCTGAAGTAAGGTCCTGTGCACATGTCATCGTTGTATCTCGGACTTACTATCTCAATATTGTTCTTGCGTATGGCTTCGTCCACCATACGGATTTCCTCGTCCGTCAGTCCGCTTGCATCGCCATTGATGATGTAGCAGAGTGACCATGTAGGTATCGCTTCAATGCTTCTGTTCATATCGCTTGTACTTTAAAGTGTTAATAACCAAATGAATGTTCCAATCAGTACCACCATAGAAAGAATGGAAATGATGATACCGAAGATGAACTTCACAATTCCCAATATGACTTCACCGACCATGCAGAGAGCCATATATCCCAACCAAGCCACCAAAGTGATGAGGGTTGAGCCGACTGCGGAGAGTAATCTCCACCAAGTCTGTGTTATATTGATGTTTGTTGTCATATAGCCTTGAATTAAATTTATTTGCGGTTCCAGGAACTGAAGGGAAGTTCTCGTTTCTTCACCTTTTTGTCGCTCCCTTTTCCGACATTTTTTTTGCGTCTTCCTGTCGCATCGGTCGTTTCGTTTCAGGTGCCTTTCAAGGGCGGCGAGGCTGGAAATACAAGGTTTTTCGGAAAAATACTACCCAACGGTGTGGAGATTTTTTCGAAAACCGAAGGCTCGACCTTTTATTTCCAAAGCCCGCTGCCATACCTTTGCACCTGCACGATAACGGTTGATGCCAAAAGGAAAGACCTTGTGGAGGAAAGAAAATCAGAGCGGCAAATGAAAATAGAAACTTCACGGAAGTTTTGGACAGCACGATTATCGCATACTCATTTCTGAGAAATGGATATAAATACTGTTTTGCATATGTTTTTAGGAAAATGGAAATCGCATACAATAATGGCACAGCCTTCAGAGAAATTCCGATGAAAGAAGAGTATGGCTTGTCCATGCTTCTTGCATCGGGTTTTCTCCAAGGCTGTGCAGCCAAGCATGAAAGTGGTCGTTGGGGTTTACATCAATGACTTCTTTCTTGCGGTGGAGTATGCAAACAAAATTGTACGGCAAATCAAGGAATGGTGTTTATTTTGATCGGTTAGCCTGCAACCGACAAAAAGAAACACTTTTCCTCATGCCGTACTACTGAGACATGAAAAGGTGGCGTGCCACTGTTTCATGTCGTTTGGATTGTGCGATAAAAAATGGAACTGCGAGTTGTGGCTATAAAAGTCAGCCGTTGTCAGCACGGCAAACAAAGAAAAGTCCTTGGCAGTATAGTCTTGAAGTATTTCAAGGCATACCGCCAAGGATCTTTCTTGCCGTGCCATAGTCGGAGGAAGTAGTTCCTTGATCTGTAATTGCCCTTGTATCGGTCAACACAAGCCTTGAATTCTCGTTCTGGGATATTTGACATGATTTGAGAGAATATTGTTTTTCCGTTGTTCATCGCACGCTTCTTTTTAGTTGCGTGCAAAGATACAAAATCAAATCGAATACACGATTTTAAATGAATAACTAATTGATTATAAATAAATTAAATAGATGTCGTCTCGTTTAAACGGGACACTAGTGATTTTATTGGCTTGATAAACACCATTAAATACATAATATCTTGTCATACTCATACAGTCAATAGCTCCTTCCTTCGCTGCAGAAAGTGTGACATCAGCCAACTCGATGGTCTTTTCGCCATCACTCTCACACATGATTAAGCTCGGATAGTTTGCTTTCGACGAGCCAGACTTCAACTTATTTACATTCAGTCGCGTAATAGTTTCATCGACCACTTCGATGTCCACTGGGGTTGCCACGTTTAAGCCATTGCTTGTCAACTGTTCAAGACTCATCCTAAATGGCACATAGAGTGATTGCCACTTGTAGGCATCAAATGTACGAATGTACTTGAAGTCAGCCACCTCTATATCTACTGGGCTATTATAAGCCTCGCCATCTGTGAGCGTCACTGCCTCGGCAGTGTACTTGCCATCAGCGTAGATCAGTTTCAGGTTGTTGCCAAGAATGCCACAGAAGTGCTGAATGTATTTTATGTTCTCATTGTTTGCATTGCAGTTGATACATACATCCCCATAGAGTCCATTGGCATCTGGGTGTCCAGCCATCTCAAATACGTGTGGAACAGCTCCATCCTCACCGAAAATGCTATTATCATTGGTATAAACATCAGTTATCTTGTCACATTCCTTACCATGATATACAGTATTGTCACCAGTAGATTTCAACACAGGATAAGCATCACCATTCTCACCAAGTTTCTGATACCAAGCCAAATCGCCAGAAGTTTTATTGTCATTTAACGCCAATGCCACCTCGCCACTCTTTATCTGCTGTTTGGTGAATGCCTTGACCACGTTCGCTTCTTCCTTTCCGTCTTCGAAAGTCAGACTTCCTGTACCAACTATTTTGATGTTCTCAGATGAGTTGTTCAGCAAAGCCTCCTTGTTGTAAGCTACAATGCCCTTTGCGGTTAGTGTACCACTCACTATATTGCCTATAATGATTCCTAGATTGTCATTCGTATTCGTCACATCTCCATAACTGAACACATTCTGGATACTGCTGTTAGCCACCGTTTGTCCTGCTATGCCACCGGTATACCAACCTGTGCTTGATATCTTGCCATAGTTGGCGCAATCTTCGATACTTGTTCCATAAGCATACCCTATGATTCCACCAATATAGGTATTATTGTTTTCAACGGTTCCATAATTGGTGCAGCGCTTGATGTTTTTTTCTTGGCTAAAACCTGCAATTCCGCCAACAGACTTAGTACCCTTCACGCTGGAGTGATTCTCGCAGTTTTTCGAGATTTATTTTGGCCAATCCAACAATACCGCCAGTAATTTCTTGTCCTATTACAGTACAATTGTTTGTGGTTTTAATACCCTTTATATGTGATGGAGAATCCCCGTATGCATATCCTGCCAAGATACCGGTGTAAGGTGTATTCGTGCCTGTTGTGTTCACATTCTCCACCTTGGCATTGTCAAAGATAAGGTCTTGGATAGTTGCACCGTAAGTATAGCCGAAAAGCCCCACAAAGCTTTGTGCTGTCTTGATATAGAGATGTGAGATGGTATGCCCCTGACCGTCCATATTTCCCTTCCAGCTATTATTGACATAGCCTATCGGAATCCAGCTCAAGAGTTCCTTGCCGTCTTCAGCCGCATGGCAGTAGTTCTTGAGGTCGATATCCGCAGTCAGCATGGCAGATGCCGAAGGGTGAGTAGTTCCAGCAGCTTCACCTTCGTCCACAATAGTTCCGTTCACATAGTCGCGGAACCAAGCCAAGTGGTAAGGTTTGGCTATCAGGTACACCCCATTTTGCTCTGAAGGCTTCACAGCCACATAATGCTGGCAACGGTCGCAATAGCCATCCTCATTGCTGTGATGTCCAAGGGCAGGATGCTCTGCGTCCGTTACATCTGTCAATTCCTTGGTCAATTGGCTGTCGGAATATGTCCTTTGGCAGTCCTGGCATTGCCAATATTCCTTGGTTGCTGCTTCGGTGCAAGTAGCGTCTGTAGCAGCATGGTGAATTGTCGTTCCGTGTTGATACCTGATTGCTGAACTGGTAGAATTGTTGGTGAAACTTCCCCTCACCACCTCATTGGTTTTGCAATTTAAAGTCGTATTGTCAACATAAACCTGATGCTCCGAACCAATGACAGGATAGATGTCGTCATCATTAGCCAGATTTTGTCCCCATTTTGCTTTGCTCGAAGCGTTTTGCTGGAGCTGATAGGCAACAACACCGCTCTTCAGTTGGGCTTCTGTAAATCCTGTTGCGCTATCTTCAGAGAGATTGCCGCTTCCATAATACCTTTCTCTCTTGATGAAATCACAGAAGCTGTAGCGAGCTTTGTAGTTCTCATCAAGATATATCCTGTAGTCTTGAACCATGGCATAGCCCATGACTATGGCGAATAAAAGAAGAAACAATGCCACTATAAAAATAGCCTGTTCCTCTTTCGTGAAAGTCTCTATCATATTTTCCATGGTGCAAATATAGTATTTTTTTCGAAAAAAGTGTTGCTTTCCTATAAAAAAAGTGTCTATTTTCTATGTTTTAGGTGTCTACTTCCTGCAAGTAGTCCCCCTTTTAACAATTTGTTCCCTTCAGTGATGCGTTTTCCTGGTATTTATCGAAAAATGGTTAATCCTGCTTTTTATCCTCCGGGGCTACAGGCAGCATGTCGTCACCAGTCATCAGCTCCAACATCTTCTTGCGTTTCCGCATCTCAATCATAATCATATAGATGCAATACGCCACGTTTGCGCCGAACAATACGAGCATCGCATAGAGCCAGTTGCCAATGTTAAGACTTCCGCTATTGCTGTAGCCTATGCAGAAAACTGCTATGATGGCGGCATAAATGCAAGTGCATACGATGTTCATCTTTCGGCGGTTGGCATGGGTCGCCTCAATGTTGTATATGCCCATGGAGATAGTGGTGAAGCATGGGGTATAGACAAGAATGTTGAAAAACAGCTCCCAAGTCATCGCTTTTCTCGCACGAAAACCCAAGAGCATCTGCAAGAGATATTGTATGGCAAGTCCCGTCATACCTGCAAGTATCAGCCAGCGTGACCACTCATAGCGTCGGTTGACCCACTTCATATGTAGGTGGGTGATGCCGAGGATAAGGGCATTGATGAGCATGAAGATGAAACATGCAAACTGGAGGAAATATAAAAAGTCCATCATTCTTACTATTTTGTTGTTACTTTCTTGTATTTTTGATTGCTTGCCGTAGGATTTTCAGGGTTGGTCATCTGCAAATATCCTGCTGCAACAAGGGAGGTGATGTAACGCTCTCGGTTCTTGGAATGCATGCTGACTCCAATTCTGTCAAGTATCTCTTTGGTGGTTCGAGGAACAGAACAGAAATTGACTATGTCCCTTTGCTTGTTAGACAATGACACTTTTGGAGTGTCAGAGTGTCTAAGTCGAGTGTCTAAGTCGTTCTCAGAAGTGTCTAAGTCGGTACCAGAGTGTCTAAGTCGAGTGTCTAAGTCGTTCTCAGAAGTGTCTAAGTCGGTGCCAGAGTGTCTAAGTCGAGTGTCATGGTCGGTGTCAGAGTGTCTAAGTCCAGTGTTATGGTCTTCGACTTGGTTACTTTTTTCCTCGACTTCGTTACTTTTTTGTTCGACTTGGTTACCGACTTGGTTACTTTCCCCTCGACTTGGTTACTTTCTTCTCTCCAAACCGTGATGACAAATTCCTGTGCCTTGTCATTATTCATAAATGTGACATTGATATCTTCGTCCAGTGCACGAGTGATGCCACTACCCACACCAGTGTATGGCAGCAAGTATATAGCATTATTGAAAAGGAACATAGTGCGAGGCATGGATGTTCCAGCCTTGATGTCATCAATAGTGAGTCCGTTAGGCAATGCACCCGGACTGTGAATCTCAACACGATTGTCGAAAATGAAAATGCGAAACAGGGGCTTTCATGTTCAACGAGCGATGTACAAGGCTGTTTACCGTGAACTCAACCAAAGCCCTTGTATAAAGGT
>VOFE01000515.1_pt1 | contig 38000 bp, 69 predicted proteins | sample 5384071 | NCBI WGS metagenome assembly VOFE01 (sample SAMN12384724, study PRJNA508395) | human gut metagenome | isolation source: healthy gut D | host: Homo sapiens
TTCAGACATATGAGCTTTCTATTTTTATAAGTTCAATTCTCAGAATTTATTCTTTGAAGTCAAGCCCCGGGCAAAGCTAGGGTTTGACTTTTCTTATAAGACTGCTTAGATCTCAGCAAATTCCTCGGGAGATTCAGAAACTCATCCAGTTAAGGGAGATAAAAATTTGCAGGCGGGCAAAGAACATATAGGTTAGGCGGGTTTGCCCCAGCTCGTAATGCCATAAGGCCTACCATATCAGCAAGCTCCTTCCTCAAACCGGGAGTCGATACGAAGTTGCTGCATGAATCGCCGCACAATCGGTCTCCAGCCCTTTTGAAGGGGCGCCATGGGGAAGTCTCCCCCGCAATCAATATAAAAGCAGATGACAAACATAGCGGACAAGCGTATAATAAAGAGGCAAAATCGACTTCATCCTAAACGGGCGGGTGCGAAGCTTATGACCATTTCGGAAGTCATACGGAAAATGATCGATTTTTCTGACGGCAATCTGCACGATATCAAACCATTTCATGAAGGTATACGCTTATGCGAAGGTCATCGGCGAAAGTGAAAATTTAGATAGGGAAACACAGACATTGGAGGTTGCGGCGGTGGTACACGACATCGCCTGTCCCCTTTGCCGCGAAAAGTATGGAAACACAAACGGAAAATACCAGGAAAAAGGAGGGAGCCGTTTTAGCAAAAGAGTTCCTGAAGGATTCCGGGTTTTCCCGGCCTTTATCAGCCGCGTCGCCTATCTGGTCGGCCACCATCACACCCTGGAAGCCATCGAAGGGCCGGACTATCAAATTTTGATCGAGGCGGACTATCTCGTCAATGCCGGGAGAGTCATTATCCGCAGGCCAATAAGCGCCATATGCTGGAAAAAGATTTTCAAAAACCGAAACCGGCGTCTCCCTGCTGAAATCCATGTACCGATTGACCTGATCATAAGTATAGGGGCGACGGCATAAATGAATGTTTTCTATGCGCTGTCACTCCCTTTGATCAGGCGGAATCCCGCCTATTTTTCCTCACTGCTTCTGTTTTAGGAGGTTTTTGCCATGCAGAAGGATCCCTCTCAGCTTCCCGAGCATTACAGGGGAAATCCTGCAGATCGATCTGCAAAAAAAAATAAGAAACTGGCGATTCTCGTCAACGGCCTGGCCTGATCATAGCGGCGGCGATGTTTGTTCCGGCCGCCTGTCGGGTCCCTCTCTCCACCCTTTTTCGAAATGACCGACCTTGGCCTTTATTTTGCCAAGCTGGGAGTCCTGCTGGTAAACATGGTGCTGTATCTGGTGCTGCATGAACTGGTACACGGGATTTGCATGCGCGCCTTCAGCGGGATCCGGCCGCACTACGGATTCACCGGCTTATATGCCTATGCAGGCAGCACCGCCTATTTTGGGGAAAAAGCCGTATATCGTCATCGCCCTCGCTCCCATCGTTGTTTGGGGAGCGGTGCTGGCCATCCTGAATCTTCTCGTACCGGCTTCGTGGTTTTGGCCGGTATATTTCATCCAAATCATCAATGTGTCCGGCGCGGCGGGGATCTGTATGTCACCTGCCGTTTGGGAAAACTCCCGCCGGATATCCTCGTAAGGGACTCCGGCGTTTCCATGACGGTATATTCCTGCTGCCGGTAAACGGCAGACAAAAAGGGTGGGCGGAGCAAAGGTTGCTCCGCCCACCCCTTTTTTGTCTTTGTCCCTTTCCTTCGTCTATCGGAACGGTACCCCCGTTAATCGTCCGTGTCCTGTTCCCATTGGAGGACCGCGCCGTCCGCCTGACGGATCTCACATTCATACTCGATCCGCCCCCCTCCCGCATCTCGATTTCATAAACCAGCTGTCCGTCTTCCCGGCTCAGCTTGCAGGAAACGATCTGCGCCTGGGGCGCACGCTGAGCGATGCTGCGCGCTTTTTCCTCGCTGATTCCCCCGCCTCCCGAAGAAACCGGGGCGCTGAAATTTTTGTAGTCATAGGAAATAAATCTCTCCGGTGGACGCGTCGATCTCGCAATCGTACTCCTGACCGGCATCGTGGAATTCGATATCATATACCACCCGGCCGTCATCCATATCCTGTTTGGTTTTTGGTAAAGGTGACGTTGTCCGCGGAAACGCCCGCGTGACGGAGGGCGGCCTGCTTGGCCTCCTCCAGGCTCACCGCCGCGGTACTGCCGGATCCGTCCGGCTGGGTCGGCGTCGAAGAACTCCCAATCGGTTTGGCATTACAGGAGACCACCGAACCGGCATCCGCATCGATCTTGTACTCATACCGGTTGCTGGAATCGTGGAATTCCAGCTTATAGAGCAACCGTCCGCCGTCGGTATCCCGCTCCGTTTTGGTAAAGGTGACGCTGTCCGCGGAAACGCCCGCGTGACGAAGGGCGGCCTGCTTGGCCTCCTCAAGCTCATCGCGGCAGTGCCGCCGGAATCGTTTGCTGAACGGTCCCACGGACTCCGCCTCAAAAGAGAGCACAGCACCGGTGGAAGCGTTGATTTCATATTCATATTTCCGTTGGGCGGTGGAAAAATCCACCTCATATTCCACTACGCCGTCGTCATAATCCAGCTTGATTTTTTCAGCGTGATCTCGCTTTCGGAAAGCCCCGCATGGGCCAGCGCGGCTTCCAGCGCCTTATTCTCCCCGATATAGGCCTTTGTCGCTGGCCGTGCCGGCCGATTGAATATCGCTCTGCTGCGGGTTTTCCTGCGCCGCCAGCAACAAATTCAGCTCGTTAATGGACAGAGCCGCCAGCCCCTCCTCCGAAAGCAGGGATTGCCGGCGGTAAGCGTATGGATCAGGGACGCCTTGCCCAACGAAATGCCGTATTGATCCGCTATCGCCTGAAGCGTCGCATCGGAGGAGGATTTGGGCAGATTATGACTGAGCACCGCCCCTCAATGGACTGGGCGGACAGAATGCGGTTGATTTCTTCCACAATTTCCGTCTGGAGCCTCTCCCCCCGCTGGGAATCGTCATTTTCCACCGTCACCAAAATGGAATTGGCCAACTCGCCGATATACCCGTGCTTGACCAAAGACCCCAGCAAAGCGTTGACCGCCACCTTGAGATCGGTGCCTTTCAAATCCATTCCATCCAATATCTGCACCGCGTCCTCATTCTGTGCGGTCACTGTGCGTACCTTTTTCCCTTGGCGTTTATTTTGATCTCGATACTGGGGTTGACATCCAGCACGATTTCGGAATCCACCGCCAAATTGCCCTGATAATAGAGGGCTCCTCCCAGGCAGCCGCCCCCAATCACCAACACAGCGGCCGCAGCCGACGCAAGGCGGGCCCATAACGGCAGAACCTTCCTGGTCTTTTTCCTGTTCCATTATTTGCTCTCCCTCCTGATGATCGCATCGGGTAAGGAGCTCGGACAGCGTCTCCGGGGGCCTTTGGCGCCGCATGCTCCAATGCGGACCGGATTTTCCTCTCGATTTCCCGGTTATTCATATGCCGATTCCTCCTCCCATGCTTTTTTCAGTTTTTTCATGGCCCTGTGATATTTGGACAGGACCGTGGACAAGGGCAGCGGCAAAGCCTCGGCGATTTCCGAAATTTCAGGCCGCTGACGGCATGGAGCGCCACGATCCGGTATTCCTCCGCGCTCAGCCTCTGCAGCAGGCTGTGCAGTATCGTCCGGTCCTCGGAGGATAAGCCGTTGGTTTTTTCTCTTCCATGCTGTTCCAGCTTTCTTCCGGGAGCACCGTTTCCCTCCGATCCTCCCGGAGCCGCCGGCGGGCGGTGTTTTTCGCCACGCCCAGCAGCCACGCCATGGGCGTCCCCTGGGGACGGTAGGCCCCAGCCGAACGGTAGGCCGACAGATAGGTATCCTGTAGAGCGTCCTCCGCGTCGTGCCTAGCCCAGATAGGAAAGAAGAAAAGCGAAAACAGCGGTACGCGTCTCCTCATACAACGAGGCGAACGCCTCCTTGTCCCCCTGAGCTATTTGAGAAATCTGCCGCTCCATCCGACGGCTGTCGACGGCGTTTGCTTCTCCCATCTTCGTGGCTGCCTTTCTGCCCTCTTCACTGAATAATGCCAGAAGAGAGGCGTTTTATTGCCTTTATTTTCAAAAAAATTTCTTTTGATTTTATTATAGTAGGCGAATGCAAAAATCAAGCCGCGGGAAAGACGGGCGGATACGATCCGCCCGTCTTTTTCTTGACAGCCATCCTGTTTCGCCTATGGTTAAAGCAGAAAAATAGGAGGAGTTCGCCGATATCGTGACAAAGGGGCGCTGTCGGGCCATGTCATCCCGTGACATCCTCTCCCGGCAAACGCCGCCCGTAAACCTTTTTCTACAGGGAGGGGATCTCCATCAAAAACCGAAGCCCCTTCCTGCCCCGTTGCCGCCGGGAAGCTGGCCGCCGCCCATCCCCTGACCGGCCGAAACCGTTCCGCCGTCGGAGGAGATGCTGGTCACGGCGGAGGACAGCGTCACCTGGGTCAGCTCCGTCCCTCCGGAAAGCGTCCCACCGGTTATCAGCCCCTCCGTCCCCTGTCCGGAACAGGCACCCCCTCTGTAAAGCGTATAGGAGGCTCCCCGGGTCAGCTCCGGCGTGCTGATAATGACACAGCGATAGGCCTTGGACGGCGTATAGGAGACCACAACGCTCCCCGTCCTCCGCGGTCAGGGCAAAGGCCGTGCCTGCCGACTGGCTCGCGGTGTAGGTCACTGCCAGCGAGTTCTGCGTAGAGCCGGGCCGGGATATTGTGCCATCCCGCCGCTATCCATGGCCACCAGAATTCCGCCCGAAACCGTACAGGTGCCGTCATAATCCAGCGCGCCGTCCGCGCCGCTGGTGGGGCCCTCCACGATCACGGTTCCTCCCTCGATGGTGAGGGAGCCGTTGGAATCCAGCCCGTCGCCGTTCGCCGTCACCGTCAGTACGCCGCCGGTAATGCGAATAAAGTAATCCCCGCCGCTCTGGAAGCTGTTCTTTCCCGGACGGCCGTTCAATGAGGAGCCGTCGCTTCCTCCGGCGGCATTGACGCCGTCGTCACTGGCTGTCACCCGGTATGTGCCGCCGGAAACCGTTACCGAAGCACCCTCCAGGCCTTCATAGCTCTTGGAAACAGTTACCTCCCCGCCGGACAGGGACAGCGCCCCGTCGGCGTGGATACCGTCGTCTCCGGAGGAAAGGGACAGGGTTCCTCCTCTGATACTGACGCTGCCGTTGCAATGGATCGAGTCGTCGGAGGAATCCACCGTAAAGGTGCCTGCGTCAATATATAAAGCGGTCCCGGCCTTCAATCCCTTGGCGCTGGCGCTGTCCTCCGTCACGGTCCCGGTGTTGTTTCCCCGCCCGGTTCCTGACCGAAGCCGCCCCACTTTCCCCAGCCGGGGCGCATCTCTCCCACGGAATCGGTGCTGCTGTTTTGGCTGCCGCCGCCGGTGGTCAAGGTATAGCTGCCGCCGCTGATCTGCAGCACGGTCTCCGCCTGAATACCGTCCGTGCCCGCCGTGATGACAAAGGTCCCGCCCTCCAGCGAAATCCATCCCTTCTCCGTATCCTCGTCGTTGTTGGCCTTGATACCGTCGCCCTTAGGCCTCAATGGTCAGCGATCCGCCGCAGACGGCCACCGCGTCCCTTCCCCTCAGCCCGTCCTGTACCGCCGTGATGTACAGCGTTCCCCCCGACAGAGTAAAGCGGTCCTTGGTGGCGATGCCATGGAGATGATTTCCTGTCACGGACAGCGAACCGGAGCCGGTGACCGCCAGATCATCCTGGCTGAACAGCGCCGCCGTGGGGGGCGTCATCGGAGGTATCCGCATACTCCGCGCCATCGGTGAGCGTGTTGTTTGTTCCGTCCGCCAGGATCACCACCGTCAGCCCCGCCTGCCTGCTGTACACGGCGGGACCGTCGGAGCAGGAAATCGAGGCGCCGTTCAGTACCAGCCGGACCGTGTCTCCTTTCCCGGCATCCACCACAATCTGCCCGTCATTCAGGGACCCGGAAAATACATAGGTACCCGCCTTGCTGATGGTGATGAGGCCGTCCCCAATGGCGGGCGGCGTCCCCACCGTCCCGGAGGAGAGGAGCGAGGCGCTCCCTCCCTTCAGGGTGATCACGGCGGCGGAGTCGCTGTCCCAGGTATCGTTCAGCTCTTCACTGCCGTAGGAAATCGTCATTTTCTCCGCAATCAGAGATTCGCCGGTTTCGCTTTCTCCATCGTGGCTCTCGCCGGCGTGCTGTGAACAGGCGGTCAGAGCCAGCATCAGCAGACAGACCGCCGTTCCGGCAGCGATACGGCCCGCCGAATATTCGAGATCATACCCATTCCTCCTCTACAGCTCTTCCCGCAGCATGGGGATCTGTCCGCAAATCAGGCTCAGATTGCCGTTGCGGCAGCGGATCTGATCCAAAAGCTCTTTTTCCCTGGCCGGATCCTTGAGCACGATGCGGTACCGCAGCTCATATAAGCTGCCCATTTGCACCGTGCGTACCTGGGTCAACTCGGCTTCCCGGGTATACGTCTCGAAAAGATCGTCAAACAAGCCTTCGTATTCCAGATTTTCCGGGATGGTGATTTTCAGCTGCTTTTCCTTGCGGGGAACTCGGTTGAAAGGCAGCAGGGTCAGCAGCAGATTGACCGCGATAACCACGGCCGTCAGCAGCACAGCCATCCCCACATATCCCATGCCGGTGGCTAATCCCACCGCCATGGCCAAAAACAGACCGCTGATTTCCCGGGCGCTGCCCGGCGCCGAACGGAAACGCACTAGGCTGAAAGCTCCCAGCACGGCTACTCCGGCGCCCAGATTGCCGTTGACCAGCAGGATCACCACCTGTACGATCACGGGGAGCAGAGCCAGCGTCGCCACAAAAGAGGGGGTGGCGCTGCTGTGGAAACGGTAGGCCGCCGCGATACCGACGCCCAGTATCAGGGAACAGGCCATGCAAATCAGCAGACTGGTCAGCGTCACCGATCCGGTGGCGGAATACGTCAAAACACTGTCAAGCACAGATGATTCCTCCCTTTTGGGTATCCGCCGTGACGCCGGCGGACAGATAGTTCCGCTAACAGGTGCCGTATTTGGAAAAAGAGGTGGGGAACAGCGCCATCCCGGACAGCAGCTCCGCCAGCCATACCGGCATGGCGCCCGGGATCTTGATCTCCATGAGCACCTCGTCCTCCGGGAGCAGCAGCGCACCGTCGTCGCCCTCCGACAGCCGCAGCCGTCTGTCCCGCCAGCGAAGGCGGTGGTCGAAGGTGATACGCAGCCCCTCTATTTCCGGACAGGACAGGGCGGTCCGGTCATAAGCGATATACACCCGCGGCGCGTTACCGGTAGAACTGGAGAAACCAATCGATTTCCTGCAGCACCTGGCTTTCCCCGCCGGTATCCCCAGGCGGAAGTATTGCTCCGCCCGGTGCAGAGGAAGCACCGCCCGGCGCTTGTATGTCACGCCGTCGTATTTCTTTTTCAGTTCCCAGAAAACGGAAGCGGTCCCCTGCGGTACGCCGTAGCCCCGCAGGCGCAGCTTCTCCTTATAGACAGGCTTTTCCAGCGAGTCGCGGATCAAACGGTAATCCTCCGTATCAAAAATAGAGGCTTCCCACGGTATAACAGCCATAGTCGTCCTCCCGCATCCGCCCGGACAGCTCGTGCATCAGCACGGCCTCCTGATCCCGGCAAAGCCGGTATTTCTTTCCGTGCGCTGAAAAACGGTTTTGTATATCCGGCATAGGGCTTTCCCCTTTCTCCTGTTTATAGACTTTACATAGGTGATATACTGAAAAAGAAGCGCCTTCCTGTCGGCTGGAAAGGGCAAACGGGATTCTACTGTGCTTATGATACCGGCAGGCGCTGAAATTACCCTGAAAAAATTTCTTCAGCTTTTTTTCAGCTTTCTTCCTTACACTCAAAAAAGGATCCTATAAAGGAGAGAACGCGCCATGCGTATACTCATTGTGGAAGACGAGATCCGGCTGGCGGAGGCGCTGGCCCAGATCATGGCGGAGCAGAAATACACGGTAGATGTTGTCCACGACGGCGGAGACGGCCTGGAATACGGGCGCAGCGGCTATTATGACGTCATCGTGCTGGACGTGATGCTGCCGGTACGCAGCGGATTCGACGTGGTCCGGGAACTGCGGGCGCAAAAAGTCGCCACTCCCGTGCTGCTGCTCACCGCCCGGGACGACATCCCCGATAAGGTAAGAGGCTTGGACTGCGGCGCAGACGACTATGTGACCAAACCCTTCTCCCCCGAGGAGCTGCTGGCCCGGGTACGCGCTCTGGCCCGCCGTCAGGGCGACGTGATATTGGAAGAGCAGCGGTTCCGGGGACATCGTCCTGGGGCTTAACGCCCATACGCTGGTCTGCGGCTCCCGGTCGGTCCATCTGGGCTTCAAGGAGTTCGAGGTGATGCGCCTGCTGATGTCCTCTCCCGGCATCGTGGTACCCAAGGAAGAATTGATTTCCCGGGTATGGGGCGTGGAATCGGATGCGGAAGATAACAATGTGGAAGCCTATGTATCTTTTTCTCAGAAAAAGCTGTCCTTCCTGGGATCCTCCGTCGGCATCGGAACCATACGGAAGGTAGGGTACCGATTAGAGGAGGAACCCCAATGATCAAAAACTGCAGCGGAAATTCATCCTGATCAACATGTCCCTGGTTTTCCTGGTGCTGTGCATCGTTTTTGGCGTACTGTTCTATACCAGTTACCAGCATCAAAAGGCGGAGAGCCTAATGGCTATGGAGCAAACGCTGAGCCGCCTGGACAAAAAAGAGCCTCCCGGAGGCGGCTTTGGAGAAAAGGGATCCGACCGCATGCTGGCGTCCACGCCGGTATTCTGTGTCCTGCTCGACGCCGGGGGCAATCTGTCTCAGGTCAAGGCCGAAGGCGGGGAGGTGAGCAATGAGGTGCTTCAGGCCGCCGTCAGCCAGGCGCTGGCGGACGGCAGACGCAGCGGCCTCCTCTCTTCTCTGGGCCTGCGTTTTCTGCGCGAGGACAATGCCATCGGGGACCGCGGAGGCATTCGCCTGGCCTTCGCCGACACACCGGAGGCGAGCGCCGGGCTTTGAGCAGTCTGCTGCTGACCTCCCTGCTGGTGGGCGCGGGGGGACTTACCGCCTTCTTCTTTATCAGCCTGTTTCTCTCCCACTGGGTGCTGCGGCCGGTAAAGAACGCCTTTGAACAGCAGCGGCAGTTTATCGCCGACGCTTCCCACGAGCTGAAAACCCCCTTGACGGTCATCCTGGCCAATACCAACATCCTGTCCTCCCACCGGACGGAGCCCATCGAGCAGCAGATAAAATGGGTAGATTCCGTACATGAAGAAGCACAGCGGATGAAGAGGCTGGTGGACGATCTGCTGTTCCTGGCACGCGCCGACGCGGCCGCACCCCTATGTGTTCCATCCGCTGAATTTCAGCGAGCTGGTCACCGGTTGCCTGCTTTCCTTTGAGCCGGTGGCTTACGAAAACGGGTGGCCCTGGACAGCCGCCTTGATCCGGATTTGTCTCTGACGGGGATGAAGCCAGACTGCGTCAGCTGGTGATCATTCTGCTGGATAACGCCTGTAAATATGCGGAGAAGGGCGGACGCGTACAGACAACGCTGAGGAAAAACGGCGGTCACATCCGATTGGATGTCTTCAATTCCGGCCCGCCTCTTCCATCCGAACAATTGCCGCGTCTTTTTGAACGCTTTTACCGGTCGGATACGTCCCGGTCCCGGAATCAACAGGAGGATGACTCTGGTGGATACGGCTTGGGCCTGCCCATCGCCCGGAGCATTGCGGAGGGCCATCGCGGCCGCCTGACCGCCGCCAGCAGCACCTCCCTGGGAGGTACGGTGTTTACCCTGCTTCTGCCCATGGAATCCCCAAAGGCCCACGGCTCCCGCGTACCTGAAGCCGTTTCTGACGATCCGAGAATGCTCCCGAAATAAGAGATAAAGCGCCTGCCGTCTACAGACGGCAGGCGCTCCTTTTGTACGCATCCTCTTATTTGAACTTCTTCCGGGCAACATAGCCGGTATGCAGCGCGTGATGCGCCCTGGATGGGCTGGCCCCGCCGTTGACGCAGCCGCCCGGACAGCCCATGATCTCCACGAAGTGCCAATCAGCGGTGCCGTCCTTGATGCGGCTCATGACATAATTGGCGTTCGCCGCGCCGCTGGCGACCGCGACCTTGACATCCATGCCCGCGATGTTGTATACCGCTTCCTTGACGCCTTCCGTGCCGCGCACCTCATGAAATTCCACAGCCTCGTTGTCCTTCCCGGTGAGCCAATCGTTAGCCGTACGGAGAGCGGCCTCCATCACGCCGCCGGTCGCGCCGAAGATGACGGCGGCACCGGTATCCTCACCCAACGGCGCAGTCGAATTCCTCATCCGGCAGGGCGGTGAACGAGCCCCGCGCGGTCGATCATCCGGGCGAGTTCCCTCGTGGTGATGGCAATGTCGATATCCGGGACGCCTGCGGCATTCTGATCGTCGCGGCCGCATTCGAATTTTTCGCCGTGCAGGGCATGACCGATACATTGACGATATCCTTGGGATCGATGCCCATTCTTCTCAGCATAATAGGTTTTGATGACGGCACCGCTCATCTGCTGGGGCGACTTGCAGGTAGACAGATGCTCCAGCTGGTCCGGATAATAATACTCCGCAAACTTGACCCAGCCGGGGAACAGGAGGTAATCATGGGCAGCACGCCGCCATTCTTCACCCCGGCCCACGAACTCGTTGGCCTCTTCCACGATGGTCAGGTCGGCGCCGAAATCGGTATCGAACACCTTGTCGAACCCGAGACGGCGCAGCGCCGCGACCATCTTGCCCTCGACGTTGGTGCCGATCGGCATGCCGAAACATTCGCCGAGAGTGGCGCGGATGGAGGGGGCGGTCTGACCACCACATGCTTGGTGTCGGGTCGTTCAGGGCCGCCCACATCTTGTCCGTGTCGTCCTTTTCGGCCAGAGCGCCGGTCGGGCAAACCACGATGCATTGGCCGCAGGAGATGCAGGGCACGTCGTCTGAGAGGCTTCTCAAACGCGCAGGCAATATGGGTGTCGATGCCGCGGTCGTTGGCGCCGATCACCGACACGAACTGCTGGCGGCAGGCCGGCGACGCAGCGGCGGCAGAGGATGCACTTGTTGTTGTCCCGCACCAGATGGGCGGCGCTTTCATCCTTTTCATATACCGGGCGGAAGCCGTCGTATTTGCCGGTCCACGCCGTAGTCCGGCACATCTTCTGCAGCTCGCAGTCGCCTGACCGCGAACAGGAGAGGCACTTCTTCTCATGGGTGGAAAGGATCAGCTCAAGGGTGGTGCGGCGGGCGGCCTGCACCTTGGCGGAATTGGTCTTGATCTCCATCCCCTCATTGACGGGATACACGCAGGCGGTCACCAGTCCCCGGGCGCCGGTGGCTTCCACCACGCAGATGCGGCAGGCGCCGATTTCGTTGATTTCCTTCAGATAACAAAGGGTGGGAATCTCCACGGATCCGCGCGGCGGCGGGCGGCCTCCAAGATGGTGGAGCCCTTGGGGACCTGACCGCAATGCCGTTGATCTTTGGACCATGTCCATTTCCATGTTCGGTCACTCTCCTTCCTTAAACCTTAACAATCGCGCCGAAACGGCATTTCTCGATGCAGGCGCCGCACTTGATGCATTTTTGGCGTCGATCGAATGCGGGTTCTTGACCGTGCCGGAAATGGCGCCGACGGGGCAGACACGGGCGCAGGCGGTGCAGCCCTTGCACTTGTCGGCGACGATCTCATAATGAAGCAGGGATTTGCAGACGCCGGCCGGGCATTTCTTATCCACGACATGCGCGACGTACTCGTCCCGGAAGAATTTGAGGGTGGAGAGTACGGGATTAGGAGCGGTCTGGCCCAGTCCGCAAAGGGAATTCGCCTTGATATAATGGCACAGCTCCTCCAGCTCGTCGATATCCTCCAGCGTGCCGTTGCCCTTGGTGATCTTGTCGAGGCTTCTCGAGCAGACGCTTGGTGCCCACCCGGCAGGGGGGTGAATTTGCAGCAGGACTCATCAACCGTGAATTCCAGGAAGAACTTGGCGATATCCACCATGCAGGTATCCTCGTCCATGACGATCAGGCCGCCGGAGCCCATCATGCAGCCCATGGCGATCAGATTGTCGTAGTCGATCTTGGTGTCGATGAGGGAGGCCGGAATACAGCCGCCGGAGGGACCGCCGGTCTGCGCGGCCTTGAATTTCTTCCCTCCCGGGATGCCGCCGCCGATTTCCTCCACGATCTCCCGCAGAGTAGTGCCCATTGGGATTTCCACCAAGCCGGTATGTTTGATTTTGCCGCCGAGCGCGAACACCTTGGTTCCCTTGGACTTCTCGGTGCCCATGGAAGCGAACCAGTCGGCGCCCTTCAGGATGATCTGCGGGATATTGGCAAAGGTCTCGACGTTGTTTTTCCACCGTCGGGGAGCTCGAAGAGTCCTTTGACCGCCGGATAAGGCGGCCGGGGCCGGGCTCGCCGCGGTTGCCCTCGATGGAGGTCATCAGCGCGGTTTCCTCACCGCACACGAAGGCGCCGGCGCCCAGGCGGATCTCCATGTCGAACTCAAAGCCGGAACCGAAAATATCCTTACCCAACAGTCCGGCCTCTCGCGCCTCGTCGATAGCGATCTGCAGGCGGCGCACCGCGATGGGATACTCCGCGCGGACATAGACGAAGCCCCTTGGTGGCCCCGATGGCGTAACCGGCGATGGCCATAGCTTCCACGATGCAGTGGGGGTCGCCCTTCCAGCACCGAACGATCCATAAACGCGCCCGGATCGCCTTCGTCGGCGTTGCACACCACGTATTTCTGCGGCGCCTTGTATGGGCGCGCACAGGGACCACTTGCGGCCGGTCGGGAAGCCGCCGCCGCCGCGGCCGCGCAGGCCGGAATCGGTGACGATCTGGATCACCTGCTCCGGCGTATACTCGGTCAGGCACTTAGCCAGGGCCTGATACCCGTCCATGGCGATATACTCGTCCAGAGATTCAGGGTTGATGACGCCGCAGTTGCGCAGCGCAACCCGGACCTGCTTCTTATAAAATCGGTTTCACCCAGGGCCTTGATCTCGTCCTCTGCCCACCGTCTCATCGTACAGCAGCCGGGTAACGATCCGGCCCCTTGAGCAGATGCTCGCTGACGATTTCCGGAATATCCTCCACCTTCACCGGGAATAAAAACAGCCCTCCGGATAAACGATCATGATCGGTCCCAGCGCGCACAGTCCGAAACACCCGGTCTTAACCACTTTGACCTCGTCGGCAAGGCCGTTCGCGGCGATCTCCTTTCCAGGGCATTGATGATTTCCTGGCTGTGCGGAGGAGGTGCATCCGGTGCCGCCGCAGACCAGTACGTGTGAACGATACATCCGTTTTTCCTCCTTACGTTATTTCATCTGTTCTTCGCGACGGTGTATTCGGTCACGGGATTGCCGTTGACCAGGTGGTCCGACGATGATACGCGCTCCACCTTTTCGGGCGTCACCTTGCCGTAGGTGACCTTGTCCTTGCCCGGCATCATCACCTCGACGATGGGCTCAAACTGGCACATGCCGATGCAGCCGGTCTGGGTGACGGTGACGCCGTTCAAATGGCGCTTGGCCACCTCTTCCACAAAGGCGTTCAGGACCGGGCGGGCGCCCGCGGCGATGCCGCAGGTGGCCATGCCGACCACGACACGGGTCTCGGCTTCGGCGCCGTCCCGCACGGTCCATTTTTCCCGGGCCTTGTCCCGGATGGCCTGCAGTTCTATGGTTTTCATAAGGGTCCTTTCATTCAAATTCCGAAACCTTTCGCCGTATTCTCCCGATAAGGTCGTTCCTGTTCCCGAAGGTAGCCGTCGATCCATTCCATCACCTCCGGCGTATCCAGCGGTACTTCCCCAGCACCTGCCGCAGCTCCCGGGTATCCACCACGAATTCCCGTCATTGAGCCGACGGCGATACACAAAGTCCACCTGCGGGATTGAGACGGATCAACGCCGTCATCGTTCCCGTCATATCCCCCAGCGGCATCCGGTCGATATGCGAACGGAAAAAGGCCGTCACATCCGTTCCCTTCCCGGGCTGCGATACGATCTCCAGGCCGCCCCCGGCCATCTCCGCCGCCATGCGGAACAGAGGGACCCCATTCCCACCTTGCGGGTGGTGCGGGTGGTATAGAAGGGATCGCGCACCTGCGCCATCTGTTCCGGCGTCATTCCCCGTCCGTTGTCCCGAACGGCGATGACCAGTAAATCCGCCTTCGTGTCCTCCGACACCTCGATCTCTACCAGGGCCCCGGCGGACAACGAGTTTTGGGCGATGTCCAGTACATTCAGCGACAGCTCGCGCATACCTCTACCTCAGATTAATTGTTGTATTTCGCCAGAATGCCGCCCACATCGTCGGCGGTCAGACGGCCATACACCTCGTCATTCACGGTCAGCACCGGAGCCAATCCGCACGCGCCGATGCAGCGGCACGCGGTCAGGAGAACTTGCCGTCCTCCGTACACTCGTCGGCGCCGATACCCAACAGCTCGCTGATACGGTTGAACACATCGCCGGAGCCCTTGACGTAGCAAGCGGTGCCCAAGCACACGGAAATGTTGTATGCGCCCTTGGGCGAAAGGGCAAACTGGGCATAGAAGGTAGCCACGCCGTACACTTTTTTCCAGCGGGACGCCCATACCGTCGGCAATGATCTGCTGCACCTCGATGGGCAGATAGCCGTACACATCCTGCGCCTGCTGCATGACGCCCATCAAGCGGCTGGAATCATGCTTGTTGGCGTCAATGATCTCCCGCAGCTTCTGTTCCTGCTCCGCGGTGCCGCGGAAAGGGAGAGTGCTGATTTTTTGCATATCGTTTCTTCCTCCTTAACGATACCGGGTCCGCCGCCCCTGACAAACGACCCGAAGCGGCCCTATTTGTTAAAAAATGCACAAAAGAGCCCTGTAGAACCTAAAGTGGAAGTATATCATATACCAAAGAAAAAATTCTATGTGTAAAAGTCATAGTTTCCGGATCGAATTTTGATGCAATGCGTCGGAATCCCTGTGATAGAGCCATCCCTGGGCCTGTATATGGGTACATTTCCCTCGCTTTCCGGCTTATAGTTCACTTCCCTCTATATACAGAAGAGCGAAGCCCTTTATAAGTAAAGAAAGCGGTATACAACCGCTTTCAAATGGGTCGGATATGTTTCCGCCGCATAAAAACACACGCAATAATATACTTATTGTATATTTTATAGTTGATTCAACCGGTTTGAGCTGCCCCTTCTGTTCTTTCCGCCCCTATCCTCTACCTGTATGGCAGGAAGCCGGCCATCCAAAGCGGCAATCACAGCCGCCGTCAGTCCTTCCCGCCGTACTGCCTCGTCCTCCAGTTCAAGCCAGGGTCCGGCGTCCGGGATCTGGTGCAGATAATGCGCGTCGGAGTTGACCAGCCGCGTCATACCTTCCAGCAAGGGATACCGCGCCGTCATCTCTTCTTCCTTCGCCAAGGCGGTTATTTCCGCCGCAGAAAACCCCACCGGAGGATATCCCCAGAGAGGCCGTCACGCTGTAGGAGGGCCGGTCGATATGGGCAGGAAAAAGCCGTACCGCCGTAAGAGCGTACCAACGGCAGTATCTGCTCCACCCCTATGGAGGAGGCGGTGGTGAGCAGCAGCTCCTCCCGACCGGTCACATGATCCTCTTCATCCACTATCCATTGCTCGCCGAATATATCCGGGCGGTTCCGTACCGGCGGAAGCGTTTCCCGAATATAGGCGGAAAACGCAAGAGCCGCCTCCACCGTGGGCAGCAGGCAGACCACATGGGCCTCCTCCGCCGTGCAAAGCTCCATCCCCGGAAGGACTGTCAGCCCGGACCCCGGGCGGCCCCGACAGGCGGCGGGGACATTGAGACAGGAGTTATGATCGGTCAGGGCGATGCAGTGAAGCCCGGCCAGTCGGGACATGTTCACCAAATTACAGGGAGTCATGTCCCGATCCCCGCAGGGCGACAGGCAGGAATGTATATGCAGATCATAAGCGATTCGCACCCGGCTCTTCCCTCCTCTCGCCTTTCCTCTCCCCTAATCGGCCCTCTTAGTCGTCGGAGGAAGTCTCTCCAGCATCCGATCCGTCCAAACGGAACCGGTCGCCCAGCTTTTCCCTGCAGAAACGGGCGGAAGGAGGCGGCGTCCCCATCAGGAAACCGGTTTTCTCCACCACCGCCGCCGAGGAACGATCCAGATACAAATAGAAGCAATCATCGGTTTCCACCGCCCGCCATATGCGGGGATAGAACGCGGTGGTCTGCAGCTCCCCATTGGACTCGACAAAATGGTCGTCATAAAACACACAATGATCGGTGGTCCCCGCGGCCTCCCGGGAAGAGGCCTCGATCTGCCGCTTGGTAATCCATTGACCAGCCAGGGCAGGGGAACAAAGATAGCCGCCAGCAGATAACACAGGACGGCGTAGCCGGAACGAAGCCCGCCGCGCAGCAGCATGGCGGTGGTAAAACCGCCAGCAGAGCAGCGCACAGCCAATAACAACAGAATACGGCTCCACTTCACCGTGGAGCGCAGATGAAATTCCCCAAATTTCCGGTACCGCTCCGGTGTATACACCGTCGAGGTCTCAAAGCGCTGTTGTGTTTCCATCCAAAACTCTCCTCCTATTTATTTCTGGATTCCTTCTGCCTCCAGCAGCCGGTCCAGCTCCGCCGCCAGACGGTACGCTGTCCGGTCGCTGCGCAGCACCGTTACCTCCTGGGCAGCCGCCCGCTGACGGGCGTCGTCGTCCAAGGGGAATCCTCCGTCAGTACAAGACAGGCGGTATCCGCCAGCACGGCCACCGCCACGGCGTTGACGTTGCCCATGACGGTAAACCAAGCGTCGCCTTCCTGTGCTCGGCCCATTACCCAGCTCAATAAATCCCCGCAATAGCCTCCCGTCACCGAACGGCTGCCGTCCCCGGCACCAAGGTTTCCAATTGCAGCTTATCGGCCATCTCCTTTACGGTCACGACGGCATTTCCTCCTTTTTTTTCACCGGACGGCCGCTCTCCGGAGGCCGCGCCCCCTCGATACGCACCAGGCGGCTGGCAATCTCCTGTATTTCCGCCGCATACGGAAAAATACAATCGCTCTCCCTGGCCAGCCCTCGCACCACATCCTCCGCCAGCGCCCGGCAGGAGGGCGCACCGCAGGAGGCGCAGTCCAGCTGGGGCAGCCGGTCGCAGATAGCGTCGATCTCGTTCATCAGCCGCATGGCCTCCTCACACTGCCCGCCAACGACATGACCGGGGCATATTCCAGCCGCTCGGTCCATTCCAGACGCTCGGGATCCCCGCGTCCTGGAGCCGGTTGCAGGAGACCGGCAGGTATTTGCGCAGGCGCTGGATCCGCGCCCGGGCCGACATATCCGTTCTCCGCGGCAAAATACCGCCCGCATCCGCCGGAGCAGGCATTGAGCTCGATGAAATCCAGCTCCTGCAGCTTTTCATCCTCCAGCTCCTCCAACACCTTGATGACGTTTTCCACCCCATCGGCGGCCAAGTGGTTTTCGTTGAGCAGACCGGCGGCTTCGCCGCCGATGGAGGACCAGCTGACCCCAATGATGCCGGAGTGGGCCAGAGGTTCCGTTTTTCCGATTCCCCCCGCACTCCCGTCGGACAGGCGATTCATTTTACTCACCAGGCGGGATACAAATCGCTGATGGCCAATACTCCGTCCACCTGGGAACGCTCGATGCCGATGGGGACCCGCACATCCGTCACCTTCGCCGCACAGGGCGATAGGAAGAAGATACCGATCTCCTCCGGCGAGAGGCCGGTTTTGCGCACCGCTTCCTCCCTGGCCAGCATAGCCGCCACCTCCATGGGGGATTTCAGCGGCAGTACATGATCGCACAGGTCGGGAAAGCGCACGCGGATCAGGCGCACCACCGCCGGACAGGCGGAGCTGATCACTGGTTTTTTCAGCTGGCCTTCATTCATCAGGCGCCGGGTGGCGTCGGAGACGATCTCCGCCCCCGGGACACCTCAAACACATCGTCAATGCCCAGTGCCAGAAGCCCCTGCAGCACGATCTCAATATCGTCCAGATGATTGAACTGTCCATATAGAGCCGGGCTATAAGCAGCGCCACGGTATATCGGTAGTTTTCCAGCTGTGACAGGCTGTCATGCCGGGCTTTCTTGGCATGGTGGGGACAGTGCGCACGCATTCGCCGCAGTCGATGCACCTTTCCGAAAAATCTGTGCCTTCCCCTCCCGCACCCGGATCGCCTGGGTGGGGCACCGTTTGATACAATTGGTACAGCCCAGGCATCGGTCCTTATCCAGGGTGACGGAATGAAAAAATCGGTCCACCGGGCCGTCCTCCCTCTTTACGCCGGCCTTAGGCGAATTATCGGAACAATATAAAACCGGTAAGCGGGACATTGTGCAGAGGCTTCCCTTTGGGGAAAAAGCCTTTCAGGGCTCCGCAGCATCCCGCTTCGTTTGTCATGCCGGATAGCGGACCGGAGGCTATTTTACCAGAACGGTCATGGTCATGACCGTCCCCTTGCCCACCTCCGTCTGGATCTCCATCCGGTCGGTATATTTCTTGATATTCGGCAGTCCCATCCCCGCTCCAAACCCTAGATTGCGCACATTGTCCGGGGCGGTGGACCACCCTTCCTGCATGGCCTGCTCCACATCGGGAATCCCGGGCCGTGGTCGGTAAGCACCGCCGTCACCCGGTCGGGCAAAATCTCCACGTCCGCTTCGCCGCCGCCGCCGGCCTGGATGACCATGTTGATCTCCCCTCGTACATGGCAATGGCCATGCGGCGGATCACGTCGGGCTGAAAGCCCAGCTGTTTCATTTTTCGTTTGACCGCGCTGGACGCCTCCCCGGCTCTGGTAAAGTCGTCGCCGGGAACGTCGTAATGAAGCTGTATGTTCATGACGCCACGCCTTTCCCCCGGGAATATCCGGTATGTATCGGAGGTTATTCCGTTCCGCCCCGTAAGCCGTTGTCATACAGCAAACCACAGGCCGTAAACATCCGCAGCGGCGTTTTCATCAGCACGATTCCGCGGTCGTCCGCCAGCTCCACCATATCGGCGCCGGGTTCTTTGCCGCGCACAAAAAAACGATACAAACCATATCCATCATATCCGCCGTGCGCACCACCTGTGGGTTGACCAGCCCGGTCAGCAGGACCGACTGATCCTTGACAAAGGCGAGCACGTCGCTCATCATATCGCTGCCGCAGGCGTTGTGCACCTCGGTCTTCAGACTGTCCGCGCCGCACACGACCTCGGCGCTGAGAATGCGGCGGACATCGTCGATTGTCATAGTATCCGTCCCTTCGTTTATCCACAGGTTTTCTTTGCCCAGGGGAAAATTTCCCCCGATTCAGCTCTTGTATATTAAGAATAGTATATTCTTTTTTACCTATCCTGCAAGGGGATTTGGCGCATTTCTCCAAAAAGGACCGGCCCCACTTTTTTCTATCGCCGCCGCTTTAGTGGGATCCTGACCATCAGGCGCCCGATAAAGGGAGAGACCGGGGAACGCTTCGTTCCCCCGGTCGCTCCCTTTAGATTCCCGTCAACCGGCGTATTCCGTATTTTCAATGCTGTTGATGATGACGCTCTCCAGCGGTTTGTTGTTGTCATCGGTTTCCACCGCGGCGATGGCATCCACCACCTCCATACCCTCAAATACCTGGCCGAACACGGTATGGCCGCCGGACGACCGCCAGGCGCCGTCCAGCTGGATATTGCCACCGTTTTGCTCATACAGAGTCCAGACCTCGTCCGGCACCATGGAGGCCACGGGAGCCAGCTGCAGCAGGATCGCCTGGTAGTAGTCCGTCCAGCTCTTATAGTCCTGCTTCAGTTGGGATTCATTTTGCCGGTAATAGACGCTGCACTGGGCCTGGAAATTCTCGGAGGTATACGACTCCTCCTGGGACACATATTTTTCCTTCCCGGCAAAGGCGGAAGCCGGAGCCTGGTTGATAAAGAACTGGCTGCCGTTGGTGTTGACCCCGGAATTGGCCATGGACAGCGCGCCCCGCAGATTCAGCAACTTCTGGTCGAATTCGTCCTCAAAGCTCCCGCCCCAGATACTTTCACCTCCGGTTCCGGTGCCCTTGGGATCGCCGCCCTGGATCATGAAATCCTCCATCACCCGATGAAACGTCAGTCCGTCATAATACCCGTTTTTTTGGCGTGGGTGGTAAAATTCTCCACCGCCTTGGGAGCGGCTTCCGGGAACAGGCGAAGGGAAATATCCCCAGAGAGGTGTGCATAATCGCGATGGTATCCCCCTCAGAGGGCTTTTCCAGCTGGAAGCCATAGGCCTTGTCGGCGTAGACCGTGCCCACCTCATTGAGCTTCACGTCGGTATCGCCGCCGTCGGTCTCCCCGCCATTGGAGCAGCCGGACAATACCGGCGCCATCAGAGCCCCCGCCAGCAGCAGGGCCAGCAAACGCGTCGCTTTCATCTTCAGTCCTCCCCGCTTTCGTATTCCTTGATGGTGATAGAGCGGATGGTCACGTCCTGGCGCGGTTTATCCTGCGCCCCCACCGGAACGGCGGCGATAGCGTCCACCACTTCCATCCCGTCGAATACCTGGCCGAACACCGTATGGCGGAAATCCAACCACGGCGTTCCGCCGTTTTGGCGGTATCGCTCCTCCACCTCGGCGGAGAAGCCCCGGTCGCGCAGCTCCGCCATCTGGCCCAGCATCTGCTCGGGTACGCTTCCCGCCTGGACGATGAAGAACTGGCTGCCGTTGGTATGGGGGCGGCATTGGCCATGGACAGCGCGCCGCGATAATTGTGCAGCTCCACATCCGGCTCATCCTCAAAGGGATCGCCCCAGATGCTTTCACCGCCGGTCCCGTTGCCGCGGGGGTCGCCGCCCTGGATCATAAAATCCCGGATGACCCGGTGAAAAATCAAACCGTCGTAATAGCCGTTTTCGCATGGGTGATAAAGTTTTCACACGTCTTGGGAGTTTGCTCGGGGAAGAGGCGCAGGGAAATATCTCCCATGGAGGTGTGCATAACCGCAATAGTCTCGCCCGGAAGGGGCCTGTCGAGCTGATTCATAGCGTTTCCTTTCTGTTACTTGTCGTCGGAGTCGTCCGTCTTTTTATCCTTGGCGTATTTATTGAGCAGGAATACCGTGAGCAGGATCACGCCCATGACCACGAAAAATGCCTACCATGCCCATCAGCATCAGCCACAAGGCCGAACCCAGCTGCTCCGTGCCATAAAACCGAATATTCATCCGCGCATCGCTCCTTTACTTGATCAATTGGGGAACCACGGTCAAAATGATGCCGTTGGGCCACCACGGAGCCGATCTGACCGGCCACGTTGGCGCCCACCGATTGCATCAGCAAATGATTCTGATTGTCCTCCGATGGTATCGAACCCAAAGGCCACCAGCCCCTTGGGCGCCAGGTTCATCAGGGTCTGCCGATTCGAAAAAACGCCAGCTGCCCCAGACCCATTTTGGATGCCACCGAAATGGTCAGCCCCAGCAGAAGGGTAAAGGTTGGCCAGGTTTGCGCGGTCCTGTCCAGCTTCAGGCATTCCCTTTGCCGAACATGAGCATACCAGACACGGAAGCCGGCGCTACCAACCCCGCGATAATGGTCACGATGATGGAAAAAGAATACGGGTCTTGCGGGAAACGTTCCGGGGATTATACGGCATACGAATGGTGACCAAGCGGATGGCCTGGATGATGGGCACCCGCGCCATGTAAGAATACGCCGCCACCGCAATGGCCCCCATATCATCCGACTTGAGTACCTGGGACACCAGCAGGAGGGGGGCCGTCCGCCGCGCCATGACGCCGATGGCCGCCGCCTCCTTGAAGGGGAAGAAGAAGGAAGCGACCAGCACCGTCAGGAAAATGCCGAATGGGCGCCCGCGCCGAAGAGCAGCATTTTGGGATTGACAGCAGCGGCTCAAAATCGATCATTGCCCCGGATGCCGATAAACAGAAGCAGCGGCATGGCCTCTGAGGCCTCGATACCCACATCGAACAGCCAATCGATAATGCCCTTTACCTCGTCCCCAGGGCGTCGTTCATCTGATGGACAGCGCCGGAAAAGGGCAGATTGACCAGAATCGCGCCGAAGCCCATTGGCAGCAGCAAAGCCGGTTCAAAAATTTGACCAGGGCCAGATAGATCAGCACCCCGCCAATGATCAGCATCACCAGGTTTTTCCATCCGTCACCGGTAAAAAAGGCGGCGATCCTGTCATAGAGGAAACTGAATTGCTGTAGAAAATCCAACGCAGACTCTCCTTTACCGCAAATTTGATCCTTTATTGATACAACCAGCTCTTTTACCGCTCAGTATAGCGGATATGGCCTTCTATTTCAACCGTTATTCCGGCCGCGCCGGCGATTTTTCAGCGGTCTGTCCTCACGGCACATGGCCGCCACCACCGGAGACAGCAGCAGCAGCGCGGCGACATTGGGAATGACCATCAATCCGTTAAAGACGTCCGACAAAGCCCACACCCGCCCGGATTGGAACAAGCTGCCCGCGAAAACAAAAAGCACCACCATCACTTTATATACCGGCACCGCCTTGGGAGACCGGAACAGATACCGGACATTGGTTTCGCCGTAATAGTACCAGCTGATAATGGTCGAAAACGCAAAAAACAACAGGCAGACAGCGATAAAAAACGCCGCCCCAGCCGCCGAAGGCGGCGGAAAAGGACGCTTGAGTCACATCGATCCCCTGAGCTTCCGGCGTAATCCTACCGGGAAGCACGCCGGAGGTAAGAATCACCAGCGCCGTCAGGGTCAGCACCACAGGTATCAAAAACACGCTGACAATGGCCAGATGCCCTTGCTTGGCCGGGTGATCCACTTTGCCACAGCGTGGGCGTGAGGGGTGGAGCCCATGCCCGCCTCGTTGAGAACAGGCCGCGGGCCACGCCGTATTTGACGGAACGCAATACGGTATACCCCGCTACGCCGCCAAAAGCGGAGGCAGGCTGGAACGCGGAATGGAAAATGCTGCCCAAAGCGGGAAGGATCCGGCCGTAGTTTATCCCCAGCACGATGACGCTGCCAAGCAAATACAAACAGGCCATCACCGGCACCACCTTTTCGGTAAAAAGAGGCAATCCGTCCGATGCCGCCCAATAAAAATCACCCCTACCAGCAGGGCGACGACCAGTCCACCTATCCAGGATGGAATCCCCAGCGAGGTCTCAAAGGCGACGGCGATGGCGTTGGACTGGACCATGTTGCCCATAAAGCCCAAGGCCAACACCAACAGCACGGCGAATACCCGTGCCAGCCAACGACAGCGGAGTCCCTTTTCAATGTAATAGGCCGGTCCGCCCACTGCCTGACCGTCCCGATCCACGCTTTTGAATTTCTGTGCCAGCAGCGCCTCGGCATAGATGGTCGCCATGCCCAGGAAAGCGGACAGCCACATCCAAAAAATCGCGCCCGGTCCGCCTAAGAGGATGGCGGTGGCCGCCCCGGCCAGATTGCCGGTCCCCACCTGCCCCGCGATCGCGGTAGTTACCGCCTGAAAGGAGCTCATCCCGTGCTTCCCGCCTTTTCCCCCTTTAGGGAAAAGCCGGAAAACATCTTCGCAAGCCGGCGCCGAAACGCCGTATTTGAATACCTCCCAGCCGTATGGTAAAGAATAAACCGGTACCGCACAGCAGCAGGATCAGCAGTCCGTCCCAGAGAAAACTCTGGATGGCCGCGACAGCTTCGTTAAGGAATTCCATCCTCTTTCCTCCTCGTGGTCACTTCCTTGATTTTATTAGTTTACTCGCGGGGGGACGATTTTCTCTATAAACATCCGTTTTGGTCGAATAACGAAAGGAAAGAAACAGCCATTTCCCACGAAAGGCCCGGACCGTTCGGCCCTGAGACGCGCCAGATATAGTTCTTTTTTTATTATAAAGGCCCAGGTCGCTTCCCCTATACGTAGAGGGAGATTTCCTTCCTGGAAATCTCCCGGCCCTGGGACACCTCAGGTATAGTTCACTACTTTATAGAGGCCCAGGGCCAGTATACCATCCTTCCTGTCTCCTGACAAGAAAAAACGTCGGCTCCTCCCTTTGCAAATACCGCTTTTTCTTGGTATAATGTTACGCGGTCTGTCCCGGATTCAGGAGATTCTTTTTCTGGTTTTCCTCCCGGCGGCATACAATTGATTGGAAAATGGAGGCTCACCATGAAAAACCTTTCCGCTGTGCGTAAAGCCCATTTTATAACCGCTTTGATTTATTCCGTTGTATGCCTGCTGTTGGGAATCTATCGAATCGCAGATACCGGCAGCTTCTTTAATCTTTTCAAATGCTGGGTATCGGTGCTTTACCTGTTGATCCCTCCCATTCTCTGCCTACTGTTCCGTAAAAAACCGTCTTATACCATGAACCTGTGCCTCTATGGATTCCTGTTTGTGGCTTATACCTTGGGCGTGGCGATGGAATGGTATCATCTCTTTGCGCTGTATGATCTTGTGGCGCATTTTATCAGCGGCGTATTTTTCGCCCTGGTGGGCTGTGCGCCTATCTTTTTCCTGCGCAGGGATCGCTTTTCTCCGTTGGGAAGCGACCCGCCGCTTTCCAGCTTCTTCACCTTTGTCTTTTCCGGATTTGTCGCCGGATTCTGGGAGATTCTGGAGCACGTTTCTTCCTCATCACCGGCTACGACTCTCAAACGTGGCCGCCACCGGCGTGGCGGATTCCATGGAGGATATGATACTGGGGATGCTGGGCGGACTGCTTGTGGCCGTGTATTGGTACTTCCAGACTAGGAGAAAAAAAAGATCCGAACCATACTTTCCTTCTTCCGGTACAGGAGTTTTATGACGCCAACTACGCACGGGAAAACTAGGGAGAACAAGCCGATGGACCATGCCACTGGCGTGACAACTGATGCACCAGCCTATCTACCAGGAGGTCCGTCCATCCCGGTCCTCTCGTACTAAGGACAGTTCCTCTCAAATATCCTGCGTCCATCCCACGACAGATATCCTGGGGACCGAACTGTCTCACGACGTTCTGAACCCAGCTCGCGTACCACTTTAATGGGCGAACAGCCCAACCCTTTGGGACCTACTACAGCCCCAGGATGTGATGAGCCGACATCGAGGTGCCAAACCTCCCCGTCGATGTGGACTCTTGGGGGAGATCAGCCTGTTATCCCCAGGGTAGCTTTTATCCGTTGAGCAACGGCAATTCCACTCTCATACCGCTGGCTCACTAACTCCAACTTTCGTTACTGCTCGACCCGTCGGTCTCGCAGTTAGGCTCGCTTATGCGTTTACACTCTCTCGTACGGTTTCCGTCCGTACTGAGCGAACCTTTGAGCGCCTCCGTTACGCTTTTGGAGGCGACCGCCCCAGTCAAACTGCCCGCCTGACAATGTCCCCGGCCAGTTTCATGGCCGCAGGTTAGAATTCCAGTACCTTAAGGGCGGTATCCCAAGGGTGACTCCACCCCGGCTGGCGCCAAGGCTTCCCTGTCTCCCGCCTATCCTGTACATAAAATACCGAAACCCAATATCAAGCTGCAGTGAAGCTCCATGGGGTCTTTCCGTCTTGTCGCGGGTAACCGGCATCTTCACCGGTACTACAATTTCGCCGGGCGGGTAGTTGAGACAGTGCCCAGATCATTACACCATTCGTGCGGGTCGGAACTTACCCGACAAGGAATTTCGCTACCTTAGGACCGTTATAGTTACGGCCGCCGTTCACTGGGGCTTCAATTCGGCGCTTGCACGCCTCCTCTTAACCTTCCAGCACTGGGCAGGTGTCAGCCCCTATACTTCATCTTTCGATTTCGCAGAGACCTGTGTTTTTGCTAAACAGTTGCCTGGGCCTATTCACTGCGGCTCCCCTTTCAGGGAGCACCCTTTTCCCGAAGTTACGGGGTCAATTTGCCGAGTTCCTTAACAACCCTTCTCCCGTTGGCCTTAGAATCTTCTTCCTACCTACCTGTGTCGGTTTGCGGTACGGGCACCTCAGATATACACAAAGCTTTTCTCGCCTCCGTCTAAGCATGCTTCCCTACTTATATTTCGGTCCCTTTCGCCCGGGTCTACCAACGCCCGGGTCATGCCCTTTCAGAGTGTCCCTTTGCTTTAATCTTTCGGTGGTTACGGAATATCTACCGTATGTGCATCGGCTACGCCTCCCGGCCTCGCCTTAGCTCCCGACTATCTTGAAGCGGACGAACCTTCCTTCAAAAACCTTAGACTTTCGGCCATTATGATTCTCACATAATTCGCGCTACTCATTCCGGCATTCTCACTCGTATACAGTCCACCGGCGCTTCCGCTCCGACTTCTCCCCGTATACGACGCTCTCCTACCACATGCATTGCTGCATATCCCAAGCTTCGGTACATGATTTAGCCCCGTTAAATCTTCGGCGCAGGGTCACTGACCAGTGAGCTATTACGCACTCTTTTAATGAGTGGCTGCTTCTAAGCCAACATCCTGGTTGTCTGGGCAACCCCACATCCTTCTCCACTTAACCATGTTTAGGGACCTTAGCTGTGGGTCTGGGCTGTTTCCTTTTGACGATGAGACTTATCTCACACCGTCTGACTCCCGACCATCGATTCTCCGGCATTCTGAGTTTGATAGGGTTCAGTAACCTCTCGGCCCCTAGACTATTCAGTGCTTTACCTCCGGTAATCTAAGTCGAGGCTAGCCCTAAAGCTATTTCGGAGAGAACCAGCTATCTCCGAGTTCGATTGGAATTTCTCCGCTACCCACATCTCATCCGCTACCATTTCAACGGGAGTCGGTTCGGTCCTCCATGGCGTTTTACCGCCACTTCAACCTGGACATGGGTAGGTCACACGGTTTCGGGTCGAATACATCTGACTTCGCGCCCTCTTCAGACTCGCTTTCGCTTTGGCTCCAGACCTTAAGTCCTTAACCTCGCCAGATACATTCACTCGCCGGACCATTCTACAAAAGGTACCCGATCACCCCTTGACGGGCTCTCGGTGCTTGTAAGCACAAGGTTTCAGGTTCTATTTCACTCCCCTCCCGGGGTTCTTTTCACCTTTCCCTCACGGTACTCTTCGCTATCGGTCACTGGGTAGTATTTAGGCTTGGAGGGTGGTCCCCCATATTCCCACCGGGTTTCACGTGTCCGGCGGTACTCTGGATTCAGCTAGCGGATTTCTTCTTTCGCCTACGAGACTCTCACTCCCTATGGTGCGTCTTCCCATACACTTCGGCTAAACTACATCCTACATGTCGCTGTCCGAACCCCGGAGGTATTGCTACCTCCGGTTTGGCCTCTTCCCCGTTCGCTCGCCACTACTTAGGGAATCTCGGTTGATGTCTTTTCCTCGCCCTACTTAGATGTTTTCAGTTCAGGCGGTTCCCCCATACGCCTATGGATTCAGCGTATGGTGACCGGACATGACTCCGGCCGGGTTTCCCCATTCGGGTACCCACGGATCACGGCCTGCTTTCGGCTCCCCGTGGCTTTTCGCAGATCGCTGCGCCCTTCTTCGGCTCCCAGTGCCAAGGCATCCCCTTGTGCTCTTTCTAGCTTGACCTTCCCAGCTCGCTTCCCCTTCTCAGGCTCCACGCGCTGCTTCCAGTCGCTTCTATGCTCGAATCTTCGGGTTCTTCTTGGCAAAATCATAGCCGCATGTCTCCATGCGTGCCGTCTGCTCTCGCTTTCGCTTGAGCATCCTCTTTGATTTCGCTTCACTTTCTTCCTTTATTCAGTTCTCAAGGTTCCTTGTAGTTCGCTCCCCGCTTCCGCTTCGGCAAACTGCTTTCCCGCACCCGCTTTAGAGCAATATCTCTATCCCTCGTCTGTGGATGCTGGGAGGAGAATGAAGGCAAAATCCGAAGGATTTCGATGCCGTAAGGCATCTCTTCATTCTCTGGTAGGAATCTCCGCTGCGCAGCAGCCCGGATTCCTACAGTGGTGGGCTCAAGTGGACTCGAACCACCGACCTCACGCTTATCAGGCGTGCGCTCTAACCACCTGAGCTATGAGCCCATGTCCGGCAGAACTCGGTCTGGCGTCCTCTTCCGCCTTTTAACCCTTTGGGAGTTCTCTCCTCACTTTCGTTGGTTGATCGCTCCCGTGAAGGATGGGGCAAAATTCGTCAGAATTTCAACGCCGGCAGGCGTTGCCCATCCTTTTGTAGGAATTTCCGCTGCGTAGCAAGCGCGAATTCCTACGCTGGTGGAGATGAACAGATTCGAACTGTCGACCCCCTGCTTGCAAGGCAGGTGCTCTCCCATCTGAGCTACACCCCATCTCACTTACATAGGGCTTCTCCACCCTCTTGAAGACCTCAGGGCCTTCAAAATTAAACAACGATCAAAAACTTCCCTCAAACTCCGTCACTGAATCTTTCGATCCAGTCTGACCTGTCGATTCGGCTACAGTCTCCTGTACCCTCGTCTCCATAGAAAGGAGGTGATCCAGCCGCACCTTCCGATACGGCTACCTTGTTACGACTTCACCCCAGTCGCCAATCCTACCTTCGGCAGCGCCCTCCTTGCGGTTAGGCTACTGACTTCGGGTATTACCGGCTCCCATGGTGTGACGGGCGGTGTGTACAAGGCCCGGGAACGTATTCACCGCGGCATGCTGATCCGCGATTACTAGCAATTCCATCTTCATGCAGGCGGGTTGCAGCCTGCAATCTGAACTGAGACCGCTTTTAGGGATTTGCTCCTCCTCGCGGGATTGCTTCCCTCTGTTCACGGCCATTGTAGTACGTGTGAAGCCCAGGTCATAAAGGGCATGATGATTTGACGTCGTCCCCACCTTCCTCCGTTTTGTCAACGGCAGTCTCGTTAGAGTGCTCTTCCGTAGCAACTAACAACAAGGGTTGCGCTCGTTGCGGGACTTAACCCAACATCTCACGACACGAGCTGACGACAACCATGCACCACCTGTCTCGACTTTCCCCGAAGGGCACCTAATGCATCTCTGCTTCGTTAGTCGGATGTCAAGACCTGGTAAGGTTCTTCGCGTTGCGTCGAATTAATCCACATACTCCACTGCTTGTGCGGGCCCCGTCAATTCCTTTGAGTTTCAACCTTGCGGTCGTACTCCCCAGGTGGATTGCTTATTGTGTTTACTCCGGCACGGAAGGGTCAGTCCCCCACACCTAGCAATCATCGTTTACAGCATGGACTACCAGGGTATCTAATCCTGTTTGCTCCCCATGCTTTCGTGCCTCAGCGTCAGTTAAAGCCCAGCAGGCCGCCTTCGCCACTGGTGTTCCTCCTAATATCTACGCATTCCACCGCTACACTAGGAATTCCGCCTGCCTCTACTTCACTCAAGAAAAACAGTTTCAAGCGCAGCCCCGGAGTTGAGCCCCGGTATTTCACACCTGACTTGCTTTCCCGCCTACGCACCCTTTACACCCAGTAAATCCGGACAACGCTCGCTCCCTACGTATTACCGCGGCTGCTGGCACGTAGTTAGCCGGAGCTTGCTTTTCAGGTACTGTCACTTCCTTCATCCCTGATCACTTAGGTTTACAACCCGAAGGCCGTCTTCCCTCACGCGGCGTTGCTGGTTCAGGGTTTCCCCCATTGACCAATATCCCCCACTGCTGCCTCCCGTAGGAGTCTGGGCCGTGTCTCAGTCCCAATGCGGCCGATCAACCTCTCAGTTCGGCTACCGATCGTCGCCTTGGTAGGCCGTTACCCCACCAACTAGCTAATCGGACGCAAGGCCATCCTTCAGCGAATTGCTCCTTTGACATCAATACCATGCGGTATCAATGTGTTATGCGGTATTAGCGACCGTTTCCAGCCGTTATTCCCCACTGAAGGGCAGGTTCCTCACGCGTTACTCGCCCGTCCGCCACTAAGATACAAGGGCAAGCCCCTGTATCTCCGTTCGACTTTGCATGTGTTAGGCACGCCGCCAGCGTTCGTCCTGAGCCAGGATCAAACTCTCTAAAAAATCGTATCATAACCCTTCTTCCGAAAGGCCACAATCTTCTTTAGAGCTTATCTCTAAGCTCGACGCACTTGGCGTCTCTTGCCGGTCCTTCCCCGGCTTCCGGTTTACCCGGTTTCATTAACGGGTTCTCGTTTCGTTCTTTCTCGTTGTTTAATTTTCAACGATCCCCTCCGGGAACAGATCGGCCAGAGGAGCCAGTACAAATGCCCGTTCCTCATCCGTGGGGGGGGAAGCTGGAGCTCCGGGGTATCGCTGTACACCGGCCGTCTCTCTCCATCCTCCATCACCAGCAGATCCAGGTCGATTACCCGAGGCGCGTTGCGGAAGGTCCGCCGCCGCCCCAGCGCCGCCTCGATCCCCAATAAGGCCCCAATAAAGCGGAGGGGAGACAGCGCCGTCTCCACGAAAAGGACGGCGTTGAGAAACGCGGGCTGATCGAGATACCCTACCGGATCGGTTTCATACACGGGGAATACGCCGTTACCCGTGTATCCGGCAAGGCGTCCAGAGAAGCCGCCGCTGTGCGCAGGGCCGCCAGACGGTCCCCCAGGTTGGCGCCCAAAGCCACCGCCGCCCGGCTCATGCGTCCTCCTCCGGCGCCCGCCGGGTGATCTCCACCGCCACATAATCAAAATCCCCGGCAATGGGGGCCCGGGGCTTTTTGAGCAGCACTGTAACCTCCCGGACGGGAAAATCAGCCAACACCGCCTCGGCCACCCGGGTGGCCGCCCGCTCGATCAGATCGTCCTTCTGCGCCAGCATCACCCGAGCCGCCGTTTTTGCCACGCGGGAATAGTCGACGGTGTCGTTCAGATCGTCGGTGGCCCCCGGAAGAGACAGATCCTTATATAGGGTAATATCCAAAACAAATGGCTGCCCCTTCTCTTTTTCTTCGGGATTCACGCCGTGATAGGCGAATATCCTCAGCCCCCCTGATGACGATTTTATCCATAAAGGCATCCCTTTATAATAAAAAGATTTCCTTTGTTAATGCCATAACGCCGCCAGCCTGGCCACTGACGCGGCCAAAGCCGCCGCGCCCGCCTGTTCCAGCTCCTCCCCTGCCGCCGTAGCCGTACAGCACGCCGATGCAGGGCACGCCGCAGGCGGCGGCCCCTGCGCACATCGTATGCCCGGTCGCCCACCATCACGGCCTCCTCCGGCGAAAGACCGGCCCGCTCCAGCGCCCAGGCGACCACCTTGTCCTTGAGGCTGCGGGCGCCGTCCAGCTCACTGCCGGAGAGCAGGGAAAAATACGGAGCCAGTTCAAAGCGCTCCAAAATTTTCCCCCGCAAACACCGCGGGCTTGGACGTGGCGAGAATCAGCGTTCGCCCCTGTTCCTTCAGAAAACACAGCAGCTCCGGGATTCCGGGATACACCCGGTTCTCCCAAATCCCCTGCCGGGAAAAAATACGCGCGATAATGATGCACCGCCTCCTCCGCCTCGGCCTGCTCCATGCCGCAGAATTCCCGGAAGGAATCCAGCAGCGGCGGACCGATAAAGGGAAGCAGCGCCTCCCTGTCCGGGGACCGCACGGCCCATCTGCCTCAAGGCATATTGCACCGACCGGGTAATGCCTTCGGCGGGATCGGTCAGAGTACCGTCCAAATCGAACAGCACCGCCTGCCGCCGGAATATATCCGCCGCCATTTCCTACGCCTCCTTCCAGCCTCGCAGCGCCTCCACCAGCCGGGCCGCCTGCACGGCGGGAGCTACGTCGTGCACGCGGAGAATATGCGCGCCGTTCCACTGGGCCACGGTATGGATAGCCACCGTCCCCCCCCAGCCGCTCATCGAAGGGCGGCGGCGTTTCCTCCGGGTGGGAAGGCCGCCGTCACCCGCTTGCGGGACGCGCCCACGAGAAAAGCGCAGTCGGGAAACTCCCGGATCAGACGCGGCAGACGGGCAATCAGCTCGACATCGCCGGTGCGCCCCTTTCCAAAGCCGACACCCGGGTCCAGACACACCCGCTCCAGAGGCAGGCCGGCCTCCCGGGCGCAGCGCACCGCCCGGCGAAAAAACGCCGCCACCTGTTCCACAGCGTCCCCGCCGTCGCCGTTGTCGTCCGCGCCGCCGCCCGCGTGCATCATGATCAGCCCCGCGCCGGTGGAGGCCGCCACCGCCGCCATGCCGTTTTCGATGCCGCCGGACACGTCGTTGAGAATATCCGCTCCCCTCTTCCATGGCCATGCGCGCCACCTCGGGGTAATAGGTGTCGATAGACAGCGGCAGGGCGGTCAGGGGCGCAGAGCCCGCAGCACCGGCCGCAGGCGGCGGATCTCCTCCTGCGCGGATACCGGGACATGGCCCGGCCGGGTGGACTGGGCGCCGATATCCAACAAATCGGCCCCCTCGCGCTCCATGTGCAGCGCATGATCCACCGCCGCTTCCACTGTGGCGTACCGTCCGCCGTCGGAAAAGCTGTCCGGCGTGATGTTCAGGATCCCCATCACGGCGGTATGGTTCTCCAGCTCCAGCCGCCCGGAGCGGTAGGCAAATATAGGCATTGGGCTTCCCTCTTTCCCTCTCCATATGTATGGATAGGATATACGGTTTCCGCCGTTTTGTCAAAGCCCTCCGTTGTTCTCCAGGCGCCTTCACGGGAGCAAAGGCCCGTGGGCCGGCTACCGCTTTATTTCATCAGCTCCTCAGTAAGCCGCAGGATCTCCGGCGCCAGCTTCTCCTTCTGCTTTTTTGGTGATATACGCATACAGCGGATAGGCCGCCGAAAGCCGGCGATCCCGACGATCCCCACGATGATTCCTGGGATAAACAATGTATCCGCCCAAACCATCGTGCAGCACATGCCCACGCCCAGCACCAGACAGCCGATGATGCCGACGAACAAGGCGACAGCCGTGCCCTTCCTTGTCACGCTTTGGTCAAGGCGACGCAGCTGCTCCATCTTATCCTCGTCCCTGGGCAAATACTTCTGCCGGATCTTCCGAAGCTCCTCCTGTTCCTTTGCCGAATAGGAATAACGAAACGTTTGCTTTTTATCTTCCACGATCATCTTCTCCTCCGTGTCGGCGGCGCCGGATCGGGCTCCTTTGAAACGGGAACTCTACGGCCGTTTCCCTCTCAGTTGTTTGGTGGAATGGACAATCATAAATACCGCCATGGCAAGCACGATCACACAAACAGCGGTTCCGGTGGCCGAGGTCATAATCCGCCGGAAGGCCGAATCCCCAGCGTCTCCGAATTGCGTCAGCATCGCGGTTTCCAGCGCCAGCATGGATACCAGCGCCGCCGCCAGGTTGATCGCCTTGGCCGCGGATAACACAGGGCTGTTCTGTTTCCGGCATTTCACCACATGGATTATCGCCGTGGTGACCGTGTAAAAAGCATAAGCGGCCATGGCGTAGATCAAAAAACCGGGATATACATATCCGCGGTTCTGATGCACGATAAACACGACGATGGAGGCCAGCGCCACATTCATCATCAGCAGCAGAACACCGCAGAAACGATACCGGCGCAGCTCCCATTCCCTGTTTTGACCCATCGTGTTTTTATTGACATGCCGGAGCAGCAAAAAGCGCATGACCGCCAGCAGCATATAATAAACGGCCACGGCGCCAAACCAAAAAGAATGGGTATAAACGCCGGAGGCAAATTTCCCCGCCGCATACAGCACGTTCACCGTCAGCGACAGATAAAGGGATACCCGCGTGCGAAACGGTAGATCCGTCAAATATCGATGGATATAGGGATTTTTATGCACCAAAGCGGAACCGCCCCGGACGATCCGGGGAACGGCCGCGCAGACAATGGTCAGCGCATACGCCGACAGAGCGTACGCCAGATAAGAGACCGGCCCTCCTGATGGCCAAATACAAAGATATAAACCAGCAGGACGGCCGCAACCGGTATGCTGAGGATCACGACGGCTGCGCCGGGAAACAGGAGCCTATTCACTATCCGCCGGAGCCGTTCCATACCCTTTCCACCTCAGTCTCACGGTAAACGTGCTGCCTCGCCCGAGCTCGCTTTCCACCGCGATATCGCCGCCGATGATATCCACCACCCGCTTCACCAGAGCCAGGCCCAGGCCGTTGCCCTGGGCCGCGCGGGAGGGATCCCCCCTGATAAAATTTCTCAAAGATATGCCGGCCGACCTCCGCGCTGATGCCGCAGCCGGTATCCGACACCTGTACCACCGCCCATTCCCCGTCCGTTTTTAAGCTCAGGGATATCCGTCCGCCCGGTTCGGTGAATTTGACGGCGTTGGAAAACAGGTTGTTCCATACCAGCGCCAGCAGCTCTTCGTCGGCGTCCACCATAACCTCTTCTTCTATAGCCGTGCCGACTTCCAGCTCCTTCGCTTCCCAAGCGCCTTCAAAGGAGAGCAGGCATGCGCAGAGCTGTTCGCCCAGATCATATGTCCGCACCGCCGGGTAAATCTGTTGATTTTCCAGCTTATTGAGCTTCAGTATGTTGGTGATCAGGCTCGCCAGCCTGTGGCAGGCGTCCGTGATCGCTTTGGCATACTCCCGCCGCTTTTCCTCCGGTAAATCCGGCTGCTGCAGCATCGCCGCATAATTCCGCATGACCGCCAGAGGCGTTTTCAGTTCATGCGACACATTGGCGATAAAATCCGTGCGCAGCGCGTCTCCGTCCCAGACAGCTCCTCGGCCATTCTGTTGAAATAGTCGATGATCACGTCAAATCCATCCATCGTATCCACGCTGTGAACGGGCGGGATTCGAACGGACAGGTCCCCCTTCATGATTTTGTCGGCGGCATCGACAATACGTCCCACCGGCCGTTCCACCATGTAGTTGCGCCGTATCCCATCGATGACGGTACACAGCAGACTCAACAGTATGACATTGCCAAAGGTGATGACAGCTGCCTTTCGGATGGACTCCTCCGTCAAAGCGATCCCCGTGGTCGCTGTCATTTCATGGAGGAACAAAATCATACAGCAGGTGATGACAAAGGACATCAACAGGAAAAAGACCAGATACCGCTGAAGAGAAAACAGGCGCTGCGCCGTTTTTCTATTTCTGCCTGTCCCGCTCATTTCCACACCGCCTTATACCCCAGCCCGTGCACGGTGACAATCTCAAAATCCGGGCAGGCGGAAAATTTATCCCGCAGCTTGGTCATATAGACATCCACGGTCCGAGGACCGGAGGATGAAGCGCTGTCCCAGAATTCATCCATAAGCTGAGAACGGGTGAAGGTCTTTTTGGGATAGGAAAGCAGCTTGTACAGCAAATTGAACTCCCGTACGGTCAGCGGGACTTCCCTCTCGCCGAGATAAGCGGTATGCTCCTCCGCGTCCAGCGTCAGGCTGCCTACCGTCAGCCTTTTGCTGGCGGCGATTTTGGCCCGGCGCAATAACGCGCCGATCCGGAGCAAAAGCTCGTCCAGGTCCACGGGCTTTACCATGTAATCGTCGATACCGGCCTGGAAGCCCCGCTGCTTGGCGGCGAAATCGTCCCGCGCGGTCATAAACAGTATCGGTATCTCCTGATTGAGCTCGCGCACCGACCTGGCCAATTCGAAGCCGTCCACCCCCCGGCATCATGATGTCGGAAACGATCAGATCGAACAAGGCGCCGAACAGGGCGTCATAGGCCTCGCTCGGCTGTCGAGGCATCCCGTCGCTTCATACCCGTTTTGATTCAAATAAGAACAGACGGAACGATTCAACTCCCGGTCATCCTCCACCACTAATATTTTGAACACTGCCTGACCCTCCCTATCGATTGGTATGGCGTCGGGACCCCACAAGGGCCATCTCCCTTTTTCCTATCGTATAAGCTGTCGGCCCGGGGACTTTCTCAGGGGCTAAGGCTTTCTGTTGTATGGCCTTGAGTACAGTATATCATAAAGATGTTAAAGTTTTGTTTGTATTTCCATCCTTTAGCCGAGCTTATTCCCCGGCGGCTTCCGTTTTTGCGGCCTCAAAATTGGCCTTATCGACTTCATGCTGCGCCCGGGCGCTCTCCACCATATCCTGAAACGCCTTTTTCAAATAATTAAACATGATAACTCCTCCTTGATCCCTTTATCGGTATTATTCCAGGCCCTGCACACGGGAATCAAAGCCATCAGCAGGACGATGCCCACGATACCGACCAGGACGCCGGGGAGCATCAGGCCTTCCCAAACCATGACCATGCACATGCCGACGCCAAGCACCAACGCCCCGACAACGCCGAGCGCCACCGTGCCGACGGCTTTGCCGCTGAACCGAACCGCGGGCTTGCCTTCCATCTTGCGGCGGACAATCAGCATGGCGAGCAGTACCACGACCCCGATAACCCCTGTTACGATCCCTTGTGTAAACGCATTCCATTCCGGCAGCAGACACAGGCACATGCCGATGGCAAACAGAATTCCTCCAATCGTGCCCATAACCAGAGATACAAAATTTTTCTTTTTCATTCCGCACAACCCCGATAATACGTTTTTTGCCGTGAGCTCGCTCGGTGTCTGTATTCTACGGCCTTTTGTTTTTGAAATGCTTGAGATTTGTTTCAAAAATATTAAAATGAAAAAAACTGTTTATTGATCCCCTTTCCTCTGACTGAAATTTTCGCTGCGGTTTTTTCCATGCTGCCGAGATCAAAATCAAAAGTCCAATGGGCGCTTACCTGTTGGTTAAATACCTAGATAGAAATTCTCACTTTTTCTTTACTTTGATAAGCAAAACCGATATACTGATTCTATAAGCAAGGCGAATTTTGTCGATAAGACCGTCTGCTTTGTAAAGTCTATGTCATAGGAAGGAAATGAGGAAACCATGAACAAGCGGCAAGTTTGTATACCCTGATTTTGGCAATGACAGCAGTAATCACCCTAACCTCCTGCGGCACAAAGGACGGCAATAACCAGGGCGGAGAGAGTACGTCCTCTTCTACTACTACAACTACTGCCTCCGAAACAACCACTACCGCCGGCGAGCCTTCCACGGGAGACAATGACGTCTCCTATACGTATGCGCCGCCGGAGGGCTGGACTGCCAGCGCTGATACTGAATAGATATGTTCTTTTTCTCCCGACCTGCAAAGCAATATCAATGTGATAGTGGTTGAAGCCCCGATAAAACTATAGAATCCATGACGCAGGATCAATTCCAGGCGGCAATGGAATTGACGTACCCGATACAGATGTTCTCTCTTTTCAGTCGGTGGAAATTAACGGATGAGGACTCCGTGTGGAATACACCGCGACCATATCTTCTCTCTCCGTCCATCCGATCCAGTACTTGCTGACCTCCGACAAAAGCCAGCTATACCATTACACTCACGGCCCCGGATTTGACGGCTACCCTTCTCTCTTTGATGAAAGCATGCAGACCTTCAAGGAGGCGGCTTAACCGTTCCGAAAAAAGTATCATAAGGAAACCGCCCGCCGGGGATTTCTCCGGCGGGCGGTTTTCTTATGGTCAAGGCCTATTTCCCGGCCTTTTTTCCTTTTTTTCACACCGCCGCGGCCACCAGCCCGGCGAACAGAGGATGGGGACGATTGGGACGGGACTTGAACTCCGGATGGAACTGGCAGGCCACGAACCACGGATGCCCGGGATCTCCACCATTTCCACAATGTGCTTATCCGGCGAGATGCCCGCCAGCAGCAGACTGCCCCAGCACGCATGGTGCCGCCCGCTGGTCCACATCCCGCTGGTCCGGCATCAGATCGATCGACTTGTGGGTCGTCGTCGGGCCGATTTCGGTCGTATGCGCATCCGTATACCCCAACACGTGGCGGGCAAATTCCACCACCGCGATCTGCATACCCAGGCAAATGCCCAGGTACGGGATCCCGTTTTTCACGGGCGTAGCGGGCGGCGGCGATCTTGCCGTCGATGCCACGGATGCCGAAGCCGCCCGGAATCACGATGCCGTCGGCGGCCCCAGCACCTCCCGCGCATTGTGATCGGTCAGGGGTTTCCGCGTCGATCCATCGGATATCCACGGCCGCGTGGCTCGGGATGCCGCCGTGCTTGAGCGCCTCCGCGATACTCAGATACGCATCGTGCAGCTCGACGTACTTGCCCACCAGCGCGATGGTGACAGTCACCTCGGGATGGCGGAGGGTGT
>VOFE01000725.1_pt1 | contig 38000 bp, 77 predicted proteins | sample 5384071 | NCBI WGS metagenome assembly VOFE01 (sample SAMN12384724, study PRJNA508395) | human gut metagenome | isolation source: healthy gut D | host: Homo sapiens
ATGCAACGCCATTTGACGGCTTTCTCTAAGATGGAGGAAATGGTGCGGTGGTAAGAGCGGATCGTGGCCGGAGCCAGTGGAGTTGTATCGACGTTGACCGTAAACAGCTTCTTGACCTCCAGGCCGGTGACGGCGGCGATCTTCTCGGCAGATGCCATGTTGATCGGGCGGCCTTTCACGGCCTGGCTGACGGTCTGATGAGCGACACCGGCCTTTTGGAGAGGGAATATTGAGAGCGTCCCCGCCCTTGGCAACCCACTCGCTCAGGGCCTGGGTGGCTATGGCAGTGGTGTGCTGCCGGATGCCCTGTTCCTGGAGATTCCGATAGAATGCTTGGATATGCAAAGTGGTCAGATCTTTCAGCCGGATATGGCCGATGGCCTGGTTGATCCGGGCTAAATTCCGTTCGTAGTTGGACAAGGTGGTGGGTTTCAAGTTGAGCTTAGCCATATTCCACCATGTACCGCTCCGCAAAGTCGACGAAGCGGATATTTCCGCCCACCGCTGAAGATCCGGTCTTGACCTGCTCCTCAAAACAGACCATCTGCCGGTTCAGCTCTTTTTCGATCTGGCGGGGGTCAGTTTCTCGTCTGAGTCCAGACCATCCGGTGGCGGATCTGCTTGCCATTGAGGTCAATGCCTCCGGCCACGGTGATGCGATAGCTTTTCCCGCGTTTTCGACAGTTGCCATAGGTGCAAATCTCCTTTCTTGCTTGCACCCAAGCGCCGGTTATGATATACTAAAGGGCGCAATGGGGCCTTGGTATAGCTGCTTTGGTTCGTTGCATTTCTGCCGCCTCTGGGGGTCCAGCCCGGAGGCGTCTTTTTTTTATTGCCCCCAACCAACAATTCAGGGGTTCTACGGTGTTCATTCTCCAAAGAGCCAGCTGCTCTGTGACGCCCATATACCGGGCGGCGTATTCGATGGGCAGCTCTAAAAAGGGCTGTAGTTCTTCATCGGTAAAAGCAGTTCAAGGGAAAAGCGGTGGGCTTCATTTTCTAATTTCTGGGTTACAAACTGGGTGTTGTGGTCCATGAATATCGGTTCAGACCGCTATGGAGAAAGCGGTGCCCCATTTCATGAGCACAAACCAACCGTTGTTGCCGCTCGTCCAAAGCTGAATTGATATAAATAATATTCCGTCGCTTGGCTCGTTGCTGAAATCCCCGCATATCAACAAGCGGCGCAAATACCACGATAAACCCCAAATCTTCTGCTATTCGAAAGGGGTTCCGTGTTCCGTGCTTCTTGGACAACCTGGCGGCGAGCGCCTTGGTATCCATAGAGCTTAGTCCTCCCTGTACTTTTTCGGGGTGTAAGTTTCTTTATTGCGCCTCCGGGCTTCTTCGAGCCCGATGCGCATAGCAGCGGCCATAGAGGCACGGGCCTCGTCAGACATAGGGACCCCGTCAAACATGAGCTCGCCGTTATCTTCCAGGCTGTCCATGATCTGGGCGACGTCTTTCGCCACATCACGCTTGTCCTTCTCTGTAAGGGCAGGCGCTTTTTCTGTTTCTACGCCGGTTAAAAGATATTCCGGGGTAACGTTCAGAAAGCCAGCAATACGTCCGATAGATTTCATGGAGGGGGCGGTTTCCCTTTACGCCATTGAGATACGGCGGCATCAGAAATGCCGCAGGCTTCGTACAGGACACCCTTAGAGATACATTTATCCCTAAGAATAGCTTCGTACCGAGAAATGAAAGCCAAATTATCCAAAAATGACACCCCCATTTTTGTGCAACCGTACAAACCTAAGCAATACTTTTGGATTTTGGCTTGACCTTAAATGATACTTAGGATATAATTCCAGATGTAGGGTCGAGGCAACAAAATCCAAAGCTCAACTTAAGCCGGACTGTAAAAAGATATAGAACTAACCGGACCTCTATATTAAAGCGGGCGGCTTAAAATGTCAAAGTAAAACTTAGGGATTTTTGGGAGGTGAAAAATGAGCTTCTTGTCGGCGCGAACCAAGACTGGGTATTCCCAAGCCAAGGTTGCAAAAGATATGGGCGTTTCTGATGCCGCTGTGTCGATGTGGGAAACCGGCAAGACCCGGCCTCGGGCGGCTTTGCTGGTCAAACTGGCGGGTCTGTACAGCTGTTCTCTTGATGAATTGCTGACGGGAAACCCCATCCCCGACCAAGATGAGACCGCTGCCGATATTGGCGAAGCAACCAGCGAATGAGAGGAGATACCAATGGAACAAGAACACATCCCGCGTATGCGGACGGCCCCGAAGATCGTGGCCGAAATCAGAGCCTTGGATCCCGGCTCCGAGGTGACCGAGTACTATGTCCGGCAGCTCATAAAAAGACGGCACGGTGACGGTGGTCTGGGCCGGGAACAAAGCGCTGGTCAATCTGGACGATGTATTGGACCTGCTGAGGCAGGGGACGAGCCGGGAGGAACCGGAACCTAATACGGTGGTCGGCATTCGGCGGGTTGATCTTCGGAGGCCAAGTTGAAAAGGAAGTGAAACCGTGTCAGGAATCTTAATCGGCATCGGCCTGATGCTAGCGTGGAGGTGAAGAAATGGAAAAGATGTTAAAAAAGCAAATAACTCTAAGAATACAACCGGATTTATATGACAAATTAGAAAAGATAGCAGAGCAAACAGGCTTAACAATTACTACTTTATTGATTGTAGCCATTTTTTCAGAGCGTTCTAAAGCTAAAGCACTCACTGCCGTAATAACGGCATTCATTGATTGATCGTACTTATGGCAGGCCTCCTTCAAAATGTCATACGTGATCTGGTTGATATTCAAAACCAACCGATCCTTAGCCCCTGGGTAGGTTGATGAAAAGTTGAGAGAGAGCTTGTCATCAGTTAAAAATCATGAATAGCCGAACGGATGAGATTTGTTTTTGTCACGCCCACCTCTTTTGAAGCCGTTTTAAGCCTAATATTTAATTCGTGGGGAAGCCTGACAGTAAGAGATATATCGTTCATGGTTAATGAACCCCCTCATTGTTAATGACATAAAATTATACCATTAAATCTCAAAAAATCAATTGACATAAAAATCATGTCATGATATAGTTATGACATAAAATATATGTCAAAAGAAATGGGGTGAGAAAATGTGTAAACGGATGTCAATACGATTGGTACCCGCCCTGTCTAAAGATTTACAAAAGATAGCAAAGGGAGCGAGGGCTGAGCGTCAATTCCCTAATATCAGAAATGGCGTGGGATTTTGTTGAGGCCTGGAATAGACAACAGCGAGAGGAGACAAAAACATGTCAGGAGCACTAATCGCGATAGGCCTAATCCTAGCGTGGATATCCACATGCCTTGTAGACGCGCCGCTGTCGGTGATCGCCCTGGTGGGCGGGACAGGCGTGGCGCTGATGGTGGGCGGGTACATAGTGCAAAAGCGAAAGGAGAAAGGATAGAAGTGCATTGTAAAGGTTGTGGAAAAAGCCGGGGGCCCATTAGGAAAGGCGTGATGCAGTTATGGACACAAAAAAGACCGCCCCGACTGCGGCAACAGTCGAGACGGCGAACGCAAAAAAACCTTAACATCATTGTAACGGAAGAAAGAGGAGATGTCAAGTGGAATTACCTCGGGTAACGCTCGATAAATTTTTGAGCTTCAGCCCATGCTGGGCTAATAGCGAGAAGGGTCTGCGCCGCCTAAAATACTACTCGCGCAAACTAGGCGGATCAGCTGACGCGCTTGAGATATTGGCGCTGCGGAGGATACCTGCCGAGGACAGATTGTGGGCGGTGCTGCGAGAAGAATTTATCCCGGCCTACATCCTCCACGAATTTGCTTGCCGATGCGCGGAGGATGCCCTATCCCGGATAGATAATCCTGATCCTCGATCCATCAACGCAATAGCCGTTAAGCGCCGGTGGATAGCTGGTGAGGCTACGGACGAGGAGTTGGATGCCACACGGTCCGCCGCACGGTCCGCCGCACGGTCCGCCGCATGGGCTGCCGCATGGTCCGCCGAATGGGCTGCCGCATGGTCCGCCGTACGGGCTGCCGCATGGTCCGCCGCATGGTCCGCCGTACGGGCTGCCGCATGGTCCGCCGCACGGTCCGCCGCATGGTTCGCCGTTGGGTACGATGATCTGAATGCCCAGGTGGACATGCTCGTTCAGATATTAGCGGAGGCAACACAAAAGGAGGATACACAATGCGCGTGTATGAGGGTATAGGACCGAACAAGGGGCAAGGTGATATACGGCGATAGCGATGCCCGGGCGCTGATGTATGAGCAAATCGGGATCGAGCCCATCAACGGATGGGAAAACATCGACCCTGAGTTTATAAAGCAATTTGACCGGGATATGCTGGACTGGTGGTATTCGGGCACCTGGATTATCTATCCCAACGAAGAATCATTCCGGGCGTCATATAGGAGGCTGTATGAAAAGCGGAGTGGATCGGTATTTAACGGAGAAGCGTTGGTGCAGGTGCATTTTCCAAATGGAGAAAAAGCCTGTAAGTGGTGCTGGCCCCTTTTACAGGCGGACCACGAACTGCGCCGGTACCGCTGTAAATTGACGGAGGAGCCACTGCCGGATCCACTGCACGAAATCGGGTACAAATGCCCACTGAAATTTCAAGAAAAGGAGGAATAGGCTATGGGGATTCCCGTTATGGTTTTGGGCGAAAGCGGCACAGGAAAAGCACCAGCCTGCGGAATTTTACTCCGGACGAGATCGGTATCATCAATGTTTGTGGTAAGCCGCTGCCTTTCCGAAATCAGATGAACGATCTCAAAACGGATAATTATTTGAAGATTGAAAAGGCGCTGAAGGCCAGCGAAAAGAAAGCGGCGGTAATAGATGATTGTCAATATCTTTTGGCCAACGAATACATGAGGCAGGCCAAGGTTACCGGATACCAGAAGTTTACAGATATCGCCCAAAATTTTTGGACACTGGTACAGGTGGTGATCCGCGAGCTGCCGGAAGATATGATCGTGTATTTTCTGGGGCATGTGGAACGGGACGCCAACGGCAATGAAAAGTTTAAGACCATTGGAAAGATGCTGGATGAGAAGATTACGGTAGAAGGAATGTTTACTATCGTGCTGAAAACCAGCGTGCAGGACGGCCGCTATCTTTTTCCACTCGCAACAGTGGTAGTGATACGGTAAAAACCCCTATGGGAATGTTTGACGAGGCATACATAGACAACGACCTGAAGATGGTGGATACCGCCATCCGGGAATATTACAACCTTTAATGGAGGAATGAAAAATGAGACCTTTTGATGGGTATGAAGCAAAAGAAAAAGGCTGTGCGGGAGATTTTCTTAGGCTGGCGGCTATGTGGTAAAGGTGCTGGATGTAGCCGAACAGGTATACACATGGGGGAACGTTTTGGAGATTTCCTTTGACATCGCGGAGGGAGACCGAACAGGGTTCTTCTCGAAAGATTACAAGGGAAACATCAATGAAGACCGGAAGTGGCGGGGAAAATACCGCCTGAATGAGCCGAAAAACGACGGCAGCGAAAAAGGACGGCTGGACTAAGGCCACTTTTTAATAGTGCTATGTTTGCCTTTGAGGACAGCAACGACGGCTTCCACTGGGATTGGGATGAAAAGAAGCTGAAGGGGCTGACAGTAGGAGCCCTGTTCCGGAACAAAGAGTGGGAATATAACGGCCAAACCGGCTGGACTACCGAATGCTGCGAATTGATTCCGGCTCAGGATGTACGGGACAATAGCTTCCGGATGCCAAAGGACAAGCCGCTGAAAAAACAAGCGAACCAAACGACAATGCTTCGGCGGATTTTGAAGAAATCACGGATGATGACGACTTACCCTTCAAGCTGTGATGTATACGCATTTTGAAATCGACCGGATACTGGACAGCATGACCATTCTGGTGGATACCCGGGAGCAGGACACCCCTGCTCTTCGGGCCCGCCTGAAGGGCCTTGGACGGCCGTTTAAGCGGTGTAAATTGGATTATGGGGATTACTCCTGTGAGGTGGTCCGACCGGACGGAACCGTTGCCAGCGCAGAACATCGGGTATGTATCGAGCGGAAAATGAATCTGGACGAGCTGTGCGGATGCTTTTACCATTGGCCGGGACCGGTTCGAGAGGGAATTTCAGCGGGCTGAAAAGGACGGGGCTAAGGTTCATCTGCTGATCGAGAACGCCACATGGGAAAAGATTTGGAGCGGTGCCTACCGCAGCCGAATGAAACCGGAGGCGTTGGATGCCTCCCTGCTGGCCTGGTGCGCCCGGTACGATATAACGCTGCAGTTTTGTCATTCGAATTTCGCTTACAGGCTAATTGGCCGGATCCTGCGCTATGAGACGAAAGCACTGTTAGAAAAAAAAGGAGAACTGTAATGGGATGGTTGAAACTGGATCGTAAATTGCTGACACACTGGATATGGCAAGACAAACCTTTTCGAAAGGTCAAGCGTGGGTAGATTTGTTACTGCTGGCAAACCATCAAGATGAGAAATTTCTGTCTGGCCGCACAGTCGTGGATGGTAGGAGGGGATGTGTATACAAAAGTATCCTGTATTTGTCTAACCGCTGGGGTTGGGACAGGAAGAAACTAAGACCTTTTTGGTAGCCCTTGAGAACGATAATATGATTGCTTTGGATGCTGCAACGCATGGGACAACCATAACTATTGTCAATTACCGGTCTTACCAAGATTCCAGGACAGCCAAAAGGACAACAAATGCCCAACAGATGCGCAACAAATGCCCAACAGATGCGCACATACAAGAATATAAAGAATATAAAGAAGAGAAAGAAGAAGGCGCGGCGGGTTCCGGCGCACAAGCGCCGTCCCCGTGCCGCAGGAAAAATCCATATACGAGAGGATGCGGGAATAGTGGGATACCTGTTCAGGGCAGACGATGTGTATGGTCTGGCCTCAAGCTAGGGGCAGAGGTAAAGGAAAAGGCAAGGAGCTGTTTTTCCGGTACTGCCCATACTGCAACGGGGACGGACATGACCGTGATACCTTCTCGGTGAATCTGGAAAACGGGACATTCCACTGCTTTCGGAGCAGCTGTGGGAAGTCCGGGCATTTTGTGGAGATGGCACGGGATTTCGGTTATACGTTGGATTTCGGGGAGCCCGCCGCCGTACATACCGCCGGATTCCGCAGCGCCCTTTCCCCATACGGGAACCCGCTGTAGAATATCTGGCTTCCCGTGGAATCACGGCCAGTGACGGAACGATACAAGGTGACCACCGTCAAAGACGACGAACACATTCTGGCCTTTCCTTTCTACGACGAGAATGGCGTTCTGCAGTTTTTGAAATACCGCAGGACGGATTTTGACCGAGAAAAGCACCGAAACAAGGAATGGTGTGAAAAGGATACCAAGCCCATTTTGTTCGGCATGGCCCAGTGTGTGGACTTTGAGGTTGGTGGTAACGGAGGGGCCAGATTGACAGCCTATCGGTGGCAGAAGCCGGAATCAGCAACGCGGTCAGCGTGCCCAACGGCTGCAATGGGTTCACTTTTCTGGAAAACGTATGGGACTGGATAGTCAAATTTCATGAGGTAGTTGTTTTTGGCGATTGCGAAGGCGGGAAGATCACCCTATTGGATACCCTGCAGAAGCGGTTGCCGAATACAGTGAAAGCGGTACAGGCCGTTGATTATCTGGGGAAAAGGACGCCAACGACATTCTGCGGAAGTATGGGCGGAGGCCGTCAGGAAAGCGGTGGAGAATGCCAGGGTGACACCAGTGTCCCATGTTAAAGAGCTGGCCGACGTGAAAGCTGTAGACATCTATCAGCTGCCCCGCATCCGTACGGGAATACCGGAGCTTGACCGCGTGATCGGTGGGTTGTTCTTCGGACAGGTGATTCTGCTGACGGGTAAACGCGGCGAGGGCAAGTCCACTTTCATGTCGCAGCTGCTGGTGGAAGCGTTGGATCAGGGATACAGTGTGTTCGCCTATTCGGGCGAATTGGCGGATTACCATTTCAAACGGTGGTTGGATTATCAGGCGGCTGGTCGGACAATATCCTCACGGAGAAGGATATGTTCGGAGATGATGTTTACCGCATTGCCAATCCGGTGCTGGAAAAGATCAACAGTTGGTACCGAGGTAGGGCATATCTATATGACAACGAGGCGGTGGACGATGAAATGGAGAGCCTGACGTCTACCATTGAGCAGGTGATCCGTCGGTATGGCGTGAAGCTGGTCTGTGTGGACAATCTGATGACCGCTATGGATGTGGGGTGAACGACAACCTATATCAGGCACAGTCCGCCTTTGTCCACCGGTTGAAACGGATCGCGGTGAAATATGATGTGGCGGTGATCTTGGTGGCGCATCCACGCAAGACGAAGGAAAACTTTACCAACGACGATGTATCCGGCTCCGGCGACATTACCAACCGCGTGGATACGGTGCTGGCCTATTCCCGAAACGGGGATAAACATTTGGATGAAGATTGTGACAGTCACCTGGTGGTGACTAAGAACCGATTGTTAGGCAAGCTGACCAAGCGTTTAGCGAACCGGTGGAGCTGTATTACAGTCGGAAATCCAAACGCATTACCAGCGCCAGTGGGTTTATATCCGGGCCCAAGCGGTATGGCTGGGAGGCAGAACCCACGCAGTATGCCGATTTTGAGGAAATTTGAGGTGAGGGATGACCTACAAGGAGATATTGACCCTGGTAAGTAAAGAAGAACCGCTGCCATTGTTTCAGGCACTGGCAGACCGTCTGTGCTATGAGAGCCTGGCGAAGCTGAAAGCAGAATATGAACTGGCAGGTGTGGGAGAAAAGCAAGTGAAGATTCGCAAACAGGAGATTCGACGCGCCCATGAGGAATATACCGAGGCGCATCGTCAGTATCTGGCGGTGTATCGGGGAATACAACGAAAACTGCCGGCGTGTCGGCGGAGAAATACGCGAAATCTTGGAAGAGTTGAAACAGCCGTCTCCGAACTACCCGCAGCTTTTCAAAAAGCGATGAACTGTTTAGGAACGCTGTGCAATGATTCTGCTACAGCCCAGATTATTCAGAAGATAATGAATCAAAAAACGCCATATGAAAATTATTAACCCCGAGGTACGCGTTTAAAGGTGCACCGCCGTCACGGAGGGATTGAAATGAAAAAAATTATATGTTTTAGCGGAGGCCACTCATCGGCTCTCGCCGCAATTGAGACGGTGAGAATATATGGACGAGACAACGTGATACTACTAAATCACGATATATCGTCTCACGTAGAGCATGAGGATATCAAGCGATTTAAGCATGAGATAGCAGATTATTTAGGGTTACCCATTACATACGCCAACATGGATGGATGGGAAACGACACCGCCCCTTGCTGTGGCTATCAAATGCAGGGCCTTTAAGGCATACAACAGTCCAGCGTTTTGTACCTCCCGACTTAAGACAGAGCCGTTCTACAAGTGGCTGGAGGAGCACGGGAATCGTGGGGATCAGGTAGTCTATGGATTTGATGCGGAAGAAACACTGCGTATGCGTAGACGATCAACGGTTATGGCGGCGATGGGCTATGATGCCGTCTACCCTCTTGCTGATTGGGATCGCACCATATATAACACGGAGGATATTGGCATCGCTCGCCCATCCACTTATCAGATCTACAAGCACGCAAATTGTATAGGTTGCCTTAAGGCTGGCCGTCAGCATTGGTATTGCGTCTATTGTCTGCGGCCGGATATTTGGGAGGAGGCGGTCGCAACAGAATCCATAATTGGGTACAGCATTATTAAAGGGTCTTATTTGAAAGATCTTGAGCCAAAGTTTAGGGCTATGTACGATAAGGGCGTTATACCGACAGACAAAACCAACAGCGCTCGTTTTTGGGCAGATGTACGCAAAGCGATACCAGACGATGATATAAGTATGCCGTGCGATTGTAGTTTTTAGTGGAGATCATTGACGCCTCGAGAGCGGGAGGGCGCCGTATCCATGACGTGGAGGAAAAAATGAAAGCAATAATCAGATACCCTGGGGCGAAATGGGGTATAGCCGATTGGATCATATCTCATTTCCCGGAGGGGTATGAGCGGATGGTATATCTGGAGCCTTTTGCTGGATCGGGGAGCAGTGTTTTTCGGCAAACGACCCGGTGCGGTGGAAACGATCAACGACCTTGACGGGGATATTGTCAATCTGTTCCGCGTCTTGCGGAGCGGCCGGAAGAACTCATCCATGAGTTGGAGCTTACCCCATACAGTCGAGAAGAATATGACCGATCATTTGAGCCGTGTGAGGATCCCCTGGAGCGGGCACGGCGGTATATGGTCAGGACTACACAGGTCATCGGGGCAAGATTGGACGGCAAATGTGGTTGGCGAAACCATAAACAAGCGAAGATCGGCGGGACGGCGTGTAAATGGGGCGGCATTACCACAACAATCGATGAGGCTGCCGCCCGATTGCGAGGGGACACGACGCATCTTGTCCAAATCGAGCACATGGACGCCCTGCGCCTGATAGAGCGATACGATAACCCGGACGTGCTAATGTATCTGGACCCGCCTTATGTACGGTCTACCAGACGGAGCGGGAGATTATACAACCACGAGATGACGGATGACGACCACAGGCGGATGCTGGAACTGATTACCAAGAGCCGGGCACAGATTATATTGTCGGGATATGCGTCCAACATGTATGACAACGCCCTGCAGGGATGGCATAAGGACATCACGCAGTCGCAGACTACATCGACGGCCATGGCCACAGAGACGATCTGGCAAAATTTTGAGCCGCCCGCAGAGCAGATAACATTTTTTAAGGCAATAAAGGAGGCGAAACCATGAACGACACAGAAGCCCTGTCCTATCTGGCTGAAATCATCGATGCAGCGAGAGCAGGCGGGGCACCGCGAGAGCATATCCAGGCGTTGCTGATGGCGAGAGAGGCAATGAAAAGGCAAAAAGAACTTGCCCAGACAAGGCAGTATCTACGCGCGGCACTTGATACCGCAAAAGCAAACGCGCAGCTGTTTGATGCTGCGTGTGCCGAGCGGGACGAAATAATAGAGTGCATCAAAGATTATGAGATGTACTACAGCCGCGGAGACGGAGAGCGTGCGAGATATGCCTTGAAAAAGTGGATAGAGGAGGGATCGAAATGAACAAGCGTGTACTGGACGTCGCCTGTGGTAGCAAAATGTTTTGGTTTGACAAAACAACCCAGATGTAGAATTTTGCGACATTAGACAAGTACCATACCACGAATTTTACCCGCACCGATACATAGAAATAAAGCCCGATACCGTGTGCGACTTTACAGCGTTACCCTTTAAGGACGGCAGTTACAAACTTGTTGTTTTCGACCCTCCGCACTTGGAGCGTGTAGGTGAAACGAGCTGGACAAAATTAAAATACGGTGCTCTCGGTCACGATTGGAAACAAACAATACATAAAGGCTTTTTAGAGTGTTTTCGAGTATTGGACGATAACGGCGTACTTATTTTCAAATGGAGCGAGGTACAAATACCATTAAGAGAGATACTCCCGCTTTCTCCCGTTTCTCCGCTTTTTTGGCCACAGGAGCGGTAAAAATATGAATACTCATTGGCTATGTTTTATGAAACCAAGGAGGGAAAAGAATGCATAGGCTCGAAACCGCGGTTGAGGAGGCCAGACAACGATATAAAACAAAGCGAGAAGAGTTTTATGCGAAAAAAAAGGAGAACAACACACGAAAGCAATTAAAGCCTGGAACAGGGGGCGGACGACATGATTACAATCACCTTCAGGGGCCCTCGCCCTGTCGCTGGCCGCCACGGCGTCCCTGTCGGCCTGTTTGGGGCTGATGATCGGGTGCCTATTAAGAGCGGCGTCGGACAAGCTCGGGGGCAGAAACGATAACAGGAGGACAAAGTGACTACATACTGTGGGGGAGCGGTGCCCCTATCTCAACCAGGGCAACGGGATGTGTCTGTGGCCAAGGGATTGCCCGCGCAGATTGGATATTGCGTCAGGATTAAGTGGTTACCACGAGCCGGACAAGCAAAGGATTGATAGGCTGTGGGAGGAGAAGCAATATGAACTGGCAAAAAGAAGCTATTAACGATCTGAGGAACTACCGCCAGCGGAAACAGTCCCTTGAAAATATGGCGGAACGCAGGGCGGCGCTTGAGGACCGGTTTAAAAGTATCCGTTGTGTATCTACCGATGCTGACCCTGTGCAGGGGGCGGCAGCCGGATGGAGGATAGCCTGATCAACAACATTGTCGAGCGTGATCGTCTCTACTGGACAATGCAGGCAACACAGAGGTTGGTTGACCTAACCGAAAAAGGCCTCGCAGGGTTGGATAATAGGCAAAGAATGGTACTGGAGAAGTTTTATGTGGATCGATACCCAAATCATGTTGAGTGGTTGTCAGAGCATCTAAACTACGAAAAAAGTCGCGTTTACCAGCTGAAGGATGATGCGCTGTATTATTTCACGGTGAGCATGTTCGGCTTGATCGATTATTGAGTGGAAAAAGAGTGGAAGTTTTTTCGGTAAATCTGTGTTATGATGATAGCATAGATAAAGCAGAGAGCGTTCTGGAGCAATCCGGGGCGCTCTTGCTATAGGGTGGATTAGTGCATCGGGGTGAGTAGGTGGGTGAGGATGACTACAAAATCGAACAAATTGGGGTTAAAGCCGAAACAAATAAAATTGGCTAATAGGCTTGCTGACCCTGGCTTTACCGGGACTGTGACACAATTATGTGATGAGATTGGTGTAGCCCGCTCTACCTTTACGACTGGATGGGACAAGAACCATTTCGGGAGTATCTTACGGACTTGATTAATCGTTATGCCGATAGCGAATTAGCGAGTGTATGGAAAGCGTTGATCCGACGTTGTGTAGTAGGTGATGTACAGGCCATAAAGTTATATTTTGACGTACGTAGCCGAAGCGTAGCGGAGGCTGTTGGGCGCGATATAGAAGACGTATCCGGAATTCGCAGAGAGGTCTTCGGGGATGAGTAAAGTGAAACATTAAATTATCGGTTTGGCGATAAACACATTGCTTATATGCAGCGCTGTCGAATTAACACAATCAATGTAGCCGAGGGGCTGTTCGTGCAGGCAAGACGGTTGACAATGTATTTGCCTTTGCCTATGAACTGGAAACTACGCCGGATAAAATACATCTGGCTACCGGAAGCACGGCAGCAAACGCCAAGTTAAATATCGGCGTATGCAATGGATATGGCCTAGAAGGAATTTTTTCGCGGGCGCTGCAAATGGGGAAAATTCAAAGACAACGAATGCCTATATATACAAACACCCACGGGGAAAAGGTAGTTATATTTTCGGGAGCAGCAAAGGCCGACAGTTACAAAAAATCCGGGGTAATTCCTACGGCATGTGGATCGCCACCGAAATCAATCTACACCATGAAAATACCCTACAAGAAGCATGGAACCGACAGCTTGCGGCAGAGCGTCGCAAAATTTTTGGGATCTTAACCCTGATAATCCAAACGCACCAATCTATACAGACTATATCGATAAATTTGCAGCCATGCAGCAGGCCGGAACAATGCTTGGTGGATACAATTATGAGCATTTTACGATCCGCGATAATGCGACTATTACGTTGGAAAGGATGCAAGAGATTATCAGCCAATTTGACCCCCGAACAGTATGGTATCGGCGAGGCATACTAGGGCAGCGGTGTGTAGCGGAAGGCCTAGTATATCAGCAATTTGCGGACGATCCGGACAAATATTTAGAGGATGTGCCGGATGGATCGGAGGCACTAAAATCATGGTGTAGATCTATCGACTTCATTACTATTGGTGTGGACTATGGCGGAAACAGATCTCTTACAACTTTCGTGGCTGTAGCATTTCACAATCTATTCTCTAACATAACGGTCATTGCGGATCACCATATAGACGGACGCAAAGGAGATATTGATTCGGACCGGGTTAATCGAGAGTTCGTTGGTTTTGTCCAGCGACTGTACCGGGATTTTCCTGGGGCGCCCATAAAATACGTTTTTGCGGACAGTGAGGCTCAGTATCTTACAAATGGGTTGCGAAGGGCTTGCCGCCAGTCGTTACCGGAGGTAGAAATACACGATAGCGCAAAGAGGGAGATCACCCAAAGAATATATTGTGCCATAACCTTGCTCAATACTGGGCGGCTAAAAATCCTCCGCAGCTGTAAATTGCTGATCGGAGGATTATCTATGGCGACTTGGGATACAACCAAAGCTAAGGACACGCGGCTTGATAACTTCAGCACGGATATAGATATTCTGGATGCGTTTGAATATGCATGGGAGCGATATATGGGCAAGCTGCTCCCGGAAGGAGTTTCGCATGAACATAGCGACAATCATTGAATGGTTAAACAGAAACCGGAATTACAATATTGATTCCAGGTTTTATGATTACATATCTATATGGACAGCTTGGTGGCAGGGTTATTACAAGCCGTTCCACCAATATAAGCAGATTAACCCCGATGGTACCATAAAAAAGAGCGAAAGCTGTACACTATGAGGATGGCAAAAAAAAGTGTGCGGTGACTGGGCAGCTATTCTTCTAAACGAAAAACGCAAATAGTGATTGATGATAAAGCAAGTTCTTCTTATCTTTTGGGGAAGGAGATGGATCAGGCGGAGAGTTTGGCCGTTTACATTTCTGGAACAACGGCAACAAACTGATTGAAAAAGCATTTTACAGCGGTACAGGGGCGTTTGTAGTAAAAAGTCAAAGGATGGCAATCACTGATGCGGGCGAGGTAACCCCAGATAATAACGCCACAATATACATGGATTACTTGGATGCGCAGCGGATCATACCATTGTCCGTCTGTGGCGGCGTGGTGACGGAAGCGGCGTTTGTGTCAGAAGAGACGCGCCGCGGTGAATCATATGTATATCTGGAATTGCACGAGTTGGAAAACAACGGCACCTATTGTATCAGCAACTTATATTTCAAGGCCCTAAATAACGTCTTAGTTCCGGAGCCTTTGCCTGCCGGAGTAGCGCCTGTGTGGCATACAGGAAGCACATACCCGCTTTTCGCTCTCGTTAGCCCGAATGAAGTAAATAATATCGAATGCAATAACGGCTTAGGTATATCTGTTTTTCAGACGCTATCGACGCTTTACAAGGCGTTGATTTGGCTTTCAATAATTTCTGCCGTGATTTTTATCTTGGCGGGAAGAAGGTTTTTACAATAAAACGCTGATACGTCAAACGCGGGACAGAGACGGAAATGTGATCAATATCGCTCCGGATGATGTAGCCCAGCAGCTATTTATGCAAATGGATGGGGCGGATGATTTCGATGACATGAAAAGTCTCGTGTATGAGTTTAATCCAGCCTTGCGAGTGTCGGAAAACAAGGATGGCGTACAAGCCATGTTAGATTATTTGTCCTTTAAGTGTGGGCTGGGAACCAAGCATTATCAGTTTAACGCTGGTAGCATCGTTACGGCAACCCAGTATATGGGAGATAAGCAGGAATTGGTCCAGAACGCGGCCAAGCATTACATAACAGTGGAGGCGGCCATAAAAGCAGTTGTACAGGCCGCATTATGGGTAGGCAAAGAGGTCGTCGGATTGCCTGTAGATCCGGAGGCCCCTGTTACAGTGCAATTTGAGGACAGTTATGTGATCGATAAGGAATCTGAGCGGCTGCGGGATCAGCAGGAGGTACGAGATGGCTTGTTGCAAAAATGGGAATACCGGGTGAAATGGTATGGAGAGGATGAGGCAACAGCCAAGAAAATGGCCAGGACTGAACGCACCGATGATGAATGGATGGGATTCGGCGGTGATGGCTGATGCTGAAACCACAACAGATTGACAAACTCCCTGAGGCGTTGATTGAGCTATACTCCCAGGTGGAGATGGACATTATTGCCGACATGGCCAGGCGTATCTCAGGGATGGACTATTTCATCCCTGCCGCCCAATGGCAATACCGCAAGCTGATCGAGATGGGGAAACTGCCATGGCTGGATTATGCAGGCGCTGTCTGCGCAGACCGGAAAGAGCCGCAGGGAGGTCGAGCGGATGATGGAAGAGGCCGGTGCAAAAGCGATCCGGCAGGACGCGGACATATACAAGCGGGCGGGCTTATCCCCGCCTGAACTAGCAGCAACTCCGGTGCTACAGGCTGTGCTAATCGAAGGGATACGCAACACGGAAGGATTATTTGAAAACATTACCGGCACCACGGCCAACACCGCCACAAAGCAGTTTGAGAGCGCTCTTGATCGCGCTTGGTTACAGGTGCAGTCGGGAGCTTTTTTCGCAAGAGGAAGCCATAAGGACGGCCATAAAAGATCTGGCGAAAAAGGGCGTCGAGTGTATCGTCTATCCGTCGGGGCATGTGGATCATATGGATGTAGCGGTACGCCGGGCAGCAGTGACCGGAGCGAACCAAACCGCGTTGAGATTACAAGACACCTTGGCAGATGAAATGGGTTGTGATTTGGTGGAAGTGACTGCGCATGCAGGCGCTCGCACCGGGAAAGGGATTGCCAATCACGCCGCCTGGCAGGGCAAGGTATATAGTCGGAGTGGCAATAGCTCCAAATATCCTCCTCTTGTCGAATCAACCGGCTATGGTACAGGAGCCGGGCTAGGTGGATGGAACTGCCGCCACAGCTGGTTCGTTTTTTTCGAGGGTATATCCGATCCGGCATATACGCAAGCCGAGCTGAATGATATGAATGCCAAAAAAGTATACATACAACGGGGGAAAAAGCTGACCGAATACGAAGCGTCCCAGAAACAGCGCGCCATCGAGAGGAACATTCGCCGGTGGAAGCGGGAGTATAAGGCTATGGAGGCGGCGGGGCTGGATCCATCCGAAGCGGCTGCCAAAGTTATCCGGCTGGCAGGAAAAACAGAGAGATTTTCTTTCGCAGACCGGTTTAAAAGGCAGGCGGAGCGGGAATGGGTGGAAGGCTTTGGACGAAGAGAGGCGGCAAGGGCAAACGCATCTACAAAGAATGTGACAAAACCCGAGATCCATGCTAAACTGAATGACAAGGATATTTACGCCATCGATCAGTATAAATCGGCTAGAAGCTATCGGATTAATGCGGGCTTGCGCGGAGAAGGGCCTCTTTCGGATGCAGATAAAGCGATTGTACAGGATATTGACAATGCGATCCAAAATTACCTGTGTATGAGGGAACGGTTTATCGTTCCTTATCCAGCGACATGATGATAGATGCGGATAGCTTTTGGGAAAGATACAGGCCCGGGTCAATCGTAGTAGAGTCTGCTTACACTTCGGTTAGTGAGAGTATTTACGACGACGGCATGGATATCCAAATGGTTATCCAAAGTAAGCGCGGCCGCGACATGCGGGAATATAATCCGAACGAATCAGAAGTCCTGTTCCCGAGGGGTACAAAATTTAAAGTGGTCAAGGTGGAAGGGACAACGATTTTCTTGGAGGAGGAAACTTAATGCCAGAACGATTCAGAGAGCCACACAGCCACCCGCGATGGTGGTGGGTCAACGATTTTGTGCCGAGTTGCTTTGAATGCGCTCATTTCGATGGGATGGTAAAGGGGGAAGCCCAGGTGTGCAGCTTTCCCGGATGGCATACCAAAAGAGATTATTCTCTCCGAGAGACCCGGCGCATCAAACACCATACCCCGGGGATCACGGCATAATCTTTGAAAAAATCAAAGGATTAAATATTCAGATATTTTTCGGTAACAAGGGCGACGCTTTCCAGCGCCGTCCTTTTGTTATACAAAAATGCCCATACCGGCCGGGCTTTAAATGCCGGGACGCCGCAGCGCGGAGTGGCCGCGCGTTTACAAATCAAATCGCCGGCGGGAAGGAGCAGCATGGAATTTCTAAAAGCAATTTTTGGAGATGCAGCATTGACTTACGATCAACTGGTCGAAAAACTGGCGGACAGCAAAGAGGTAAAGCTGGCAAATCTAGCTGATGGAGCTTATGTGGGAAAAGAGAAATTTGATGCAGAAGCGCGGAAGGTAGAGGCTGCCAACGAAACTATTCGCCAGCTCCAAGAAACCGTGAGAAAATTTGACGGAGTGGACGTGGAAAAACTGAAATCGGATCTGGAATCCCTCCAGGAGAAATACGACGCCGATACCGCCCGTATGAGGCTGGATAAGGCGCTGGACGTGGCGCTGCTCTCCAGCAAAGCCAGGGATATCAAGGCCGTGCGGGCGCTGTTAGACAGCGACAAAATCCAGTTCGACGGAGATAAACTGACAGGACTGGATGAACAGCTGGAAGCCTTGAAAAATCCCATGATTACATGTTCGAACCCGAAAAAGTGCGCCAATCGGCCGCATAGACAGCGGTAAAGAACACGAAAACCCTCCAGGTGATACGCCTACCACTTTGGCTGGTGCTATCAAAGGACGATACGAAATGAAAGGATGATAATTATGGCTATTACATTGGCAGAAGCAAAGGTCGGCATGGCCGACAAAGTAGATCAGCAGGTGATTGACACTTTTCGACGCAGTTCCTTGTTGCTGGATCGTCTGACATTCGACAATGCAATTTCCCCGGTACCGGTGGATCCACGCTTGCCTACGGTTACATTCAGCTTAAAACTCCCAGCACGGCCGCGGTGCGTACCATCAACAGCGAATATACGGCGGGAGAGGCCAAGCGGGAGAAGAAACCACTAACGCCATTATTATGGGCGGCTCCTTTAAGGTGGACAGGGTGTTGCAGAACACCTCCGGTGCAGTGGACGAGTTGGCTTTTCAGGCCGAGCAAAAAATTAAGGCCACTGCAAACTATTTCCATAACCTGGTCATCAACGGACCTCCGCAGCCAGCGGCACTGGATATGTCCCTAATACGTTTGATGGCTTGAAGAAGCTTACTCACGGGGACCTCTAGCGAGATTACCAGTACAGTCAGTTTGACCACCTCGGCGGAACTGGATAGCAACTATAATGCCTTCCTTGACGAGATGGACGGATTTCTTTCCGTGCTTGACGGAGCGCCGTCTATGCTGTTGATGAACACGGCCATGCTTACTAAGGTTCGCTCCATTGCGCGGCGTGCCGGGTATTATGAGCGTGCTAAGGATGACTTCGGTCGAGTGGTGGAGACTTATGCAGGAGTCCCGATGGTGGACCTTGGCAAATACTACAATGGAACATCAACGGTGGATGTGGTGGAGACTAGCGCTGCATCGACAAGCGCAGCCGGGGCTACGGATATCTATGCGGTGAGCCTTGGCCTTGATGGTTTCCATGGTATTTCTCCCACAGGCACTGGGGTAATCAGTAGCTATCTGCCCGATCTGTCCGCTCCTGGCGCCGTAAAAACCGGTGAGGTGGAGCTGGTTGCAGGGTAGCGCTCAAGAGTACGCTCAAAGCGGCGGTCCTTAAAGGCATTGCGATTACGCCGAAAACGGCGTCAGCCGGTTGCGGGAGGCTGCCGCGGTGGTTGATTATGAGTATTATAAAAATGTGTATCTGGGAAATACAATCGCCGAGGCGGATTTCCCTCGGCTGTCCTCCAGGGCGGAAGCCTACTTGACCGGTGTGCTGGATGTTGACAGTGAGGCTGATGGATATGATTTAGCAATATGCGCGGTTGCCGAAGTATGGCAAACAAACGAGCAAGGCGGGGAAATCCAAAGCCAAACAGTAGATCGTTGGTCCCGCACGTATGTTACACAGGGGAAGATTGCGGCGCGGCGGCTATTGGACGCCGCCCGCCTCTATCTGCCTGAGTTAGGGGGCGCGAAATGGATGATGTTTCCCCACACCGCAACCCCTACAACAAGTACTTGGACGGAAACACCGAGAAATGGAAACGGACTGTGTTACGAGGAGTGTACTGGGATAGCTCCAAGGGCAGGACCATCCGGAAGAACGGTGTATCTGCTGACAATGGGCTGGTACTCATTATCCCCTTTTCTGTGGACGTTAAGGGCGATTATTGCAAGCCCAAGGAGTTTGCATCGCTTACCGATAAAACCGGAAAATGGACCTTGCAAGTGGCGATATGGTGGTTCTGGGGGATATCGGGTACGAAGTTGAGCGATCTACAAAAGAGCTGCAGCAGTTTGACGACCTGCTTACGATTAGCTATGTGGATACCCGAGATTACGGAAGCAACATGGCCCATTGGGAGGCGAGCGGGAAATGAGAATCGATGTAAAGCTGGACAGCAATGACGCTATGCTTTAAGCGCCGCGGCCTGAATCCGTCGGGAAGAGTACAACGGTTAATGACAACTGAGTGTGCCCGGCAGATGGACCCTTATGTACCCATGCGGCAAGGAACACTGAAAAACACACGATTTATTGGCCCGGACTATGTACTATACCGGGGGCCATACGCTCATTATCAATATGTAGGTAAGCTAATGGTCGGTGTGAAAACCGGCAGCGCTTACGCTAAGAGCGGGGAACCCAAAAGTATGTATCACCGCCCAAAGACTTGCAGTATCATGGAGCACCCAAACGGGGGCCGTATTGGGATAAGCGTATGTGGGCGGACAAAGGCAAGCAGATTACCGTAAAGATAGCTAAAGCGGCAGGAGGGATTACATGAGCATACTTAAGGCATTGCAGGACTATCTATCTGGTTATGATGGTATGCAGCCCATGAGGATACTTACAGACCAGGTAGAAGATACGGCAAGCTATGCGGTGGCGCCTACGGGTAATACCGCAGTCATTGAAGACGTCTTAGGGAACCGAACTTATGAAAATGACTATGTATTCTTGGCACGGAATGCACGGCAGATGAGATTGATCGTCAGGAAAATTACGACTTTTTAGAAGGCCTGTATGACTGGCTGGAAAGTGCCCGTTGCCTGAGCTACCCGGTCAGTATGAAGCCGAAAAAATTACTCCATCCAACATTATGCTGATAGACGTTGATGACCGCGGTACAGGGGGTGTATCAGATACAAATCCAATTGACAATATCGAAACGGAGGTAATATTATGGCAGCAACGAAAGTAAAGCGCAGTAAACTGGCAATCTTTTTGGATACTTCTGGAGGGAGGAAACGGCGGAGTGGGCCCTCATTGGTAACGGCGTAACCGAACAAACCATTGCGTATAACCCCCACGACAAGCGACGAGGTGTATATCCATCAAGATTCGGGTACCGTCGATGTCGAGAGCTACAAGCCCAATATCCCTACCCCCCATGACCGCTATCAAAAGGCGATCCAGTGTTTGATTATGTGGATGGGCTCCGAAAGACGCGAGCTATTGGTGCTGACGCCCGCACTAAAATCTGTATTGTGTATCTGTATGAGACAAAACCACCGGGCTTATCCGGCTGAGCAGAACGAATGCTCTATTCAAATTGATGATTTCGGCGGGCAGGTGGCGAATCGGCGACGATCAATTTCACGATCAACTTGATTGGGGATGCCGTTGTCGGTACGTTTAACCCGACTACGAAATCGTTCACTGAGGGGGAATAATCCCCGTTGCCTTTTATGGCGTTGGCCTTTATACTGGGCAGCGGGCGCTTTACGGTATGTGATCAGGCCCCCACTCATTGAGGTGGGGGCTTGTAATATCCGTCCCCTTCCTGTATTATATTGGAAAAGGAGGGGGATTTTATGAAAAGAATACTATGCGGCGTTTTGGCTCTTGTTTTGTCCTTGGCTTTGGCTGGGTGTGAGGGAGATGTTGATTATACCCCGGCGGAAAAAGAAGGGGAACAACAACGACGGAAGAAACGGTTACCACTACTACGGCATCGCAGTATACATATACGCCGCCGACAAGGCCGTCAAAGTCCGAAACAACACCACCGCCTACTACCGTGAAAGAAAAAACAATACTATATACAGATGAAAAGGTGGTTATACGTTTTGATCAATGTCGAACAAGTAAAAATTCTTTATATGATTATGAAATTGTTTTTGAAGTCGAAAACAAAATTGATGTTACATTGACCTTTCAGGTCAAATCAATAGCTTTAGATGGTATATCGATTCCGTCTGCAAGCATTATTATGAGCGATGAGGTAGCACCGCGAAGTAAAGGGCGCATATATCTACGTATATGATGAATCAATTCCGTTGGATCCTGACTTAATAAGTGGTGAGCTTAGGATTATAGATTTTGCGGCAACATCAAATCGTTCCTATAATGCGAAGTTTATAAATATAAATTTATAAATAAAACCCGCTCTCAATCGAGAGCGGGTTATTTCGTAAAGAGCGGGTCTTTGTTTCAACCCACGCCATCCACAAAGGACAGCGGCCTTTTTACTTCGCTATACGCAGCTCTTTGATCTGCGAGGTGTTGTCCCGAGTGACGGCCTCCAAAGCGGTGACTTTGGCCTTGATTTCTTCCACGTTCTCCGCCACTTGGTCTAGCTTCTGGAACTTCTCGTTCATGCCTTGCTGACCCTCAAGGAGTAGCTGTATGTTCTTATCGGTCACGTTCTCTTGGTGGATTTCCATTTTCGTAACACGTTGTTTGACATCTGTCAAATCTTGCTTCATATCCGTTATATCCTGCCGCATTCCTAAAAGCAGTTCCTTCAATTCCTGATCCATCGTTATCACCTCGCTTTCCTACAATACCATGGCCCCTGTGGTTTTGCAAGGGCTATTTCCTATGGAGTCCACATACCGCAAAGAACCCGCTCTCAATCAAGGGAGCGGGTAATCTTATACCATCTGCTGCCGAAAGGCGGTTAAATTATAAGGAGTGATGATATGAAACTTAAATCTCTTTCAAACGTGGTACGGATTGCTATCAATGATGATCCGGCAAGGGTGATTGAGTTTAACCCGGATGACGTCGGATTCGTCGAGAGGTTTTACGCCTTGATTGACAACGTAGAGGCGAAAGAAAATGAAATAAAAGAAAAAACTTGAGGAAATCCGGAAAGATCAAACTGAATCATCCTACGGTATGCCGAACTCTATCCGGAGGAAGTACAACTAACGGCGGAAATGTGCCGGTACATGCGTGAGCAGATCGACAATGTATTTGGAGCTGGATCGAGCCAAACCATATTTGGTGACGTAAATGTTCCCACAATGTTTGGGGAGTTTTTCATTAATCGGGCCGTGTATATCTTCCGCTCGGTCTGGAGCAGTTAAGAAATACACGGCCAAGAAAAAGGCGACGTCCAAATGAATATTCTAACCGATGATCTGCCTGTATCTGTGGTGATAGACGATAAGGTATATGCCTTAAATACCGATTATCGCACAGGATTAACTATTATGGAGGCGTTTGAGGACCAAGGCTTGACGGATCAGGAGAAAGCACTGGTCATGCTAGAACTTCTATATCCGGAGGTGCCGCGTAATATAGGAGGCGCAGCGAAAGCACTATGGTTCCTCAACTGTGGAGAACCCGCGATTGCCAGCGATAATAATCAGCCGGAAGAACGCCGTTATAGCTTTACCCAGGATGCGCGGTACATTTACACCGCCATTCTGCAGACGCATGGAATCGACCTCGAACGGACGGAGTATCTCCATTGGTGGAAATTTCAGTATCTGTTTTTAGATCTGCGGGAGGATTGCTTTTTAGCCGGTTGATCTATTACCGTACTCAAAGAGCAAGGGAAGCTTACTAAAGATGAAATGGAATATTGTAATAAAATACGGGATATTCTTGACCTACCGGAAGATAAAAATCCGGAAGCCAATGCCGCGGCAGATGAATTTATGCGGCGCCTAAATGGTAATTGACAGTTATCCACTAATAATGTTATAGTTGCTTTAGTGGCACTACCGGCGGCAGCAATGCCGCACGCGGTCAGGCGGTTGCTCCCTTCATTCCTAATGGAGGGACGAGCTTCTTTCCCTCCGGAAAGGAGGGATGCTGATGTACATAACGCTGGCTGAACTTTTTCAGTACACGCTTGTGATCGTTGGCATAATCGGGCTGATTATTTCAGCCACAAAAAAGAAGTAAGACCGCCCAGCCCCCAAACTGTCGGTCTTACTTTGACCAAGTAGGGAGCAACCGCCTAACGGTAGTGCCACCTTCTATTCCCAGTATATGCGGGAAATCTTAAATTGTCAACCACTTAACTCCACTTCGCTCCACGGTTTACCCATATTGTCTTAGTGAATATCTAACCGCTCTCATTTGAGGGCGGTTTTCTATTGCCAAAAGAGGGTGTGATTGCATGGCATATGACGGCAGTATAAAGATACGAACAATTGTTGATACCAAAGGGTTTAAATCCGGCCGGGATGAGATAGAGAGCGGTTTATCCAGTATCAAATCCTCGCTGAAAAGCCTAGCTTCTGTTATCGGACTTACTTTTTAGCGCGGCGGCTGTTGTGGATTTCGGAAAAAGTTCCGTTGCCGCGGCGTCTGAACTGTCCAACGCACTGCAAGGGCTGGAAGGCATTGTGGGAGGGCAGGGGAGAAGTTTCTCTCAGGCACAGGCCTTTATCCAGGACTATATTTCCGACGGCCTGGTACCTGCGGCTAACGCTGTGACCGCCTATAAAAATTTAGCGGCTAGAGGGTATGATGATACCCAAATTCAGCAGGTCATGACCGCCCTAAAGACAGCGCAGCTTATGGGCGGCAAGCCTCACTGTCTATGGGTGAAGCGATTCAAAGTGCTTCGGAAGGCCTGAAAAACGAAAATTCCATTCTGGTGGATAATGCCGGAGTCACAAAAATGTATCTATCATGTGGAAGGACTATGCTCAAAGCATAGGGAAGGAGTAGATTCCCTCACCCAGTATGAGAAGATACAGGCCGAGGTAAACGGAATCCTCTCCGAAACACGTTTTCAAACCGGAGACGCTGCAAAGGTGGCACAGAGTTATTCGGGGCAGGTTTCTCAGCTGACTTTCAATTTCAACAACCTGAAAGTCGCTATCGGTAATGCGCTCATTCCTATTGTACAGGCGATACTCCCTCATATTAACGCCATGCTGTCCAGCCTCACAGAAGTCGCCACCGTTGCCGGGCAAGTGGTATCCATTTTGTTTGGTACACAATCTCAAAAGCAGGAAGAGATAGCAACCACCGCAACCAAGGCGGCTAAATCGGAGAACAACCTCGCCAAGGCTACCACAGCGGCGGCGAAGGCCGCAAAAAGCGGCAGCATCTGGATTTGACGAACTCAATATAGTCCAATCCCAGCAAAGCAGCGGAACGGCCGGAAACGACGACGCCAATATTATTACACCGTCAACGGACTATACGGGCGCGGGCAGTGCGTTACAGGACGCCTCCAAGGCGTCCCAAAGGCAAAAAAAGATCGCGGAAAAAATCCAGAAATTTATAGCAGACGTGAAGAAAGCGCTAAATGATTTTTCGCCGATATTAGAAGGCGTAGCAACGGGATTTCTCGCCGCGTTTGGCTTTAAATGGATATCCAGTGCAATAACCAAGGCGCGTAAACTGCCCATTATCAGCAATCTCATCGACGGGGTTTCTGCTGCGGCCGCAGCTATGACCACTGAATTTAAGAAAACCGGCAAACTATTCCCGTCGTTGAAGAGCGGGTTGCAGGCGTTTCGGGACAGTCTTTCAACAACTCAAAAAGTTATGATCGGTCTTGTTGGAGCAGTCGCTGTATTTACGACCACGAAAGATGCGATCGAAAAGTTAGAACTAGGTAGTATTGACCTGGCCACTGCGATGTCTAATATTGTCCCCGCGTGTACGGTGGTGGGAATAGCTCTATATGCCGCATTAGGCCCGTGGGGGCTGCTGCTTGAAGCGGTCGCGCTTGCTGCCGGAGCACTCGTCGGATATAACGAGGCGCAAAACCAACTCCGAGAGGAAATGATTGATGAAACCTTTTTTGACGGCATCGGCGTATCGTTAGACGCATTTACGCAGTATTTGATATCGGGCAGGAGGCCGCATCGGGCTATAGACAACAAATCATGAAGCTAAGCGAAGCAGTCGAGGCAATCAGAAATAAAATCGACGCCGCCAAACAATCACTCGAAATGTACCAAGATATACTGTCCGGCACTGGCACCATGACCGCAGATCAAGTTAGCCAAATGGAGGAAAGCTATGATACGCTGATCGATAATATGCGCGAGAATCTCGAGTTAAATACAGAACAAATATATCTCGCTTTTAAGGAGGCGGGGAGACGGCTGCCGAAAACCTCGGCGTGAGCGTGGGAGAAATGACCACAATCCTGGAAGGGTTTCGGAAGACGTTTTCGAGTAAAAACCGATGAACTCGATAATAAGCTGCAACCATTCTGGGACAAGCTCAAAGCAGGTGAGATCTTGTCCCCGAAGATCAGGCCGAATTTGAATCCTTGTTAAATTATGTGGATGAGCTGTCTACAGGCGTGAGCGAAACACAAGTAAAAATACCAAAGCCAAATAGAAGGTATATCAAAATAAATTTCGAGAGCCAAGAAGAGGCGATTGAAAAAATCGGCGAACTCCGAGATACCGCCTCATCATTACTTGACGAGATTGACCAATCGAAGGATAAGACTACGGCAGCCATCAAAACTCTACAAGGCCAAGCCACGGTTATGTGGGAGCACGGAGACCTTACAAATACCGCATATAGGCAAGCTATGGAAACGTTTTCGAAGTATTCTGCGGGATTGGATGAGGGCTATGAACAGCAAAAAAGAAGATATACAAAAGACTTTTGCCGGTGTAATGGGGAAATCAGTCTCAATTTGACGCGCAAGTCGAAACAACCGCCGTAGCCATGGAAGGAACGCTATGGGATAAATTAGATGCGATATTAAGTGGAGAAGGATATCAAACACAGGGATATTACAATCATATCTATCAAAGGTCCAGGAAACGGTAAAAGAGCATCTGCAGCCTGTGCAAGACGCTATTGATGAGGCAGTTGCAACTCTCACGTTACACCCGATCCCGATTTAGGAAAAGAAATCATAAACGAAATGAAAAATCACGGTGAAAATGCGGGTGAAGGTTTTATCTCTGGGTTGGAATCTAAGCAAGGTGCGGTAAATACGGCGGCAGAATCAGCCGCAAAGGGTGCAAGTGCTACTTTTGCGGCCGCGCAAGGAGAACACTCCCCGGCGAAAGATTATATTGAACACGGAGAGAACGCCATGCTGGGTGCTAAAAACGGTATCCAGGACATGGCAGGATCAGTTGCTGCCGCTGCCGCAGAAGCCGCCACAAGCGCAAGCGCTGCTTTTGCGGCAGCAGTTGATCCGTCCGGTGGCAGTCAAGCTTTCGCCTCCCTCTTTAACGCCATCCTAGACAAAACAGATACCTTCTGCGCTAATTTCCGCACCGCCATAAATAATATGCTGGCGGCAATGAGATCGGCGGTCAATGGTGTATCGTTGTCGTCCGGAAAAATATCGGTTACGCAAATGCAGCCGGTGCAGGTGCCGCGGCTGGCCACAGGCGCGGTAATACCGCCACGGGCCGAGTTTTTGGCGGTACTGGGCGATCAACGGTCAGGCGCAACATTGAAACGCCGGAGGCGTTGATGCGAAAGGTCGTGCGCGAGGAAAGCGGAGGGGCATCAATGACATTATTGGAGCGGCTAGTGCTCCTGACAGAACAGCTTGTGGCTAAGGACACAACCGTAAAAGTGGCTGTGGATGATAGGGGAGATCGCACAAGCTGTAGCCGTCGGCAATCGTAAACTAGGGTATCCCATAAAGGGGTGATGCTATGGGGGCGTTTTTAACAGTGGCGGGGAAACAGTTCCCTTGGCCAAACAAAGAGAGCGGGCTCCAAACACAAATAACCATGGTGTCCGAGGGGCGTAATGCCGAGGGGGTGTTTATCGGTCAAAAAAGTCGGGCGAGACCAATCCAAGGTAGAGTTGGAATGGTACAGCATGGATGCGCAGAAATGGGCAGATCTATTACAAATATTTAATGTATCGTTTGTGAACCCAGTATCGTATTACGATATGATGCAAGGCAAAATCATTACCCGGAATATGTATGTATCTGATCGGTCAGCGTCAGCTAAACGTGTTGACCCTGCGACTGGCGCGTGGCTGGTAGCAAAGAATTGCAAACTCAGTCTAATAGATACAGGAGGGGGGTGAGATTATGCTTATCCGGTATCGGATGAGTATAGAAATAGCGTCAACAACAGGTTATTAACGGGTGTTCTTGCGCAATGACCATATGGCAACATAGACCAATATGCCCAATCAGGTTGTCCGTAAGCTATAGTGATGCTATCTGGGGGAGCAGCGCCAGCACCGACCACGCGCTAATGTTACGTATCCCGACGCCACCCGTGCAAAAGATCGCTACACTGGAGCAGGATTACATGACAGCGAGCGGAGATTATCTCTTATATAACTACGATGCTCCACCGTGGTATTACATCAGTAACTCTTCTTCCGGTGCTGCGGCAGACGCCAACGGTGAGTATGCCATATCGGGCTGTCAATTACAATTATACGGCAGCGACGAATGTCCAGTAAGCGATTGTACAACTTGTATGTTGATGGTGTCAAACGCATAAAGGTGACAACAAACGACGGGTACGAAACCACTGAATACACCTATACAGCAGCAAGCAGCTATGTCTATATCGAGTGCCAATCCCCAGTAGCGACTACCCGCTAAAGATCGATATTTTGACACTCGACCGCCCTAACATCCGGGCGCGAGTATACAGTGTGATTGCAGGGGATACGGATGACATTGAGACATGGATAGGGGTGACATCCTATCAGTGTCATATAAAGGCGTAAATGATACCGTGTGCCTATCGCTCCCGTCGCGCAAACTCACTGTTAAGGTGATTAATCGGCTAGGGATATCAGCGGAGCAGGATATTGACAATCCGCGGTACACAAGATTGTATACTCAGGCAGGACTTGTATATCAATACGACTTAGTGGGACAGCACGTGTATGAGGACATCCCTACCGGGCGGTGGTACCTGGACAGTTATACTATCACAAAAGATGAGATTATCTATAACTTGATCGACGCCGTGGAAGTGCTAAACCAAGAGACACACTATTGGTGTGATATAGGGCAGGTTGCATTATCTAAGCGGATCGATGAGATACGCACAATATTGCCTCGCAGCACAATATTTTGGCGGCGAAATTACGCAAAACCCCAGCAGAGATATACGGCATCAAAATTAACATCGATGCCATGAATCTGCCGGGGTTATCTTGTGGCGCTGCACCGTTGGTGACTTATGCAGCCGCGTTACAGTTGTATGCCAACGTGTCCGGTAATCGTCTAGGGATTGATCGAGATAACCTCGACGATATTATCCTGGTCCCCTGGTCCGTAACCCAGAACTCCTGTGATGACATTATACCGTAAAAGAGGTATGGAGACATAACCGTATCTGCTGACGATGCTTATCAGATCGCTGCTGTATCGGTCACGCGTAAATTAACAGAAACCCAAAATCAGACATTGGCCACGGAAGAGACTATAGGGTACAGCGACAAGCTATACACATTCGACGCCCCTTATGTGACAATATCAGATCCTGATCCATCCCTGCTCCTCGTTACTCCGTTTGACCGCTGCGCTTATATCAGTACGGCAAACAGCGTATTTGAGGCAGAAAAATAGTAGTAACTACCCACAAAACCGAGACAAGGACAGAGAGGATATACAAATCGCGAAAGGGAACATAAAGACCGAGCTTAAAAATCCACTGGTAAACGGGGACACCATCCTTGCAAACGATTATGCCCAACGCATGGGCACGATCCTAAAATACAACGTCCATTATAAAATCGAGCATCGTGGATACCCAGAAATTGACATGAGGGGACACTATCTACGTAGAAACCGAACCAGGCGTAATGGTTAAATGCCTCGTCGAAAGAAAACATGGGATATTACCAACGGGCAAAAAGGGACAACGAAAGTGAGGCGGTTGAAATGATCGATCCCAAAACAGATTGGGTGGCCTCGGACGACTTCAGCCTTGAGGATTATACTCGCATTACATCGAACCTCCACGAAGTGGCGGAACTGGTAGGGGTGCCGACGGTAAGCTACCCAACCGCGTCGTATGCCTTGGTACTTACTGCGTCGCATAGAGCGAGTATCGTTGCTCAGTATAATTCTATTGTTAATGCGTTGGGTGGCAGGCGAGGGTGTTCGATGGGGCATATTGGTTTAATGCCCTACAGTTGATTGAAATCGAACAGCTATGCGCCAATGTACTCACAGCCAAAGATGCCAAGTACCGATACGGCGATCAGTCTGTAAGAGGCACAGGCACAGTATATGGAGGAGGCAGCCGTGGATAAAATTAAATTTGTGGACATACAGGCAGCACACATAAATAGATGCCGGCTAAGAGCCGGTAACAGATCGAAATCTAGTATACGACATCTTACCGGAACGTGGTACGGTCACAACTCCAGGTACGCCAGTGCGGGCGGCGGAGATGAATCAGCTTCAGGATATTGAAACCGCTCTCGCCGATAAAGTAGACACAGTGGACGCACTGCCGGTGTACACGATAACAAGGGGAGACGGACAAGATTCACGGATGCTTGGATAGCGACGCCGGGCATTATGGTACCGGACGGAGGGCCGTATGCGGGTATGGCGATTCGGGCAGTGTGGAAGACGAAACTGGATGCTTCCGTGCCGCTGTGGTCTTTTACCCAGGAAGTGCCGATTAAGCCGGAAGGACATACCAGCGGGGGTGTATATCCTGATCTACGATGGCGAGGCGTGGCAGCTCCAGGCAGATATGGAGACTACGGCCAAAAGGCTGATGCTGATGACGCGCTGACAGTAATCCCACGGTAACTCTATCGTGCGATACAGCTGGGGACCTAAGCTATGACGTGATGCGGGACGGTAAGCTATACCAGCTCAGTGGCGCCGCCGGAGGCTATCCGGGTGGTGTCGGACTCAGAATGGCAGGCGTCGGGCGAGGCGCCCAAGTATGGCATCAACATTACAGGCGGGACAAAGCCGATCAAACCAGCCGGGACCTATCCCGCAGGCGCGTACATACTGATTTACGACGGGTCTGCCTACCGGATTCAGGCGGATATACGCTGTGTGGAGGAGCGGGTCGAGCAAGCTGAGCAGGCCGCAAACGAAGCGGTGGGCACTCATGCGGCTGAGGCGCGCCAGACGTACCAACCCGCGTTTAAGCGCACGGTATCCGGTACGCCTGTAACGGTGACGGATGCAGCGACGGGGGCGGACCTATCCGGACTTACCCTCAAAGGTCGGACCGTGGTATCCGGTACGCCTTCCCCGATGCACCCGTCACCATTACCGAGGTAAAGCCTCAAACAGTAGCCGTGACGGGGAAGAACCTGCTGCCTTACAGAGAGCAGACAAGCGAGGTCACATCGGGAATTACCATGAAGGACAATGCAGATGGGACGTACACCTTCAATGGTACAGCAGACGGAAGCGGCATCGTGTTTTCCGTATAGTGCTTCCCTTAGTACTTTCCAGCGGATGGTATACGCTGAATCCCCAGGGAATGAAAACGGACAACAGTTGTTTGACCACTATTTACCTGACGCCCACCTATTACACCGCCAAAAGGAAACCAGCCTTTGACATTTTATCGGATGAATCCAAAAGGGCCGTTTGCCTTAGGATTTCAGTTCGCGTCAGACACCGTACTGGAAAATGTGACGGTCAAACCGATGCTGACGTGTGGGCAGGAATCATTTGGGTTCGAGTCATACCACGGGCAAAGGATCACAGCGGACGAGGCGGAGCTATATGGGGACGCTCATGCCGTGGGAAAGAACCTGATCCCCCTTTATGCAGGAGAGACAACCGTAAATGGCGTGACAGTCAAACTCAACGCGGACGGCAGCGTTACGCTTAACGGTACGGTGACGGCCACTTGCTATTTTAACTTTCCGACTATGCCCCTCACACCCGGCACTTATACCCTTTCCGGGCGCGCCGTGCTCCCCCTCCGGGGTACGGATGATTATACGCGACGGCACGGCGGGGAAGAAACGCCTCTCTTGACGGTTTCCGGGAACGTATCGTCGGCAACGGGATATATAGCCGCCCTGCCTCGCGCATGGTGCCGGATCATTATTGATGCCGACACGGCAGTCTCAACCTAACCATATATCCGCAGCTGGAAACAGGTTCTGCCGTCACTGCATACGAACCCTACCGGGGATTGACAACGCCTCTGGCGGACGCGGATACCCTTGACTTGGCAACGGGTGTACACTTCCGGCAGTGGAGAGGTTGGAGCTAAGCGGGGAGGAAAACTGGACGACCGGCACAGTAACGGCGGACAATCAGACCGAGCGATATTACTCGATCCTGCTTCCGGCGGTCGCTGCCGGTGCCCAAGCGTCGGGCAGTACCATCAATTCTATTGCACACATTTTGAGACCATCACCGCCCGCTTTGTGGACCGTGTATACATAGCCAACTACGGCAAGCAAGTATATTTTTACCAATCCGGGCTTACGGAGCAGACCGTGGACGCCTGGACCTCATGGCTCAAGCCCAATCCGCCGCCGGAACGCCGGTAACCATCCTATATAGACGGCTGGAGCCGGAGATAACACAAGGTGAGGCGCGATCCCTTGCCCAGCCGGACGGAACGCTGAATGTCTTTCGGCAACGGGAACCCGCAGCGGTGTACTGGAAGGGACGGAGGCGGAAGTGACCTATACTTAGCCTGATATGGGCGATATATTGAATCGTCTGGCGGATGTCGAACCCCAGCAGGCGGAAAATGCAGACTGTATTGGAGCAAATACAGGCGAAACTGGCGGGCTGACCGCCACAGAATAAAGGAGTTGAATTTAATGAGCAAGGTAGAAGGCATGGATGTATCGACATTCCAGGGGAAAATCGACTGGGATCAGGTAAAAGCGTCGGGGAAGGTGGATTTTTGCCCTGATCCGGGCGGGATATGGAAACGATTTGACGGAGCAGGACGACGCACAGTTCGAGCGCAATGTGACAGAATGCGACCGGGTAGGCATTCCGTGGGGCGCGTATCTGTACAGCTATGCCGTGACCCCGGAACAGGCGGAGAAGTGAAGCGGCCCATATCCTGCGGCTGATGGAGGGAAAGAAGCCGCTGTACCCGGTTTGTCTGGATGTGGAGGACGGATGCAGAAGGGGTTGTCCAAAGAGGCGTTGACGGAGATCGTCTACACCATCCTCACGCGCATCGAGGCGGCGGGATATTACGCCATGCTGTATGCCAACAAGGACTGGCTGGAAAACCGCCTGGACATGGATCGTTTGGGGCGGTTCGATGTGTGGCTGGCCCAGTGGAACGAGGAAGCCACCTACAGGGGGCAGTTCGGCATCTGGCAGTATACCAGCGAGGAAGGATTCCCGGTATCCCGGGCCGGGTGGACCTGGATGAAACCACGGGATACCGGGACTATAAGGAACATATCGGGCAGTATTATGAACCGGAGGTAAGCGGTATCCGCGCGGGGGATACGGTGCGGGTGACGGGCAGGCTGTACCGCCGCCTCCGACGGGACCGGCGCGGGAAAGACGGTAAACGGGTCTATTCTGTGGATCGCGTGCTGCCGGGTAAGGTATGTCCGATCCTTATCGGCGGAGGCCTGGGCTGGGTGAAAGCGGAGGACTGTTCCACCGGGCAGGCTGCTGCCTCGCTTCCAGGCAGGCGACGCGGTGAAGGTAAGGGACGGCGCGGCCAGCTTTGCCACAGGGGGAGAGTATGGCGTCCTGGGTGCGCACCGCTACCCTCTATGTGATCCAGGCCGGGGACGAAAAAGACGCTGGTCAGCACGGCTCCCCGGCGGCGCGCGGCCACCGGGTGGGTAAAAACAAACGATTTGATCAAGGCGTAGGAGGATACCATGGAAGACATGGCGGTAGAGGTTGCAGCCCTGAAGCAGAGACAAACCGTATCGGAACACCGCATCGCCGATCTGGAGGGCGAGGTAAAGGGACATTCGGACCCTGACCGCCGCCATGGCGCGGGTGGACGAGAAAGTAGACGATCTGAGGGGAGACGTGGAAGAAATTAAATCGGACGTAAAGGACATCACGGCGCGTCCAGGGAAAAAAGTGGGACAAGCTGGCGGCGGCGGTGATCGGGGCGGTAGGTTCCGCCCTGGTCGCCAGCCTCCTGGCTCTTATTCTCAAGTAGGCGCAAAAATAGCCGGGCAGGGGATTGGCCCCGTCCGGCTGAATGCTTATGCTCTTTTTTCTCAATGGGTCTTTATCCATTTGACTTCTTCGAAGATCTGTCTGGCCGATAAGGTATTCCTGCACAGCCTCAATTTTGGCAAGACGTTTGTTTTGTGATTTTTGGCCGGATTCCAAACGGTCAAGCCGTTTATAGATTCCGTCAAACGTGCGTTGATAGGCTCGAGTGCTTCTTTCATCATCGTGCGCATAGCTTCTAGCATATCTTTATCAACCATCGTCGTCACCTCGCCTATTCAGTATAGCGAAAGGCGGGGAGAAAACAAGAGGGAAAATCGTATAGAAAACGAATCAAACGAACTGAAAAAATCTCAAAATGAAAAAAGCAATGCTTCCACAGCCTATGGGCGGCAAGACGGATGAAGAAATCGTAGCCACGAGGGATAGAGCTATCAAAGTTCTCAAGAGAAAGGCTATGAAATCGTCAACACACTGTTTACCGATGAATGGTACAGCGTAAACAGTTTTGAGAAAGAGGCGTTGTCAATCGCCCTTATGCTTCCTGGCAAAATCATTGGAAAACATGAGCCTGTGTCATGTAGCCTATTTCTGCAAGGGCTGGGAGCAGGCGCGGGGGTGCCGCATAGAGCATGAGGCGGCAAAAGACTATGGGCTAGAAATCATTTATGAAGATTAAAGGAGGATTGAAAAATGAAAAACATGAAAAGCTGGATTAAGGCTGCGGGTATCCGCGCAATCAAGACTGTCGCGCAGACAGCGGTAGCAACCATCGGCACGTCCGCCGTGATCGGAGACGTAAACTGGGTTATGGTAGCCAGTGCGTCCGCCCTCGCGGGGATCCTGTCCCTGCTTACGTCCATCGCGGGGCTGCCTGAGGTGAGCGTAGGAGAGGCGACAGGTGGCAGTAAAAGCATCAGCAAACCGGTGATTATCCGTGACGAGGCAACCGCCTCCATTGCGTATTGCATCCGTGGATGCACACGAGATAAGGGGGGATGAGATCAAGGCGCTATTCGGCGCCGAATAGGCAAAAGAAAGCCGGGGCATCTAACGGGTGCCCCGGCTATTTTTTGGGGTGAATTTGGGGTGAAATGCTACTAAAATTCACCCCAAACGGCTTTATCGTACAAAACATACAGAATAAAAATCCTGTATTTCAATGGTTTACGAAACATGTGGCGCTTTACAACAAGTAGAAAATAAATTTGGTAAGGATGAGGTCACCAGTTCGAATCTGGTTATCAGCTCCAAAAACGACGATGCATGGGATTGCATCGTCGTTTTCTGTTCACCTCCTTTTCCCGCGGCGCATGGCTTACTATAGGGAGCGTCCTGTTCCCAGCCTCCAAAGGGGACAAACGGAAATGGAGTTGATTGTGTGGATTTTCTTTTGGTGTTTGCGCTTTCCCTAGACACCTTTTTCGCCTGTATCGCCTGCGGAGCCGACGACATCCGCATCCCGTTCCGCTCTTCCCTGGTCATGGCGGCGGTAGGATCCCTGTGCCTATCCCTGTCTCTTTTGTTCCGCGGCCTTTTGGAGAGTTTCTTTCCGGTGGATTGGATACGGTATGTCAGCTTCGCCCTGCTGTTTATTATGGGCGTCGCCGCTTTGTTTCAGGCGGGGATCAAAGGCGGCCCTGTCCCGCCGGGCACAGAAGAAGGAGCCGCTGACTTTCACCTGCTTTCATGTGTCCTGCGTCCTTTCCGTATACGTCGACGAGACGAAGGCGGATTGGGACCATTCAAGACCCTCTCTCCTCGTGAGGCGCTGCTGCTGGCTGTTCCGCTGTCGGCGGATTCCCTCGTCACCGGTTTGAGTATTGTGCCCGTTCCGCTCAAGATTGCCGCGCTGGTGCCCTTTTCCTTTTTTATTGGGATGCACGGCCGCGCTGGCGGGGCGGCGCTGGGACGAAAAAGCCGCCTGCGCCAGCCGCATGGATTTATCTTATATTACCGGCCTGATCCTGATCCTGGTCGCGATTATGAAGCTGCTGTAAATCAAACCAGCTGATCCAGAGGCAAAGGTATATCCCTCGGTTCCCAACGGGTCAGGAGCTCATCCAGAATGGCCGCGTTGGTGGAGGACGTGCTGTGCAGGAGCACGATGGCACCCGGATGGATACGGGGCAGCAGTTTATCAAAGGCTTGCTCGCGGGTGGGCTGCTTGTCGGCATACCAGTCTACATAAGCCAGGCTCCAAAAAACGGTGGTGTAGCCCATTTCGCTGGCCATCTTCAGATTGCTTTCACTGTATTTCCCCTGTGGGGGACGGTAAAAATTTAGGCATTTCCTGTCCGGTGGTTTCCTTAAATAGCTGCTCCAGTGATTGCAGCTCCTTTTGAAACGATTCCTGATCGGCGATTTTGGACATGTCCGGATGATGATAGGTATGGTTGCCGACGATATGTCCTTCCTCTACCATTCGTTTGACCAGCTCCGGGCTGGTTTCAATGTAATTGCCCACCACAAAAAAGGCGGCCTTGACATTGTGCTTTTCAGGGTGTCTAAAATCGCCGGTGTATTGCCGTTTTTCATAACCGGCGTCGAAAGTAAGATAGATCGTTTTTTGTCCGTTTGCTGCACATAATAGGAATGATACTGCGCCAGGAATTCCGCTGAGGCATTGCCCCTGGGCGCTTTGCCGTTTTCCTGAAAGCTCAGGCCCCAATTGGTATTTAAGCCGCTGTGGCGGCGGCGTCCTGATAGAGGCCGGACCACAGGAACGGCGTTACAATCAGGGCGAGACAGCAAATCAGCGCCACCGCAATATGCTTTTTCTTCAAGACCCAAATCATACGACCACCGTTTCCTCTCTTTGAAATCGTAATAGATCATGCAGGCTTTCCCCTCATGGTAGCATACGAAAAAAAAGGACGCGTCTATGTCTGTCCGGCCTTTTTCGGCGATGTATTCCTGAAAAAAGATACCGACTTGTCCTGTAAAACGAACTTGGGAAAATTTCATCGTTATGTTTACTCCTTCTTTTCACACAATAAACGGGGAAGGAGTGAATAATGATGCAGAATAAACCAAAACGCCCTCTGGACCAGGATGACGATGAGATTTTTTAACGAGATGTTTTCCGTGGCGTCCTCCATGGAATGCACGGGATTGATTCCCGCGGCGCCGGTGACGGACGCCGCCGCCGATTCGTACGGCGATTTGTACGATATTCCTCTGGCCAAGGATGGAAAAGAGACGAATCACGGCCTGCAAAAGGTAAAAAAGGACCGCCGCAAATCCTGAAGCTGACCGCGGGAGGAGCCGTTTTGCGGCGCCTCCGCGGCCATAATGTGGGGACAGAAAAGCGGCATTATACGGATAAAAAGAACCAAAACGCTGTATGACGGAGATGTCCCTGTGCCATGTCCATGATATACGAAAGATATGCCTCCGAAAGCCTTAGAGGCTTCTATAGTTCGGCGGGTTTGCCGATGACCTTGTGGTGCTTACGGTATTTTTCATAAAATGGCCGCAGAAGAAGAAAAGAACGTGTCGGCGCGCTGAAAAAGCTGAAGGAAAAGAACCCCCGCCTGGTCATTGGGGTATGCGGCTGTATGGCGCAGCAAAAGCATATTGTGGATAAGCTGCGCGCCAGCTATCCCTATGTGGATCTGGTGTTCGGCGTGGACGGCATTGACCGCCTGCCCGCCATGCTGGTGGAGCGCCTGCACCGCGGCAAGCGCTACCTGGAAACCCCGGTCGAGCGCAACGCCGTCGTCGAGGAGCTGCCCATCCGCCGCGATTCCGGTTTCCGCGCCTGGCTGCCCATCATGTACGGGTGCGATAATTTCTGCACCTACTGCATCGTGCCCTATGTGCGCGGGCGCGAGCGCAGCCGCACCCCGGCGGATGTTCTGGCAGAGTTCAAAACGCTGGTAGAGCAGGGCTATAAAGAAATCACCCTGCTGGGTCAGAACGTAAACAGCTATGGCAAAGGTTTGGAAGAAAAGACGGATTTTGCCGATCTGCTCAACCTGCTGTGCACCGTT